>Ga0209450_10000717_pt1 | contig 16627 bp, 18 predicted proteins | sample FrelakmetLWP11LW_FD_187149 | JGI IMG/M metagenome (GOLD analysis project Ga0209450, IMG submission 187149) | Freshwater lake sediment microbial communities from the University of Notre Dame, USA, for methane emissions studies - LWP11 LW (SPAdes)... | ecosystem: Environmental > Aquatic >...
TTCTTCGCCGCGGACCTCCAGTTCATCGAGTTCCGCCCGCCAGGCCAGGAAGGTCTGGGGGGCCTCTTCGTCCAGGCCGTGCAGGTAGGGATGCACCTCATGGGCCAGCGGCCAGTCCTCCTGGATGCTGGTCAGCGACCATGCATCGAGCGTGGCGTCATGGGGGCTGACCGTGGGCACCTCCGGCTCACAGGCTTCTACGTAACCGTTTCGGTCGCGCCAGCCGGCCCGTACTTCCTCGGGATTGCCTGTGATGGCCTCCGGAGAGGCGTCGATGACGCCTTGTTCCTGGGCGGCCAGGGCCTCCAGAAATCCGGCACAGGCCAGTCGGGCCTGATCGTGTGCCGTACCGTCCTTCTTCTTGGCGGCGGGCTTGTCCAGCACTACGTCGATCTGCGCCTTGCGCCCTTGCCCACCGCGCCGGTTGACCCGTCCCAGTCGCTGGACCATTGCCTCCAGCGTCGACAGATCGCAGACCATCTGATCGGCGTCGAAGTCCGCGCCAACCTCGCCGGCGGACGTGGCCACCAGATACTCCGTTCGCGGGGGGTCATCTTCCCAACCCTTGAGCAGATGCCGCGGCACCGGCCGACCCACCAGCTGGTCGCGTTCGTGGCCGCGGATGGTGCCGGTGAGCAACTCGATCCGGCTTTGGTCCGCCTTGGTGAGCTTTTCCAACTGGCGGCGGACGGCCTTGGCCGTTTCCGGCAGGCGGACGAAGATGATTACCCGCTGGGCCGACACCTCGTGCTTGGCCGCCAACTGCGCCAGTTGGGCTGCCACGTTGTCCTCAGGCGCGTGAAGCCGAAGTTCCTTCACTGCCTTTAGCTTGCCGCTGGCGATCCGGCGGTCTTCGGCGCCGATGCCAAGCGCCTGCCCGCTGGCGGCGGCAGTCGCCGACATGGGCAATAGCAGAAGGCGGCGGGAGCCGGATTGTTGCCGCAGGGCCAACCACTCAATGAGCTTCTGAAACGGCCGGCTGAGGTGGGCTTCATCGTGGACCAGGAGGGCGTCCTGTCCCAACAGGCCGGCATGGCGCGACCGCTGCCAGCAGCCGGCGCGGTAGGCATTGAACAGTAGCCGGCTGCCGATCATGTCCACTGTGCCAATGATGATCGCGGGCTGGTGAGGAGCCAGCAGCCACTGGCCGTTGTCGGCCTTGGCGCCGCGGAGCGTGGAGACGGCCAGTGCGCCGCTGCCAAAGCGAGCCTTCCATAGGTTCTGAAGCTGCGGACTATCGCCAATCCTGCGCCAAAGGTTCTCGGCGACGTCGGTCGCCTGGTCGACGATGGTGCGGCGGTTGACGACGTAGACCAGGCGCATGGGCTGGCGATGCTCTGGCGGGGCCAGAAGGCAGGCGAGCAGCCAGATGGGGATGGCGCTGGTCTTGCCCAGCCCCGTCGGAACATCCAGTGCGGCGGGAGGATTGCCGGTCACCATGGCCTCGAACAGCTTTTGCTGCCAGGGATACGGAGCGGGCACGTCGGTCAGTTCTGCAAAACCGGCCGCGAAGGATGTTTGCAACTCAGCCATTGGCGATCCCACGGCTATTCTCCCTGTGTACTGACACAGCCCAAGCCAAGCCGGCCGAAAATCGTTCTGGGGAACAAAACAGCAGTCCCCACGGCAGAGCCAACCCGCATTGGATCACCCATCATTCCTATCGCTTTACGGCATGACCGTGTGCCATCGACCGTCAGGCTTCTTTTACCATCGCCGACCCGGGAAACCTACAAGGCTGCCCGTCCGTCACAGCCCCGGTGGAGGCTGCGTATTGGCACGGCGCTGCCATTGGCTGAAATCCGGCAGACGCCAGAACTCAGCCTGTTGCGGCACATCGTAAGAACTGCGGGTGACGACGCTATGTCAGGGGTATCCACGCAAAAATGAAAATTTTGCGACACCCCGCCCGGAGGGCGGGCTGACTTGAGCGGAGATGCATGACGGTCTCCTGTTTGGACCGGCATAATCTAACCCCTGCGACAACCGGGGCGGAAGGGACCTGCTCGGTTCCTTCCGCACCCCGAAGGGGCGGCCCCATGGGCCCCGCGGGCCGCTGAAGCGGCTCCGTGCGTCACCCCCACCTGAAAGGTAGCAACTTCGCCCCCCGGGGGGGGGTTGTCACAGCGGCTACGGCGCCGCAGGACCACCCACCGGCATATCGGCTTTCAGTCGAGGCTCGGCCGGACGAGACGCTGGGCCGGACACGATTTGTCATGCCTCGCCCAAATATACGGAGGCTCTTTGACAAGTGAATACCGCGGGCCGGGGGGCTGGGGTCCGCGTCTGGCTCGGATGTGAACCGCCGGGGTGCGTCACCCCGGGGACCACTACTTTTCAACGAAAGGAGCCCTATGCAAAAAGATCGACTCCCAAGTCCCGCCGCGGCTGGGCCCAGCGTCCAGCACCTGCGCCGCGCGGGTCGCCGCCGGTCCAGGTCAATGGATCCCGTGCTGCGTTGCCGCGAACGCTGGGCGAGGCGACACCGCCTGGCCGCAGTCGTCGACTTCAGGGGTATCGTATCGCCCCTCGGCGGACCGCCATCCTGCCCGTGCCGCGCCCGCAGAACGTTGCGGCGTGGGCCGCGGCCTGTGCACGGGCATTTCTCTCAAGGAACGGTACTTGTCGAACCCTGAGGAGCCTTCTGCGCCAAAGGATAACTGGTTGTCGGCCGCGGGCACCGCGGCCCCAAATATTGGTGAACAGCCCCTAACCAAAGGATTCTCCATGATATACGAGCGTCAAGATTTCGGGGACCGATTGGGTAGCCACATCCCCATCACTGTGTTCATTGTCGACGACCTGGAATTCGACAGCGTCATCCGCCGACTGGACGAAAACCACATGCGCATCCGTGTCCGCGAGAACGACCTGGACGAAGACTACTTCGTACTCTGCTGGTCGCCGCAGACCAACTTCGTGTTTCAGACCTACAGCGTGATTGGCGGCGACATCATGTTCCGGTGCCGCAGTCGCAATCACAAATGGCTCTTCTGAAGCGGCCCAGGGGGTTGTCAATCAAACTGCGTGCCCTGCGTACGAGAAGCGGACCGTACAGCGATCCGCCGCGCGACCATTCTGCGTCTTCCTATGGCCGGTTTTCCGGCCAGAAAGGTCCCATGTTCACCTATCGTGTCACCTTCGTGTTGGATGGAAAGCGTTATGCGGAAGAAGTTTCGGCCACGTGCTCGATTGATGCGCGAAGACTGATCCAGGGTCGCTATCCCGGCGCGGTGATCTGGAACGTCGAACGCGTTGGCTGAATGTCCGGGTAGATACCCTCCTTCGTGAGCGGCGGCCCGACGGGCGATCAACCGTCGGGTTCGCCGCCACTGTCAACTTGCCTAAAGGGAGTACCCATGGCTCTTACTGATATGCCGCAGGACCTGCTGCAACAGCTTTGTCAGGATCAACGGCTGCTGTTCCTACCAGAGAAACACCACGACCTGCTTCTGGCCCCGTGGCCGGTGCTCAGGTCCTGGGAACGCTCGAAGCGGCGCGGGGCGTCGCACGCATGGCGTGCGCTTGACGACCCGCTGGTGGACCTTCATCTTGGCCGCGTGATTGCGGGCGGTTTCCTTCAGGATCCGTCGGGGCAGTACCTGCTGGATTTCCCCGGGCGGGGCGACCCCGGCCGGCGTTTCCATCGCCAGCTTCTTGATTCCATCCCGCCCAGCGTCTGCCAGCGCGTGGAGCGGTTTGGTGATGGGCACTGGCTACTGCTGCAGGCCTTCCGCGAAATGGGCGACCTGGCCGAGGACCTATGCCGCCGCTTCACCACCGACGCCCAGATACTGACGCTGATGGAAACCTTCAACGAATCGCGATCGAAGGTCTGGCGCCAGCAGAAGCTGGAGTTCTTCGCCCAAGCCATCCTCGACGCCGATGGGACCATTGCCCCTACCACCGGTGAATGCAAGCAGGGGATGGACATCTCCTACAACAGCCAGTGGAGCTACCACCCGCTGCTGATCTCGCTGGCCAATACCAAGGAACCCTTGTACCTGGTGAATCGCAGCGGCAATCGTCCCAGCTACGAGCAGGCGGATGAGTACCTGGATAAAGCGATCGTCCTCTGCGAACGGGCGGGGTTCCAGCATATCCTCTTGCGGGGCGACACCGATTTCACGCAGACGTGGAAGCTGGACGGGTGGGACGCGCGTGGCAATGTGAACTTCATCTTCGGCGCGGATGACACGCAGGGCAGGCGAGCCCTGGCCCAGGCCTTGCCCGCAGCGGCCTGGCGGCGGCTGGAGCGGCCGGCGAAATACGAGGTCAAAACGCAGGAGCGGAAGAAACCCGAGAATGTGAGGGAGAAGATCGTTCGCGAGCGGGGCTACACCAATTTCGTGTTGCAGTGGGAGGACGTGGCCGAGTTCGGCTACCGGCCGACCCGCTGCAAGGGAACCTACCGGATGATCGCGTTGCGGAAGCGGATCGCGGTGGAGAAGGGACAGGAAAGGCTCTTCGAGGAATACCGCTACTTCTTCTATCTGACCAACGATCGGACGAGCACGCCCGAGCAGATTGTCTTTTTGGCCAACGATCGCTGCGACCAGGAGAACCTGATCGAGCAATTGAAGAACGGCGTGAAGGCGATGCGCAACCCGTTGGACAATCTGCACAGCAACTGGGCCTACATGGTGATGAGCAGTCTGGCCTGGAGCCTGAAGGCGTGGTGCGGGTTGCTGCTGCCGGCGACGGGCGGCTGGGATTGGCGTCACGAGCAGGAGAAGCGGAGTCTGGTGCGAATGGAGTTCAAGGGGTTTATGGCCGCGATGATGCGACTGCCGTGTCAGATCGTTCGGACGGGGCGGCGGATCGTGTACCGGCTGATGGGGTGGAACCCGTGGGTGTCGTGCCTGCTGCGTCTGGCCGAGGCGATGCGTCGCCCGCTGCGGTGCTGAAAGGCACCGAGATGTCAGGGCCCGGATGCCCCGATTCGCCGCGGCCCTTTGTCTTGGGAGTCCGAAGGAAACAACCACAAGTTGAAAGCCGATGAACGTCGCTGACACGGAAGTTGGCGCGTCCGTTGGGGTGTGCGCGCAAAGGCCCTACGCGCACGACGCTAGATTGCGATGGCAACACGCTTGTTTAGGGGCTAGGAGCGAATGTCCAACTCGGCGAGAGTTCGTCGGCTGAGCCGGCGGCCCTCATCGTTGCAGGGAACCACACGATCGCTGGCGATATCACCGTCGAAGGCGCCGTCGGTAGCGCTACGCGAACGATTGGCCAAAGCCTGGCAGCCGACGCGATCTTTACGGGCGACATCACCCTGCACGGCGATGTGATCATCGACGTCGCCGAAGGCGGCAGCGTCATTTTTACCGGGCGCATCGGCAACGATGACAACGGCATAAGCGACTCAATCCACCTTTTCGACGGCGGTCCGCTCACCCTCAACGGCTCCTTGATCCGCGGCAAGGGCGCTGCCCTCACCATCGGAGAGGACTCGATGCGCACTCCGCTGACGACCACCTATATCCCTGAACCTGCGCCTCTCCTATCCCTCTCCATCGCCGCGCTCGGCATGCTCATGCGCACGATGCGAAGGCGACATGCGCCAGCCGCGGTGATCGGCGCACGGCGACATCCGAACGAGCCGTCACCGGGCGTCTTTTACGCCACGCAGTCCTGGAAGGACCGACCTACTGTCCACGTGCAGGCCACGACGGCACGGCCAATGCGATTCGCTTAGTCGGTGGGCCTTCCAAGGTGGCCGTCTTCCATCTCCAGAGTACGGTCAAACACATCTAGCGCCCGGTGATCGTGGGTGACGACGATGACGCCGGCATTCTGTTCGTGCGCCACTTTCGCGAATAGCTCCATCACTTGACGCCCGCGCACGCTGTCCAGGGCAGCGGTAGGCTCATCGGCCAGGATGAGGCTGGGGCGGTTGGCCAGCGCCCGAGCGACGGCGACGCGCTGTTGCTCGCCACCGGAGAGCTTGGAGGGCAGATGGTCGGCTCGTTCCCCGACGCCCAAGTAGTCGAGCAGTTCGCTCGCCCGCTGTTTGGCGGCACGGGAGGGATGGTCGTTAATCTCCATCGCCAGACGCACGTTTTCGCTGGCCGTCAGGAATGGGATCAGGTTGGCCTTCTGGAAGACGAAGCCCAGATGCTGGCGACGGAAACGACGCGCGTTGACGCGCATGCGGTGGTCGTCAAACACGACCGAGCCGCCGATGGCGATGCGGCCGGTGTTCGGCGGCACGATCAGGCCGATGAGGGTCAGGAGCGTGGACTTGCCCGCACCGCTGGGACCGAGCAGGGCCACGATCTCACCGCGTGCCACCGACAACGTGGCATCGCGCACCGCGACAACCTCGGTGTGGCCGCTGCCGTAGATTTTGGTCAGCCCGGTGGCTTCCAGAACAGCATCGCGGTCATGCGAGGTGGTGCTCATGCCAGCACCTCGTTGGGTTCGACGCTCAGGGCCTTGGCGATGCCCAGCACGCTGGCGAGGACGGAGATGCCGGCAACAATCCCCGCCAGCGCCCACAGATCTTCAGGAGTGACGATGACGCGGCGCGGAAACAGCGGAAACGCCCATTGGCCAATGATGTAGGCGACGCCGTAGGCCAGCACGCCCAGCAGGAGCGCCTGCTGCAGGATCAGGCCGAGGATGACACTGTTCCTGGCACCCATCAGCTTGAGCATGGCCACGTCGTGGAGCTTGTCGAGCGTGAGGGTGTAGAGGATGAGGGCCATGATGATGGCCGAGACGATGATGAGCAGGATGCGAAACAGGCCGAGTTGCCGGCGCGAGCGGTCCACGATGCCGCCTAACAGCAGTTCCCGTTGGCCCTCAAAGCTGTAAACGGTCACATCCGGCCACTTGGCGATAACCGATTGGACGTGCGCCGGATCAATGCCCGGCTGGACCTTCACCACGACGGCGCTGATGACCGCCGGACCGAGGGCCGGTATCTCAGAGGCCGGACCGCGGCTGCGCTCGATTGTCTGCGGCTGGGTACGGCCCAGGTCAATATGCTCGGCTCGCGCATAGCGGGCGGAACGCTCAAGCCGGGTGGCCTCGCCGGAGGTATCGAACTGGATGGCTTGGGCATCGTGGAGCGTGAAGAAGGCCATCGAGTCCCCGGCGGGCGAGGTCATAGCGCGCGTGTGGCCGACGACGGTGTAGGTGTCCTTGCCGAGCTTGACCTTCTCGCCGATGGGCAGCTTGAGAGATTCATCGGCGATCATCTCGTAGTGGGACTGGCCCAGAGGCCGGCCGGCCACGATCGGCAGCCAGCCGCCCCGGTCTTCCGGCCAAGACAGGCCCTGAACCGTGATCCGCATGGGCAGTCCGTTGTGCTCCCGCTGGATCGTGTGGGAAACGAAGCCGTGACTGCTCGCCACGCCGGGAACGGCGCGAACGCGGTCCTCCATGTTGGACGGGAGGCGGGAGATTTCCGCAAACGGCCCGCGCGTGTCCTTCTGCACTACCCACAAGTCGGCGTCGATTCGGTCCACCAGCAAGGTGGCGTCCTGCACCAAGCCCCGGTAGATGCCGCCCATGCCCATGACCAGCATCAAGAGCAATCCCAAGCCAATGGTGGTCAGCACGAAGCGGCCGAAGTTGTGGCGAATGTCGCGACCGGCAAGGTTCATGGCATGCTCACCGCTCGCCCTTCAGCCAATGGACCGTCCCTGGGGTCGCGCAGCCAGACGACGATTTCGCCTTGTTTCAGACCGTCAGCAACCTCCACGTTCTCCGTGCCGCGCAGCCCCAAGGTGACGTTGCGCCACTTGGCGTGACCGGCGTCGCGCACAAACACCCCCGGCCGGTTTTTCTGCCAGGCAATGGCCCGCTGGGGCACGAGCAAAGCCCGCTCCTTCATTGCTGTCTGGACGTAGATTTCCGCTCGCTGCCCGACCGCCCAGGACTTCGGCAGGTCTTTGACGGTGACATCGACCACAAACTCGCGCGTTTCCCGATCCGCCAGCGGCGCCAGGCGCGTTACCGTGCCACTGTAGGGGTTGGCCGGCTCCGAACGGAATAGGACGCGGGCAGGCTGACCGACCGTCAGGGAAGACAGGGCCGATTCATCGACCCACGCCGAGACCCACATCTGATCGGTGGAGATAACTTGCAGAATGGGGCTGCCGGGAACCACAATATCGCCCGGCTCGCGGCTGCGGCGGATGACCAGGCCGTCAAAGGGGCTGATGATTTTGGTATCCGTCAGCCGCTCCTGATAGAAGCGCAGGCCCTCCTCAGCCTTGAGCACTTGTTTCTCTATCTCGACTTCGGCGAGCTGCGATCGTCGCAGTTCCGCCTCCGCCACGTCGCGCTGCTGCGTGGCCTTGTCAAAGTCCTCATCGCTGATGAGTTTCTGGGCAGCCAGTTGCGAGGTGCGCTTGTAAGACGCGCGAGCTTGCGTGGCGGTGGCTTCCGCACGGGTGATTTCGGCTGCCGCGCGATCGACGCCGGCCTTGGCCGTCGCAATTTCCGCCCTGGCCATTTCCACCTGTTGGCGCAGATCGCCATCGTCCAGCGTGGCGAGAAGCTGGCCCTTCGTGATGCGGTCGCCTTGATCGGCCAGCACCTGCGCGATCCGGCCGGAAATCTTGGCGCTGATCGTCGCTTGCACGCGAGCTTCCAGCGTGCCTGTTCCCATCACTTCAGCGACGATGGTGCCTGAAGCGGCGGGATGCGACTCTACCGCCAAGGGCGCAAAGCGAAGGCGGTAAACAACAAACCCCGCAATCGCCGCGACGATGGCCAGTTTCCAGCCCCCAGACAGAACTCGTCTGATCCACCGCCGGCCAGAGCCCAGGCTGTTCTCGGTACTTCCCATTTCATCTCCGCCGGGCAGACCGGCTAGTGTTTACTTGCACAAGTCCGAGTAATATTTCCTGAAGCCCACGGGATGCACGGTGCGTTTGGTCCACTCAAACGGTGCCGCCTGCGGGTTGTAGACGGCGATGAACCGGTCGATCGCCTCCCGCAGTTGACGCGGTGAGCTGAAGCTGGCTCCCCGCAGCGCCTTGCGCGCGAGGATGCTAAACCAGCACTCGCACAGGTTCAGCCATGAGGCATGGGTGGGCGTGAAGTGGAAATGCACGTTCTTATGCCGCGCCAGCCAGCGGTCGCACTTGGGCTTGTGGGTGCTGAGGTTGTCCAGAACCACGTGGATCTCCTTGCCCGGATGGGCCGCCACCACCTGATTCATGAAGTCCAGGAACTCCGCTCGCCGGCGACGAGAGTAATGACCTGCTTGAACCTGCCCGGTGGCGATCTCCAGGGCGGCGAACAGCGTGGTGGTGCCGTGGCGCATGTATTCGTGGCTGTAACCGCTGATGGCCTTGCCGTTGGGGAGTTTGAGCCAGCCTTGAGCGCGTTCCAGGGCCTGAATATGCGGCTTCTCATCCACCGCCAGCACCACCGCGTTCTCCGGCGGGTCCAAGTAGACCCCCACCACGTCGGCGGCCTTGGCGGCAAAGGCCGGATCGGTACTCACGCACCAACTCCGCCGCCGGGCCAGGTGAATGCCGTGCTTGCGCAGCACCCGCCAGACCTGATCGTCGCTCACGTCGCCCAGCGCCTTGGCCACCTCGGCGCCCGTCCAGCAGGCCAGCCCCGGCGGCGACGGATCGTCCAACTTGGCCAACACGCGCTTCTCGGTGCTGGCGTCGTAGCGGGCCGGGGGGCCTGGTCGGGGCCGGTCCTGCAGCCCCGCCCAGCGTTCGCGGGCGAAGCGGTGCCGCCAGCGGCTGACCCAACTGGCCTGAACGCCCAGTTCTTGCGCGATCCAGTCCGTCCCCTTGCCCGCAGCGGCCAGCAGCACCATGCGGCTGCGCTGCACCATGCGCTGCTGGCTCGTGGTCGCACGCACCAACCTTTCCAATTGCTCCCGCTCTTCGGACGTCAACACGATCGGTACCGAGGGCCTGGCCATGCCTGGCATAGTAAGGACATACTCGAAATAGTGCAAGTAAGCACTAGTCACAAGACATCTTGAGGACAATATCCTTGGGCAAGGCCAATCCGGCGCACACCTGCATCAGCTTGAAGAGGCCGGAGGGCACGACGCATCCAGCGCAGCAACTCTTGAGCGCGCCGCGCATCGTGCCCAGAAGCACGCTATCGCCTTCCGGGGCGATCTCTTGGTAGGCATCGACCGGACCCCTGGAGACCAACGCACTGGCAGCGGTACGAATCTTCTCGCAGCCGGACTCGACGCGAAACGTCACGTTCGGCCCGTCGTCACTGCTGGCCTGCGCCGCCGTATGAAAGCCACACACACCGGCGTCAATGCCCACTTTTGCGTCCATAGTTGGCCTCACGAGCGGGGAACCACCCCGCCTACATAACTAGATTGAACAAGTAGCCCACCAGCAGGATACCCGCCGCCACGACGCCGACAAACGCCGCGATGAGACGAGGCCTGAGCACTTTCCGCAAGATGATCGTCTCCGGCAGGGACAGGCCGATCACCGCCATCATGAAGGCCAGCACTGTTCCCAACGCTGCGCCCTTCTCCAGAAGCGCTTTCACGATGGGAATGATGCCAGCGGCATTGGAGTACATGGGCACGCCGATCAGCACGGAGACCGGCACGCTCCACCAGGCGCTTCTGCCCATCAGGTCGGCCATGGCATTGGTGGGCACATATCCGTGGATGCCGGCGCCGACGGCGATTCCCAGAACGATGTAGAGCCACACCTTGGCGACGATCTCCCGCACGGCCTGCAGTCCCAGGCGGATGCGGGCCGGGAAGTCCAAAAGCTCTTCCGTGGCGGCTAGGCCGACCTGCGTCTTGTAAACCCATGGCTCAACGTGCTTCTCCATCTTCAGTCGGCCGATGATCCAGCCGGCGATGATGGCGATGAGCAGGCCGGTACCCATGTACAGGCCCGCCACTTTCCACCCGAACATGCCCAGCAGTAGCACCAGGGCCACTTCGTTGATCATCGGGGCGGCGATGAGGAAAGAGAAGGTCACGCCCAGCGGCACACCCGCCGTGACAAAGCCGATGAACAGCGGCACGGCCGAGCAAGAGCAGAACGGCGTCACCACGCCCAGCAGCGCCGCCAGAACGTTGCCGACGGACTCGCGCCGTCCGGCCAGGATCTGACGGGTGCGCTGCGGAGTGAAGTAGGTGCGGATGATGCCCACGCCAAACACCACCAGCGTCAGCAGCATCAGCACCTTGGGCACTTCAAAGACGAAGAACTCGACGGCGGCACTCAGGTGCTGGCCGTGGGGCAGGCGCAGCAGGCTGTAGGTGAACCACGCAGAGAACGGCGCAAGGCCCTGGTAGATCGCCGCCCAACCAGCCGCCAGGAGCACGCCCGCGAGAACGTACCTGGCTGGCGAGGGTCGGGCCGCGACCGGCGGCATCTCTGCCGGCGGTGGTGTCTGGGCGCAGCCCGATTCGCCTGCTTGCGTGGTCATACTGCACCGTTCCCGCCTACTGCCCGCAGCACTTCGGTTTAGCACTGGCCGTCGGGTCATCACCCCGGGGAGCTGCGGTCAGCGCTGCTGCCCCTGCCGCCGCGGCCTGGGCGACGCGCCCCTCGGTGACGGGGGTCTTGCCCTTGGCCATGTCGAGGTCGGCCAGCTGCACATGCTGGAAGTTGGCGATGCCCGCCTGCTCCAGGCAGCTCTTGACGCAGTTCAGCGGGCAGCCGTCCAGAGCGAGGATCTTCGCGGCGGCCCGGGTGCTGGCCATGATGCCGCTGACGCGGCCGCCCACGCCCACGGTGCAGAACATCTTGCCCACGCCGTCGCGGGTCATCTTGCGGGCGGCCTGGTCAGCGATCTCCCCCACATCGGCCGCGCCGGAACAGGCGAAGATCAGGGTCGGAGCACTGCTGCACGCACAGCTTCGGTTTGTGTCACTCATGTCATCTCCCAATGGAAGCCACCACGTATGGCCAGCGTGAACGCTCACGCCAGCAGTTTCTTGATCTCGTCGACTGACGGCACTTTGCCGGCCACCTTGACCTGGCCGTCGACCACCAGTGCGGGTGTCACCATCACCCCATACTGCACGATCTGCTGAAGATCGGTGACCTTCTCGATGCGGTACTCCGTACCTAGCGACTTGGCCGCCGCTTCCGTCTGTTCCGCCAACTTCTGGCACTTCGCACAACCGGTTCCCAGGATCTTCAGTTCACGCATCTGGTCACCTCTTATTGGCCATTTGGCCAAATAGGAGCCAAAACAAAAAAGCTTCATGCCGGAGCGCAGCACGATGACGCTCGATCGCCCTTGAGCACGGCCTCAACGCACTCCATGAAGTTGAGAATGCAGGGCACACGGAGGCGATAATGCACCCAGAGGCCTTCCTTGCGGTCCTCGACCAGGCCAGCCCGCTTCATCACCGACAGATGCTTGGAGACGGTGGACATGTCGGACCCGACCAGCCGCTGCAGGTCGCACACGCACATCTCGCCCTCGCCCAAGGCATGCAGCATCGCCAGGCGGCTGGGATGGGCCATCGCCTTAATCACCCGCGACTGCTTCTTGTACGTGTCAGTTTTCATCATCGGCCTCACAGTATTTGGCAGTATAGCCAAATATGCCGTGGGGTCAACCCACTATGGCCCTCCGCCCACTTCAGCCCTCGACCTTTCCCAGCAGGAAGGACACGAGCAGCAGCAGCAGCACGGCTGTGGTGATGAGCACGAACATGCGGTCGCGCTGGTAGACGAACGCGAAGATCGACACCGCGACCCGCGTCACGGGAGTCGCGATCAGCAGGATAAGCCCGGCTACCATAATCGCTTGGCCGCGCAACTGGCCGATGCCGTCGATCACCTCGCCAAGCGTGCGTGGGAAGGCGGCCCCGGGGCGGGTCAGGCGCTCCATCGCCTGTGGTGAAGAGACGTATTCGGTGTGGTGCACGAAGCTGAGTACCGTTCCAAATACCACGATCGAGAGGCTGGCGATCACGCCGGTCCGCAGAATGGTGCTGATCAGGCTTTCCACCCGCGCGACCCGCGGGTCGTGGTGCTGGGTGGGCGTGCTGGTTTGTGGCTCAGCCATGATCAGCGCAGTCCTTTCAGGAGCATCTCAACCGAGATCCACAGCAACACGAGCACGAACACGCCGCGGATCCAACTGCTCCGCAGTCTTCCCAGCAGGCGTGAGCCGATGGTGGACCCCATGAGCACGCCGGCCGACACGGGCGCGGCCACGAATGGGTCGATGTCGCCGCGGGCAAAGTACACGCCGGCGCTGGCCGCGGCGGTGACGCCGATCATGAAGTTGCTGGTGGCGGTGGAGACCTTGATCGGCAGCCGCATCGCCAAATCCATCGCCGGAACCTTCAGCGCCCCCGACCCCACGCCCAGCAGGCCGCTGACGACGCCCGCAACATACATCAGCCCGAGGCCAAGCCTTGTATGCGTGACCCGATAGGCAATCTCCTGACCCGCCGCCTGGTCATAGTAGCTGTCGTGCAGGCGCAGGCGGTCGGCCAGGGCGTCGCACGGCACTTGAGCGCCGGCCTTCCCGCGGCGTTTGCGGAACATGGCCACCGCGGAATAGCCCATAATGGTGCCGAAGATGATGTAGAGCCATCGTCCGCCCACCACGCCAGCGAGGTAAGCCCCGCTGATCGCGCCGGTGGTGGTGGCCAGTTCAAGGAACATCGCCACGCGGAGGTTGGTCATGCGCTCGCGCACATAGGCTGCGGCCGCGCCGGATGAGGTGGCGATGACCGAGACGATGGAGGCGCCGATGGCGTAACGAATGTCGATCTTAAGCAGGAGGGTCAGCGCAGGAACAACGATGATGCCTCCGCCGAGCCCGAGAAGCGACCCGAGCACGCCGGCCGCAAGCGAAATCGCGAAGGCCAGGAGCGTGAACTCCAAGGGAGTCATTGACGCGACATATAGGGGTTGCCGATGAGGTTGGCAAGGTCAGAGTTGCGACTGTGCCCATGCGAAGGCGGACCACCACCCATTGCGGACCTACTGCCGTGCTGAGAGGGAGCCGCCGGCCACCCCATGAATGGCGTCGATCAAGCAGTCCAGGTCCACGGGCTTGGTCAGGTGCATCGCGAACCCGGCGGCCTTGCTCTGCGCCACGTCGTCTTCGGTGCCATGGCCGCTAAGGGCAAGTCCCTTGATACCGCGGCCATGCAGTTGGCGCATCAGGTCATGGCCGCTGCCGTCCGGAAGACCCAGGTCACTGATCAGCAGATCGATGTGGGTGCTGTCGGCCGCGGTGAGCGCCTCAGACACGCCGGTTGCCGTCAGCACCTCGTGACCTTCCTGTCGCAGCAAGTGCGCTAGAAGCCGGAGGGTCTGTGGGTTGTCCTCGACCAGTAGGATGTGAAGCCGATTGCCAGGGTGGAGCGTCGCGACGGCTGGTTCCTGACGTTCTCCCTGGGCCGGCGGCGAAATGGCCGGCAGCCGCACAACAAACGTAGAGCCGCGTCCTCGTCCTTTACTGGCAACGGCGATCGATCCATGCTGGAGCTCAACAAGCGATCTGCAGATCGTCAGACCAAGCCCGAGGCCACCGTATTGTTGAGCTGTAGTCGCACTCGCCTGCTCGAACGGCGCGAAGATGCGAGATTGCGACTCGGGGTCGATCCCGATGCCTGTATCGGCGACTTCCACGACAATCGTGCCGCAGCCAGCGCCAAGCTCGTGCCAGCTTCGCGCCGTGATGGTTCCGCGTTCCGGAGTGAACTTGATCGCGTTGCGTAACAGATTCCAGAAGACCTGCTCCAAGCGAACCGCGTCGCCGCTCACGTAGATTGCTGGCTCGCATGTCTCCAGGCTCAGGCGCTGCTGCTTGGCCTCGCTCTCGGGTCGACATATTTCGGCCGCATGGCGCAGGCAGGCCGCCGCATCGACTGGTCCAAGATGCAGGTGGAGTTTGCCCTTGGCGATCCGATTCACGTCCAACAGATCATCCACGAGCCGAGCCTGGAGCTGGACACTGGTATGGGCAATGTGCAGTCCGTCGCGCACCTCGGCTGGCAGCTCAGGTCGATCCTCATAGGCCGACAACGCCAGGAGGGCCGGTGTAAGCGGAGTGCGGAGTTCGTGGCTCAGCATCGCCAGGAAGCGATCTTTAGCTTCGCCTGCCTGGCGAAGGCGACGGTGGCCGCGGTGCAGCGACTCGCACAGAAGACTGATACCCACGGACACGGGCAGGAACAGCGCCATCTGGGCCAGATCGCGGCGCATATAGTCGCCCGGTCGCCTGAGATGGAACGATCCGCCCGGCCCATAGAACACCACCCAGGCCACGATGCTCAGCGCCATGCAGACCAGACCGGCCTCCAAGCCGCCGTACCAGCCGCTGACCATGACGGCAAGCACGAACAACAGGAAGGAAAGCTTCCCCGCGAACACCGGCTGAAACGGCAGGTGCAGCAGCAGCGCAGCTACGGCAGCCACGGCTGCGACAACGTAGCCGCTCCAGCGGGCGGGCTCATGGTAAGTTGAGCGACTGAACATTGGCGCAAGTGCTAGGCTTCTGCCTGGCGATGTATTCTACGTCCCCCGGCGCCTCGGGGTTTCCTGCCGATCAAGGCATGTAGAGCCGCACCACAACGAGCGAGCCGATGCTGATAAACGCCCACAAGGCCAGACCTTGAACCACGGCACGCCAACCGACCGCGCGCAGGGTGCGCATTGACAGACCCGCCCCAATCACGAACAGCACCACCGCCAAGCCGATTCTGGCCGCCTGCTGGATCAGTGGCGTCCTCGCCGCGATTGCCGGCACGAAGCTGCGGGCAAGGGATGCCACCAGGAACAGGCCGATGAACCACGGAACCTGCACCGCCATGCGCGCGCCTCCGGGCCGCTGCTTGGAGTGGAACTGCCCGAAAGCCATGGCCATGCCGAAGACCGAAGACGACCGGCACGATCCACAGGGCGCGGGAGAGCTTGACTGCGGTTGCCGTCTCCAGCGCCTGCACCCCGTATTGTGAGGCAGCCCCCACTACGGAGGATATGTCATGGATGGCCACCCCCGCCCACAGTCCGAACTGCTGCTGGCTGAGGTGAAGAGCATGCCCCAGAACGGGGAAGAGATACAGGGCCGCGGCGTTGAGGATGAACACCGTGCCCATGGCCACGGCGATCTCGCCTTCACTGACGGCCAGGACCGACCCCACGGCCGCAATGGCGGACCCGCCGCAGATGGCCGTGCCCGAGGAAATGAGTGCCGAGGTGCGGCTGGTGAGGCGCAGCACCCGCCCCAGCCAGTAGCCCAGCACCAGGGTCGTGACGATGGTGGTTGCGGCGAACACTGCCCCACTGGCGCCCGCCCGCAGGATCGTGGGCAGGTCCATGCTGAATCCGAGCATCACAACGCAGGCTTGCAGGAGCCACTTGGCCAGCCTATGCCCTCGGGCACCCAGCGGATTCCCCAGCGCCAATGCGAACATAACACCGCAGGCCAGGGCCACGCCGGGCGAGGCAAACACGCCCAACCCCGCGGCCGCTACGATGAAAGCGATGACTTTCCAGTGCGTCGGGAATCGCAGCTTCGGCTCGTCGGGTGCGGAGACCGCAGTGGCTTGTCAGCGCCGGCGTGAAAAGCGTATGAATCCGCCGGTTTGAAAGTGCGTTGAGGCTTGGGGCTCCAAAGGCATGGCCGGTTGGGGATTCACGGCGGCCGATTCACGGCTCGATGCGGTCCTTCA
>Ga0209450_10000718_pt1 | contig 16627 bp, 19 predicted proteins | sample FrelakmetLWP11LW_FD_187149 | JGI IMG/M metagenome (GOLD analysis project Ga0209450, IMG submission 187149) | Freshwater lake sediment microbial communities from the University of Notre Dame, USA, for methane emissions studies - LWP11 LW (SPAdes)... | ecosystem: Environmental > Aquatic >...
CTAAAAGGCAACCTGCGCCCCAGTGGCCTTGGAGGCAAACCATTCCCAATAAGGTATCTCCCAAAGATGGAGGTAATGTCCATTGAAGTTCTTATGGGAGACAAAGATGCGGCAACTATCTGGAGAGGACCGCTCAAAGGGGGTATAATCCGGCAGTTTATCGCGAACATTGAATGGATGGACCTGGATTATCTGATTATAGATTCGCCCCCAGGTACCGGTGATGAACCCCTAACGGTTGCACAGACCATCCCTGACGCGAAGGCATTGATCGTGACCACGCCGCAGGAGATTTCATTGGCTGATGTGAGGAAATCAATAAACTTTTGCCGGAAGATGAACATGGAAATTCTGGGGCTCGTGGAGAATATGAGCGGACTCAAATGTCCATACTGCGGCAGGACTATAGAACTATTTAAGACCATGGGAGGGATGGTGACTGCCAAGCAGGAGAAGCTGAGGCTTCTTGGATCTTTGCCCATAGAACCCGAAGTAGTGCGATGCGGGGATAACGGGAGTATAGATTTCCTGGGAGATGACAAGCTCGAATACAACAGGGCTTTTGGCCAGGTAGTGGACACGATTGCGAAAGTGCTTGAAAACAAGGGGGAAACAGCCTAGCCAGATAGACATAACCGGATAAAACTTTATTGAAGAAAGGGATAAACGGAATGAAGTGATTACGCAGGATATAAAACGGTAAGCTATCTGGAAGGAGTTGACGGCAGAAAGGCTTTACGATGATAACAAGGAGATATCAAGATGTCTGATAAACTTGATGATTTTATTAAAAACTTACAGGATGACATTTTCGAGGATACACTTAAAATTTATGGTGAAAAAGCGTACCAAAGATGGCGTAACCCCTTATATATGGATTCAATGCAAGATCCCGATGGCTATGGCCTTGTTACCGGACCCTGCGGCGACACGATGGAAATTTTTCTGAAATTCAAGGATGGAAAGGTCAGTGATGCCTCGTTTCAAACGGATGGTTGTGGTCCTAGTTTGATTTGCGGTTCATTTACGGCTGAGCTTGCTTTAGGGAGAAATACCAATGAACTTAAAGGAATTACCAACGATACCATCCTTAAGGTTGTTGGCGGTCTACCAGAAGAAGACCAACACTGCGCATTGCTTGCAGCAAATACGCTGCATGAAGCCATCAATCACTACATAAAGAAGATCGATAAAGCACGATAAGTAATCAAAATACCGGTAAAAAACAGTTAGGTAAAAATGACTGAAGAAAAGCTTGCCAAAGAACGTATGTATCAACAAGGCGTAACCTGAACGGAAGCTGACAAATTAATAGAATAAGATTTTCTTTTATAGAGGTGTTTTTCAATTGGTAGACAATATCAACAGGATTATCAACTATCTTCGTATTTCCGTAACAGACAAGTGTAATCTCCGATGTATCTATTGTATGCCCGAAGAAGGAGTCAAATTTATACCTCATGCTGAAATCCTGACCTACGAAGAAATGCTTCGCGTCGTCAGAGTCTGCATCCAGAAGGGCATCAGGAAGTTAAGATTGACTGGCGGAGAACCTTTGCTAAGAAACGGAGTGATTGATTTCATAGAAAACCTGTCCCAATTAGATGGCTTGCAAGAGCTGACCATAACGACGAATGGAGTTTACCTCAAACAGTTTGCACATTCCCTGAGGAAATCCGGCATATGTCGCATCAATGTGAGCATGGATACCCTTCGGTCGGAACGTTTTCACCGCATCACGAGGCGGGATTTATTTGATCAGGTCTGGGACGGTATAGAGGAGGCTGAGTTGGCAGGGTTAAGCCCTATTAAAATCAATGTGGTCATCATGAGAGGGGTCAATGACGACGAGATACTCGATTTTGCAAGGCTCACATATCGCAAGCCTTACCACGTGCGCTTTATTGAAATTATGCCTGTGGGTGATCCTGACAAATGGAGACCCGAAAGATTTATTTCCGCCAAAGAGGTTTTCGATATAATTTCGACTCTGGGGAAAATAACGCCTATCAGACCCGATCCGCTGGGTGGACCTGCCAGGCGCTTTGCCCTCGAAGGCTCCAAAGGGGAGATTGGCTTGATTGGGGCTTTAAGTTACCATTTCTGTGAAAATTGTAACAGGCTTCGTTTGACGGCAGACGGCAAGTTGAGAGGATGTCTTTTCACAGACACTGAAACCGATATCAAAAAACCGCTTCGGAATGGAGAAAATGACCAATACCTGTTCACGCTTATTGAGGATACAATCCGCAACAAACCAAGGAATCATGGGCAGGCGGTCTGGAGTCCCCGGAAATGCAGTCGACCCATGAATGGTATCGGAGGGTGATTGCGCTATACTCATGGCCTCTTCATGAGGATACAGAAATCTTCAATCATTCTAGTGGTTGTAGTTTACATGTCGAATCATCAACTGTTTACAAAAAGATCATGCCCTTATCGTCTGGCCTTCACGGTAAACTTGAAAATCCAGTATCCAGCTTTATACCCTGTGTGTTTATGGGTGATGTGTGACGAAAAGCAGCACTGTTCCCACACCACACAGAAGAAGGAGAAATTGGGTTACGCCGGATCGCAAATCAGTCTTCTTATGGAGATGGGGAATCAGGTCGGCTGTTGCAATATAGATGAAGCTTGCAGCTGAGAAAGCAAGTATGTAAGGAATTTTAGCCTGAGTGCTTCTTAGCCAAAAATAGGCTATAAGGGCACCCGGCAAAGTTGCGAGTGATGAGAGAAAATTGTACGAAAACGCCCTTTTTTTAGAGTATCCGCTGTCTACCAGTATCGCAAAATCACCTGTCTCCTGTGGTACCTCATGTGCGATTACGGCAAAAGAGGTGGTTAATCCTAGAGGGATGCTGGTCAAAAAGGCCGCAGCAATCACGATTCCATCGACAAAGTTGTGGAAAGCATCACCGAGGAGGATAAGAGAACCGGCGGTACTGTGAACCTCGCATCCCTGAACGTGGCAATGCCGCCATATGACAAGCTTCTCAAGAAGAAAAAAGGAGATAATTCCACCGAGTACCGTGAGCAAAATGGACGATGATGGAGCAGACATCAAGGCTCTCGGTATCATCCCCAAAAAAGCAGACGCAAGTAAAGTGCCTGTGGCATAGCTGATGAGAGACGGGATTAACATCAGTCTCATTTTGTCGGGGAAAACAAGCAATATGTATGCGCCCGCCAAAGACCCTACGCTACCTAAAAGACTGAAGACCATTATCAAAATGAACCTATCCATGGAATCTCCTTTAAGGTCAAGGATTATTTGTCTCGATCTGTGCAGACCAGAAAAACCATGCTTTGTGCCTCGATTTCACGATCCTTTCCAGTTCAAATCGCCTTGCCACGTAAGGCGCATGAGTGGCGACAAATATTTAGCATTCAATTGGAAGACGAAATGCGATGATGAAGGAGGAGATTTGTTTCCTCTGATATCCCGTCTTCCGGTGGGTGTACATAAGAACAATAAAAAATTATTACAAAACATTTGCCTTTTATCATTAATGAATATATATTCATTATAAAATATTGTCAACGGGTTTCCTGAAAAGAAATAAGTTGATCAAGAAAGCTGATTTGTTTTGATCATATTGAGGTTCAAAAACGAGCAAGGTGAACTCCTCTTTGACTTAAGGAGAATGTGAAGCTATATTTGAGTTATATGAGTATTGATAAAATAAAAATCGTGACAAGATATTGATTAAAACTATTTACAGGTCGAAAATGGGAGCGTCCTTGTTGGTAATATCAATATCTAATGGAAAACTGAAGTATTTTTTAGAGACTTGCGCCTGCCGCTTTTTCCGATGTGGCTGCATAGGGGCAGGCGAACACAACTATGAAATTGATTGTTTGTGAAAGGAGGAACGTATGGTAGAGCAGAAAGATGGATGTGTGAAACCTTCGCGAGGACCCATAGGTGTCCCGAAGGCAGAAACAGGCGAAGTCAGTCAGACAAACCAAAAGGAGGGGATTGCTATGATGGCGAAAGTAGGTAAACCAGCACCTGACTTTGAGGCAAGTGCTTATGTTGATGGAGGATTCAAAAATATTACTCTCTCGGAATTCAAGGGAAAGTGGGTTGTCTTGTGCTTCTATCCCGGTGATTTTACCTTTGTCTGACCTACAGAGTTGTCGGCGGTCGCCGTCAAACGCAAAGAAATCGAGGCATTGGGAGTCCAGGTACTGGCAATGAGTACCGATAGCCGATTTATACACAAAATGTGGCAGGACAATGAACTTTCCAAAATGGTTGAAGGAGGGGTTCCCTTCCCCCTGCTCACAGACGCAGGTGGCTTTATCGGGAGGGTTTATGGTGTCTATGACGAGGAGGCAGGGGTTGACATCCGTGGTCGTTTTATCATTGACCCTGATGGGGTTATCCAGGCCATGGAAGTTCTCTCGCCACCTGTAGGCCGCAACATAGCAGAGTTTATCAGGCAGGTAAAGGCATTCCAACATGTTCGAGCGACAGGTGAAGCTACGCCTTCAGGATGGCAGCCCGGCAAGGTAACCCTCACTCCGAGCCCCGATCTCGTTGGCAACGTGTGGAAAGTCTGGAAACCTGAGATGGCTTTTGATTAACTGAGGAGAGACAGCCAACAGATCTGATTCTTCTCGATTGAACAGGACTGTGTCCACGAAAAATAGGAAGGGCGTTTCTAGCCCTTCCTATTTCCTGATAGTGATGCTCACATAGGGTAACGAAGTTAAATTTTGAGAAGAGCAATAAAGATAACAATACGGAGATAAGGCATGGATCAACCAACAGATGTTTTTCCATTGGAAATGGCAAAATCACAATTTGAGACAATAGCCAGAGAGAATCGTCTGAGTGACTCAAATGTATACGTCCTAGTGAAAACGCTTTCCCCTGAAGAGGCCATAGGTATCCCGGGTAGGAGGGACTTTCCGATTGTGGAGGGGAAGGAGCGGGTTGTAGAGGCCGATTTTCAGGGGGCAAAGGCCCATGCCTTCACGGATGCGCCAAAGGAGTTTATTGGAAAACTGGAAGAAATTATTTCCATGCCTCTCACGGATAGCGGGGAAAGGGCAATTTTTGTTGCAACAATGAATGCGGTTTTGAAGCATTGTAAAATTATTGAAACGACCCTCCATTGTAAGGACGAAGAGCCCGAACGATGTGCCGTTGAAATTGCCTCACACATCCGCAATACAGTGGGATCAAAAAAAGTCGGCCTTATCGGCTTGAATCCCGCCATTCTGGAACAACTGAGCAGGACTTTCGGGGCAGAAAATGTGCGCATAACGGACCTCAACCGGAAAAATATCGGGTCTGTAAAATACGGGGTAACTGTCTGGGACGGTAACACAATGACTGAAAAGCTTGTTCAAGAATCAGACATTGTTCTTATGACGGGAACCACCCTGGTAAACGGTACATTTAATAGAATATGGAGCGCTATCCGGCAATACAGAAAGGACTATTTGGTATACGGAGTCACATCAGCCGGGGTCTGTTCGCTGACGGGGCTGAACAGGATATGCCCCTATGGAAGAAAATAAGGAGGACGTGGGATTGATGGAAGCTGCATGCAGGAAAAACTTCAGGATAGTCATTAAGGGGGCCGGAGAAATGGCAACGGGTATCGCCCATAGGTTATTTATGGCTAATTTCAAAAACATAATCATGACAGAAATCCCAAAGCCTATCTGTGTGCGGAGAACTGTAGCTTTTTCAGAGGCTGTCTATAAAAAGAAAACAGAAGTCGAAGAAGTGACAGCAGAATATGCAGACAACTTGAGAGAGGTTTTTGGTATCTGGCAAAAAGAGCATATAGCTGTCATGGTTGATTCTAAATGGGGTGTTGTCGGGGAGCTGAAGCCGGACGTAGTAGTCGATGCAATCATGGCGAAGAAGAATATTGGGACGCGGAAAGATGAGGCCCCCATAGTCATCGGTGTGGGGCCTGGTTTTCGCGCTCCATCCGACGTCCACGCAGCCATAGAGAGCAATAGAGGTCATCATCTTGGTAAAACAATATATAACGGTTCAACAGAAGCCCATACAGGCATACCAGGCCCTACAATGGGTTATACAAAAGAACGAGTGCTGCGAGCGCCCCACAGTGGAACAATAAAGCATGTCAGGGATATCGGGAGCGAAGTGAAGAAAGGCGACCTTATTCTCTATGTCGGTAAAACTCCAGTGTCTGCCACCATCGATGGAATACTGAGGGGCCTTATTCGGGAGATTGATGTTGCAGCAAATGAAAAAATAGCCGATATCGACCCACGAGGCGTCAAACAATACTGCTACACCATAACAGAAAAGGCAAGAGCCATTGGAGGAGGCGTTCTCGAAGCACTTTTGCATTTCTATGGGGCTGTATAAATAAGCAATTACGGTCGTCGGCAAAGTGGAATCGAATCAACTGCAAAGCCTCACCCGGCAGAGGAATCGGAGATAAGGTATCCAAAGGGGGATTCTTGACGATCGAGACATGCAATGTAGAAATAAAAGATAGATTGAGGAAGATTGCATGAAAGCACCAAAGGATTCACGTTTGAAATTCGCAAAAGAATTTCTCAGGAAACAAATTAAACATTTTCTCTCCTCGCTCTTACCGAAGGCCGCAACCGGTAGAGTGTTTTCTGGCATAGCGATTTTTTTCATGTGCACATTATTATTTTTGCCCTCGCCAGGCATGTCCGAAGAACCTTACCTTAGCGTCTTATGCGGCGCAGCATTCAGTAAGCCATTTGATGAGATAGCGACAAGCTTCCAAAGAGAAAGAGGCATTAAGGTGTATATTACCTATGCAAGTGTTCCATCTTTACTTGCCCAGCTTAAACTGGGGCGAAGGGGTGACATCCTCGTTACGCCGACACAGGACCTTATGGTGCGGGCAATGGAAACAGGCCTCGTCGTAGCGTCAAGTGTGAGAATTTTTGCCTATATGGTGCCCGTTATTGCTGTCCAAAAAGGCAATCCTCGGGGGATAAAGGGCATCCACGACCTCGCAGGAAAGGGAATCCGGATTGCTCTGGCAGATCCGGAAGCGGTGTATATCGGTAACCTAGCTGCGGAGATCATGGAAAAAAACCTCTCCGGGGAAGAATTGAAAAAAGTAAGATCCAATGTTGTCACCTATATGGAAGATTTTTCAAAATTAACCACCACTCTCATTTTGAAACAGGTGGATGCCATCATCAGCTTTCATTATCTTCAGCAATGGCATCCCGAGAAAATTGAGATAATAAAGCTGAAACCGAAAGAAGTCCAGAGAATCGGAGTGGGCCAGGCAGCCATCATTTCTTATTCACAGATAAAGGTCGCTGCCCAGGCGTTTCTCGAATTTCTCAACTCAAAGGAGGCAAAGATAATTTTCACAAAATACCAATATTTTAATTCCCCCGAAGAAACCGGCCAGTGGATCGGAGCGAGAAAACCCATCGGGGGTGAATATAAGATCTCGCCCGACTGGATGAGAAGATGATTGAAGGAGGCTGTTTTGTTTACATTGAACTTTGATGTTGAAAAATGCCTCTGCTGCGAAACACAGTCATGCCTAACCAGATGTCAATATTTGGATATTGATAGAGATAGTGCGCAGGAGGAGATCCTCAAGATTGCCCGTGGTGAGGACTCATTCGTTCTTCACAATTGTGTAACATGCTACGCCTGTGAGGAATATTGCCCTATGGGCAACCACCCTTTCTTTCTGATTGTGGAACAGCAGGAGGCATTGAATCTCCTTCCGGTGCCCCGGCCGTTGATTAAGAGGGCTGTAAATTTGGGTGTGCCCTTCCGGGGCAAACCTGAGATTGCAGAAGTTAACGGACCGGTGTTAAACATGGCGGCTTTTTCCGAACTTGTGGGTTTGATTCAGGGCAGGCTCTTCAAAGGGCTAACCGTGATATCAACGGATGGGCGGAAGATGTTTCATTACTTTTGCCAGCTCATGTATCTCCACTATGCAAAGAGTTCAGTAATCAAGGAACGGTTGCCCGGGATCATCGATACCATTAACAGACACAAACCCACAGAAGTGATCTGTTTCCATGACGAGTGTTACGGGACGTATACGTCTTACTGTTCGGCAGTGGGTATTGATGTCCCCTTCAAGCCAGTCCATTTTTATGATTTTTTGTATCGCCGCCTTACTGAGTTGAAAGACGCAATTAGGCCGGTGAATCTAAAAGTAGCCTACCAGCGACCTTGTTCTTCTCGTCTGTCGCCTGACAAACATCATTTTGTCCGGGATATCTTTGAACTTGTTGGGGTTGAGTGCGTGGAGAGGGAGTACGTTGATGAGAATGCTCTTTGCTGCGCCGGGGCTATCCAGGGACAGAGAAGAGAAGGGAGCCGCAGGCGAGCCGCTGAAATCCAACGGAAGAATATTGAAGATATAAAGAAGGCCGGAGCACAGACGTGTATCTTCAACTGCCCTGCCTGTTATCAGACCCTGGGAACGATGTTGGCGAGGGAAGGCATCAAACCTATGCATATGAGCGATCTTTGCAGGCTGGCCATTGGCGAAAAGCCCACAGGCCGGAGGTGAATGAATGGACCCTATCTATCAAGCACTGGTTGATATAGCAGGCGAAGAGTACGTCTCCAATCGGCCGGAAGAGCTTTATATATATTCTTTTGACCTGGGTACGGCGGAACCGTGTCGGCCACATTACGTCATTTCAACGAGGACAACGGAGCACATTCAGAATATAGTGCGTCTCGCAAACAAGGAGAATATCCCGGTTGTGCCCCTGGGAGGAGGTCTGTCCCTCGCTGGCCTTGCTGTTCCTCTGAAAGGTGGAATCCTTCTTGATCTTAAGCGCATGGACAGCATCATCGAGGTGAATGAAAAGGCACGGTACGCAGTCCTGGAGTGCGGTGTTTCCCAGGGTCAACTTACAGCGTATTTGGAAAGACACCATCCCCATCTCACTCACTCAGAACCGGGGGCGCCTCCTTCCGCAACGATTGTGGGCAATGCAGTCATTCACGGCCAGGGAGACCTCGCTCAGCCATATGGTTTTAACTCAGATCTGGTGAATGGTCTTGAGGTTGTCCTTCCAACAGGAGAAGTCTGCCATTTCGGCTCTGTTGCCATTGGAGCAGGATGGTTCACAAACCACCCCTTGCCCGACATGGGGCTTTTCCTTGGTTGGTGTGGCGCCACGGGCATCATCACCAAGGTATCAATTAGGCTTTTTCCGGCCAAAAAGATACGAGGAGTTGGCACCTTTGTCGTAGAAGATGAGGAACTTATTCCTGAGATTATTTATAAACTGACCCACACGCAAATGGCAGAGGACATCATCGCCTTCAGCCGGGCTATTCCCCCATTTGCAAGCGGACTACAGCACGTCACGGTTAATATAGCAGCAGACTCGGATAAGGAACTGGAGTTTAAGCAGGAAATAATCTGGGATGACACCCTTGGGGAGTATATAAGGAAAGGAGATGGGGGTTATCTTGGTTTCGTGAGGAGTTTGGAGCGGCCCCAAATCTCTAAAACCTCTGACTATAAGAAAGGTGGGGGTTTTGAGTATGTAGGCAGCATCATGCCCATAGACAGGTACCCGGAGTGTTACCGGAAGGGCCGCGAGATCTCAGAGAGACACGGCATTCCCTATACGGTTACCGGTCGCTGCATTGGGGCGGGTCATAATATGATGTTCGCCTGGACCTATGCGTTTAACAGGGCAGACCCGGCAACCATCGAACAGGCGAGGGAGGCCCTCCACGAAACGGACGACCTCGTTCTGGAGCTGGGTGGAGTCATATGGAAACCGGGTACCTATGGACAAAAACTTCTTCTGGAGAGGCTTGATCCAGGTACGCGGGAACTGATGAGGAAGGTCAAGAAACTTCTTGATCCAAATGGGATCATGAATCCGGGAAACTGGGAGGTGGACTGATGTCGCTCGCAGCTTTCAAATACGCAGACCTCATCCATCGGTGTTTCAGGTGCGGCTACTGTAAATTCCCTGATAACTGGACGGATGTGAATAATTGCCCCCCTTATGCCCGCTTTCGCATGGAAAGTTACTCTTGCGGAGGGAGGTTGTGGCTGACCAGGGCATGGCTCAATGACCAGATTGATTGGACGGAACACTTGGCAGAGATTCTTTATTCCTGTACCACATGCAAAAACTGTGTCATCAAGTGTCCCCTTCGCTTCAACGTGGACATCGTGAACATGATCGTGGCCGCGCGGGGCGAGATGGTTGAAGCAGGCAAAGTGCCACTTGCCGTGAAACGGTTTCTCGAAAACGTCGAACTATATGGAAATCCTTATGGTGAATCCAAGGCTAAGCGTGGCCAGTGGGCTGAGGGAACCGGCATTGAACAATACCATAGACAGGAATACCTTTATTATGTCGGATGTGCGGGATCATATGACGCCAGGGCTCAGGAGGCAGCGAGGGCATTAGCTATGGTAATGATGAAAGCCGGGATCTCTTTTGGTATACTCGGCAGCGAGGAAACCTGTGATGGCAATGAGGTGCACCAGCTGGGAGAGATGGGTTTGTTCGAGATGCTGGCTGGGAACAATACATCAACATTCAATGATTTAGGTATTCAGAAAATCATAACGTTTTCGCCCCATGCTTACAACGCTATGAAAAACTCCTACAATCAGTACGGCCGAAATTTCCAGGTTTTTCATTACACCCAACTACTGTGTGGCCTCGCTGAAGCGGGGAAAATAAATACCTCAAAAGGCTTCCATGCCAGGGTTACTTTCCATGATCCCTGTTTTCTTGGGAGATGGAATGACGAGTATGAAGCGCCCCGTTCTGTGCTAAACGCAATCAAAGGAATTGAGCTTATCGAGATGAACAAAAACAGAGAGGGAGCGCTGTGCTGCGGCGGCGGCGGGGGTAATTTCCAAATAGACCTGTTGGGCGGCAGCGAGAGTAGCCCTGCGCGAAGAAGGGTAAGGGAAGCCTATGAAACAGGCGCTGACATCCTTGTTGTTGCCTGCCCGAAATGCCTTGTGATGTTAAATGAGGCTGTTGAATCAGAAGGAATGAAAGAAAAGCTAGTGGTAATGGATATCTCTGAAGTGATGGTAAAAGCTTGCGCATTATGACTTGTTTACAATATTCGTGGTGAATGATAGGAATAGTATGGCAAATGTATTGATTGTTTATCATTCTCAGACAGGTAACACGGAAAAGCTTGCACAATCTGTTGCCAAGGGGGTAAGCCAAACAGAAAACGCCCATGCAATGTTCAAACATGCCTCTCATGTCACGTCGCATGATATGAGGGACAGCGAGGCCATAGTGATCTGTTCACCCGAATATTTTGGTTATATGGCTGGCGCAATTAAGGACCTCTTTGACAGGACCTACGAAGAACTGAAGGACGACCCGAAAATTTGGAAAAAACCATACTGCGTTGTCATAAGCGCCGGCAACGACGGCACCTTTGCTCTTTCCCATATTGAGCGAATATCCAAAGGTTATCATCTGAAAATGGTTCAGCGTCCTATCGTCTGCAAAGGTCAGGTAACGGAAGAGATGCGAACACAGTGTGTCAATCTCGGCATGACGATCGCCGAGGGTATCAATGCTAGAATATTCTGACGCACAACCCCTTATGGCTTCTCTGAGCCTCTTGTATCAGAAGGTTCATTATGGATAGCACTACGGACCCCGATATTCACATCAAGCCAACTACTGCCATCGATTCTGACCATAAGGAGGTCCGTCATGTTGCCCTGGAACTAACATCTTCGTTTCCCGGTGTGGCAGAGAAAGCCCAGGCGCTCTTCTATTTTGTGAGGGACCGGATACATTACAGCGTTTACATGATTTCTACCAACTTCGAGGACTTTGTTGCCAGTACTATCCTGAGGAGGGGAAAGGGATACTGCGTGCAAAAGGCTGTTCTTCTTGCGGCACTTGCGCGGGCGGCAGGTATCCCCTCCAGGCTCGCCTTCGCGAGGATAAGAAACCATAAGGCACCCCGGGAACTGATCGCCCAGACAGGCCTCGATGTCATTCCCAGCCATGGATACACACAGCTTCTCCTTGGAAATCGATGGATAAGCCTAACGGCCGCCTTCGACAGAGAGCTTTGCGAGAGAAGTGGGATGCCTGCCGTTGAATTCGATGGCATTCATGACGCCCTCCTCGCAAAGGATGACCTTTCGGGCAAACCTTACATCGAGTATATTGAGAAATACGAACCTCGTGCTGATCTCCCATTCGATTGGCTGAGAAGTAAGGTCGTGCCCATCTGGGGAGAGAAGTCAGCTTGGTTGACCATTGAAGAATCAAGGGGTCACCGCATGCCATCCGGGTATGTGTTTCAATGATACGCTGTGTTATTAATCACTTCCATAGTTTCAAGAAAATTCCAAAGCCGCTTAAGAATCTCCATGGCCCGCAGCGGACTTCCTCTTCAGAGAGAAAGATTTTTTTCATCATGGAAATGATTTTCTGGAGTTTGCACAGGCTTATGCATCCTGCAACCAATGAGTCGCCTTCCTTGTTTATATCATCTCATTTTCATCGATTCGGGCATGCGGACGGCGATGACCTCCCCGTGGGCACAAACCGTTCCTGCAGCATAGACTTCGACGGCAACGACCACTTTTCGTTTCCTGATAGTTTTCACAGTCCCTCTTGCCTCAAGCTCAACCCCCAGTGGGGTTGGCCGGAGATAGTCCACCTTCAAGGATGCGGTAACAAAACGTATTTTTGGCTCTGTATCCATTGTACGCCCCTCAAACCGATAAGCAGCTGCAGCTGCAGTGCCAGTCCCGTGACAGTCAACGAGCGATGCAATCAGGCCCCCATAAACAAAACCTGGTGCCGCTATATGGAAAGGTTCTGGAGTGAAACGAGCAACAGATACTTCTCCGTCCCAATAGCTCTTGATGTGCAGGCCTTTATCGTTCAAGCGTCCACAACCGTAACAGTGACTTACGTCTTCTGCATAATAATCTTGAAATGCCTTTTGTTCCATGGGGTCATCCTTCCTGCCTATAGCTGTTCAATACATATATTACCTGTAAAATGCTTTGAGTCATCTTGCTACTATACCAAATTACACAGGAAAGTGACAAAGAGAAAAACTCATTCAGAAATTGGCGTGAAATCTCGGAAACGAATTTTGGCAAAAAGAGAATTCAGATTGATATACACTTAAGTGAAAGGAGTGAACCATGGCAAATGAAAATATTGTTGTAAGAATTGGCGAGGACCATGTAGGTGAGATAATATTAAACCGACCTAAGCAGTGGAATGCCTTCAATACTTCCATGGCGGGTGAACTGGACTCGGCACTCTGGGAATTTGACAGAGACAGCAGGGTAAGGGCTATTCTTTTAAAAGGTTCGGGAAAGGCCTTTTGCGTGGGCATTGACGTAAGTGAATTTCCCGGTAAGACAGGTCTTGAATACCGTGACTGGATCGGGCATATGGGTAAAGCAATGGTTACAATGAGTCGCATCAGCAAGCCCGTCATTGCAGAGGTCCAGGGTGTTGCCACTGCTATTGGGGCTGGTCTTGTGGCCGCTGCTGACCTTGCTATTGTATCAGAGGATGCAAAATTTGGTCTCACAGCCATTAATGTGGGTTTGAACTGCATTGGACCGGTCATCCCTGTTTCGCGTTCCGTGGGAAGGAAAAGGGCCCTTGAACTATTGCTCTTTGGCGACTTAATCAATGCATATAAAGCACTCGAATTTGGATTTGTGAACAAGGTTGTACCATTGGAGCAACTTAGTCAGGAAGCCCGAGAATGGGCAGCGACACTCGCACAGAAGAGCCCCCTTGCAGTTCAGATGGCGAAAAAGGCATTTTATACGGCTGCTGATATGGATTACTACAAGGCCTTCGAGTATGTGACCGATAACCTTGCCCGTCTCTGTACAACGGAGGATTCCAAGGAAGGGATCAATTCTTTTTTGGAGAAGCGCCCCCCTGAATGGAAGGAGAGGTAAGTAGTGTCGCATGAGGAATACGAACTGTCACGGTTTTGCCATGAATATAATGTTGGCTGGTAACTAACCCTTTGCTCGCAGATTGCTTTTTTTGCACTAAACATGTATGGTATTGAGTTCGGCATGCTTGCCCGTGTAAACTGTATGATCGGGCCTTTGAGAGATTTTGTCTGATGACTTTGAAAGACTATTATTACATCCTTAATGTGGAAAGCAACACTTCAGCTTCTGAAATAAGACGTGCGTACCGGAGGTTGGCCCTTGCGTTTCATCCCGACCATCACCCGGAAGACCCTGAATCTGAAGAGAAATTCAAACAGATCAGCGAAGCCTATTCTGTCTTGGGGGATGCGCAGAAGCGGAAAGACTACGATTTTCTAAATCATCCCCACTCCACAAAGTCAGATATTCATGAGCATGTAGATGAGAGTATGGGTAGTAGATACCAGAATGTCAGGAGGAGGGGGAGTGGACGTGGTCGAAAACCACATTATTACAACCAGAAGACGGTCTTGAACATCGTAAAATCAGGCCATATATATGAATTTCTTCTCACTCCTGAAGAAGCCCAGCTTGGAACTGAAAGGTTGGTTTTGATTGCCGTGGGCACCAGGCAGAAAGGTTATCGCATTCGAATTCCAGGAGGGGTGAGCCAGGGAACACAATTCAAGGCTATCCTTGGAAGAGACGAAAACAGTTATGTTCATGTTAAAATCACCATATTGCAGGGAGCATGAAAACCCATGCCTTACGTGGCATCGTGCGGTTAGGGCTCGGTTTAATGGGCCTTTTTACGAGGTGAGTGCTGGATCAAGTTGATTGGGACACTCATTAATGCACAATGGAGGTCTTGACAAGGGAGTTTTATCTATTACACTTATTAGTGAAACACTCACATGAGATAGCAAAGGAAAGGAGGTAATTATGCCGACTTATGATTATCAGTGCGAGAAATGTAAGAACGAATTCACGCTCATCTTGAGCATGGGTGAGCATGAAAAAGGAAAGACCCGCTGCCCAAAGTGTAAAAGCAAAAAAATAAAGCAGCTTATGTCTGCGTTTATGGCAAAAACAAGTCGAAAAAGCTGATCATTTCTTACCGTAGGTTCGCTCAATCGAGCAGTCGTAGCAACATCGAATGTCTTCGCCGTAATTATGTTCTCTGCACACGAACTTGCCACAGTAATGGCACTGGTCAACATCAGTCACTGAGTCGCACATCTGCTCATCACATACCCTGTTACCCTTTTCATCAAATTTTCGCGCAGCCCTTTCCCGCCACTGGGCAACCTCCTGATTTTTACTCTCAATAAGGGCTTCCATGATGTCTGACCTGACCATTGAGAGATATTCGGAGATGTGCATCTCCAACAGAGAATTTCTGACCAGTTCGTCCTCTGTGTTTCTGGTTAGGTCGTCCTCAATCATCTTGATATGATCAAGGTCGTCTTTCTCAAGTTGTAAGCCTAATTTCTCGATGTCTTGTAAAATTCCCATTTAGTCTCTCCAAAATAAGGCTATAAGCTTAACACATCGTATTTCGTAGTTCGCATACCTGCCCACCATAGATGGTTCTCCGCAGGCGGGTTGCATATCCCTTTAAGAACCTTTGTTCACGAAATACGATATACTGTATTCGATATACGGCCGAAATGGTTTTGCCTCGTGCCAATCGCCCGGGGCATTCGCCCCTTATTTACTTTCCTTCTTTGCTTTTTTCTTCGGTCGGGTCTTGCCGTGTGTTCCCGCCCAGGTCTTTCCGCGCTTTGTTCGCTGATCTCCTTTACCCATTCTTTCTCCTTGTGTGTAATATTTTCAGGTTTAATCTAGCCTTGCATTGATGAGGCCTATAAACTTATTACTTCATTGTGGAGGAGTAAGTCAAGTATATCGTTCATCGTAACCGGTTGCCCTACTACGACTGCATCAACTATGCACAGATCTGTGAGACACATCATCCCACCGAGTATCTTCACGCCAGCCAACTCGAGTTCCCGCAGTAGCCCTGAGGCCGGTGACTCTGCTGTCATGAGTTTCACCGCAGTATTCCAGAGGATTATTGCTTCCGGTTTGTCGTTTCGTTTTATAAGCGTGTTAAGGAACGTCATAAGGATTTCAAATCCGAGGGTCTCTTCCCCCTGCCCAATAAATTCCGAATTTAAAAGAATTACCTTTCCTCTCATTGGCGTGCCTCACCTTCTTTTTTTGTTTTACAACTTAACACTCATAACTCATAACTGCTTTTTAGTGCCATTCCCACTCTATAAATGGTTTTTCCAGATCCACCATGGCGTTCACGATAAGCTCAACAAGACCGCCATAAAAAATGCCGCATTCATCCCAGACACTGTAATAGTTGAAGAGATCCCGTATCTGCCCCTTGCAGTTGGAGCAAGGAGCACACACATATTTCCTGACGTCCGGAGAGATAACATCATGAAAAACCTCAAGTATTTGCTTGAATTTAATCCGCCCAGAGACTGCGCTCCTCCAGTCGGGAAAGTTCATGGATTGCATGATGGCGAATCCGCTACCTCCACCGCAGCAGTAATTCTCCACTCCGTGGGGTTCCATCTCCTTGAACTGGGGGCAGATCTTCCTCAATATCTCTCTTTGCGGTTCCACGATCCCCATAAGCCTCACCATGTTGCATGGATCGTGCAGTGTCACCGGAAAGATATTTCGTGAGG
>Ga0209450_10000719_pt1 | contig 16617 bp, 14 predicted proteins | sample FrelakmetLWP11LW_FD_187149 | JGI IMG/M metagenome (GOLD analysis project Ga0209450, IMG submission 187149) | Freshwater lake sediment microbial communities from the University of Notre Dame, USA, for methane emissions studies - LWP11 LW (SPAdes)... | ecosystem: Environmental > Aquatic >...
AGATCAGTTTCAAAGACATGACGAAACGAATTAAGCGGGTAACCGAGTCTGCGAGGGGCTTGCCGGCAGAAGAACAAAATCCCAAAAACAACAACTGAGCGATTGAAGGATCTTCGAACTGGTAAATCAAGAAATTCCGGAATTGAGGAATTAGGAACTTCGGAGTTCGCAATTCCTTAATTCTTCAGGAGGTGTGACATGAACAGCTGGCGAAAAAGCTTTCGGACATTGATCTTCGGGATCATGATTCTCACCTTTGCCTGTGTGACCATCAACATTTACTTTCCTGCGGAAAAAGTGGAGTCCGTGGCCGGTGAAATTGTCAAGGACATTCGAGGCCAGGAAAAAGAAAAACAGGACAAGGGTGACAAAACTTCCTTCTGGAGGACGGTGCTATCCGGCCTGCAGGCGAACCCGGCCTGGGCCGAGGAGGCCACCACGGTCTCCAACCCAACCATTCGTGCGCTCAAGGAGAGAATGAAGGCGAATTACCAGCAGATGAAACCCTTCTATGCGAAAGGAGCAGTGGTCGAGGACAACAGCGGCTACGTGTCCCTCGGGAACACGCAGACCCTGGAAATAAAGGAAAAACGGGATCTCAATGCTCTGGTGACTGCAGAGAACTCCATGAGAAAACAGCTCTACGAAGAGGTGGCAAAAGCTTTGAAGATCGACCTCAGTCAGGTGAGTCGAATCGGCGAAATCTTTGCCAAGGAGTGGCAAAAAAGCACGAGATAAGAAAGAACGGAGTAATGGAGTATCGGAGTAATGGTAAACTCCGTCCGGCTTTGCGAAGTGAGCAACACTCCAATACTCCAGTACTCCAATGCTCCAGGTTATCCGCATGGAAAAAACACCCCCGGAGATTTACGACAAGTACATCAAGGCCCTGATGGACATCAGCCAGGCCATCACCTCCGATCAGTATCTGGAGGATATCCTGAAGCTCATCGTGATGGTGACGGCCAAGGTGACCGGGGTGGAGATCTGCTCTCTGTGGTTGATTGATGAAACCGAAACTCATGGGAAAATAAGGCTCAAAGCCACACAGGCCATTGATCCCGACTACGTCAAAGACCGATCCCTGAACATGAATGAGGGCGTGGTAGGGTATGTGGCCGCCCACAACCAGTCTCTCATTATCAGGGATGTGCTGAAGGAGCCCCTGTTCAAAGAGAAAGAGATGGCCAGGAAGCTGGGGCTCGTCTCCATGGTCAGCGTTCCCATGACCATCAAGGAAGGGAAGGTGATGGGCGTCCTGAACTGCTTCACGGCCATGCCCCACGACTTCTCGGAAACGGAAGTCAATCTGATCAAGACCGTGGCCAATCAGGCGGCCGTGGCGATTTTCAACACGGAACTGATGGTGAAGACCAAGGTGATCCAGGAAGAGCTCGAAACGAGGAAACTCGTGGAGCGGGCCAAAGAGGTCTTGATGCGCCGCCGTTCCATGACCGTGGAACAGGCGTACCGATGGATTCAGAAACGGAGCATGGACTCCAGGAAATCCATGCGCCACGTGGCCGAGGCCATTCTGCTCTCCGAGGAAATCTGAAAACCCGATAGTCCGCAAGCTCCCCCGCCCTGTCTCCCCTGGGGCAGGAATTTAATAAATCTCTTGACATCCTTTATTAGCTCGGCTTAATAGTTCAGGATGTTTTCAGTTTAGATGAAATCTTTGCACGATGACGTGTAAAGACTCACGGTTGAGTAAGACAAAGGCGTCTATCCCTCTTCAGAGGGTGGCGCCTTTTTTTATCATGATTCAGGAGGAGGACACCTATGAATTTACAGAGACCCAATGCGAATGAAGCCGTTCAAACCAGCAATCGCTCCAGGGATGTGGCCCCCCAATCCGGCATCTGCAGCCGGTGCGTGGACGGGTGCCGCGGAGGGTGCGACATGTTCCATGCCACCTTCCGGGGCAGAGAGCTTCTTTATCCGCAACCCTTTGGCAGCATCACCGCCGGAGCAGACAAAGACTACCCCGTGGACTACTCCCACCTCAACATCATGGGCTATGCCCTTGGAGCCAAGGGAGTCGATCCGGACCCTGACAAAGCCACCTTTCCGGCGGTCAATACGGAGACGTCCTTTGGGGCCGTCCACAAGGTGAAAATGAAGGTTCCCATCTTCACAGGAGCCCTGGGCAGCACGGAAATCGCGCGCAAGAACTGGGAGCACTTTGCGGTCGGCGCGGCGATCAGCGGCATTAGTCTGGTTTGCGGCGAAAACGTATGCGGCATCGACCCCGGGCTGGAGTTCAACGCTCAGGGCAAGGTGAAGAAATCTCCTGAAATGGATCGCCGTGTGAAAGAGTACCGCCGTTACTTCGAGGGGTATGGCGACATTCTCGTCCAGATGAACGTGGAAGACACCCGCAACGGGGTGGCTGAATACGTCATCGACAAGCTGGGCGTGGAGACCGTGGAACTCAAGTGGGGCCAGGGAGCCAAGTGTATCGGCGGAGAGATCAAAGTGAACTCTCTCGAAAGGGCCATTGAACTGAAGAAACGGGGATACATCGTGACCCCTGATCCTGAAGTCCCTGCTTTCCAGGCGGCTTTCAAGGCAGGCCCCCTCAAACAATTCGAACGCCACTCCCGCCTCGGGTTCGTGGACCAGGAAGGGTTCATGAAGGAAGTGGAGAGGGTCAGGAGCCTGGGCGCCAAGCGCGTGACTCTAAAGACCGGCGCCTATCCCATGAGGGAACTGGCCATGGCCATCCGGTGGTCGAGCGATGCGAAAATCGATCTCCTCACCATTGACGGCGCTCCGGGCGGAACCGGCATGAGCCCCTGGAGGATGATGAACGAGTGGGGGGTCCCTTCCATCTACCTCCATTCCATGGCTTATGAGCTCTGCGATCGCCTGGCCAAAAGAGGGAACTGGGTTCCGGACATTGCCTTTGCTGGCGGCTTTTCTTCCGAGGATCTCGTCTTCAAAGCTCTCGCCCTCGGCGCTCCCTATTGCAAGGCCGTTTGCATGGGCCGCGCTCTCATGATTCCCGGAATGGTAGGAAAGAATGCAGAAAAATGGTTGAGAGGTGAAGACAAAGGGCTTCCCAACACGGTTTCGAGGTACGGCTCCACCAAGGAAGAAATCTTCATGAATTACGAGGTCCTCAAGGAAAAGTACGGAGCCGAAGTGGAGAAGCTTCCCTTGGGCGCCCTAGGCATTTTCAGCGCCGTGGACAAGATCAAGGTCGGGCTCCAGCAGCTCATGGCCGGCGCGAGAAGCTGGCAGGTCCGCTACCTCAACCGGAAGGACTTGATGTCTCTCACCGAGGAGTGCGCCAAGGTGACCGGGATTCCCTACGTCATGGAGGCCTATAGAGAGGAGGCTCTGCAAATCATAGACGCCTGATCCCTCCTGGATCGGCGGTCCCTTTTTCCATGACCTTTTGGCTCTTTTTTCATATAATTTCGCTCCCGGAACAGAAAGACCGTCTTGTCCCGGGAGCGATTCTCCAACCCAGGAGCAGGGTAAAGCAGTGACCAGCGTGCCGTTACCTACTGAGTTCTATGCTCGGTTCAAGGTGTTTCACGAGCTGATGACCAACAAGATCCGCGAGATATTGTTGGTCTCGAGCCCCTATGACGCCTATGTGATGGAAGAGGACGGCCGGCTTGCTTCAAGGATCATCAACGAGTATCGAGGCCTGAATCTCAGCCAGCCTCCCAGGGTGACCCGAACCTCTTCCGCCTACGCGGCCCTCGAATACCTCAACGAGAAGAAGTTCGACATGGTCATCACCACACCCCATCTCGAAGAGTTGGACGCCTATTCCCTGGGCCGGGCCATCAAGAAAGTCAAACCCGACCTTCCTGTGATCCTTCTGGCTCAGAGCCTGAGGGGGCTGCCTAACCAGCCCGAGCACACAAACGGCCAGGGCATTGATAAAGTTTTCATCTGGTCCGGGGTTCCTGATTTCCTCCTGGCTTTGGTCAAGAATGCGGAAGACCGCCTCAATGTGGATTACGACACTAAGAAGGCGAATGTTCGCGTGCTATTGCTTGTCGAGGACTCCCCTCTTTACTATTCTTCTTTTCTTCCGCTGATCTATCAGGAAGTGGTGAAGCAGACTCAAGCGGTCCTTGAAGTGGGGCTCAACGAAGAACACCGGCTCCTCACCATGCGGGCGAGACCCAAGATCCTCCTGGCCGTGAACTACGAAGAGGCCCTGGCGCTCTACGAGCGCTACCAGCCTTACCTCTTCGGGGTCATGTCCGACTCCCGCCTGCCAAGGGCTCAAAAACTGGACGACGACGCGGGCTTTTCCCTGCTTGCCCAAATCAGAAAGGACATCCCGGATCTTCCCCTGCTGCTCATGAGTTCTGAATCCGGCAATCAGGAAAAGGCGAAAAAGATTCCGGCGGTGTTCCTGGACAAGAACTCGCCCAACCTGCTTTCCGAGATTCACCATTTCTTCTTGAATCACCTCGGATTCGGCCACTTTGTTTTCCGCATGCCCGACGGTACGGAAGTGGACCGGGCATCGAACCTGCGGGAACTTGAGGAAAAAGTAGCGCGCATTCCCGAGGAATCTCTCTGGTTTCATGCGAGGCGAAACCACTTCTCGAACTGGCTCATGGCGCGTTCTGAAATCGGACTTGCATCCGCCTTCCGGGCCGTCCAGGCCTCTGAGTTCTCCAGCGCTGAGGAGATGCGCCGATACATTGTTTCAAACCTCCACGGCTTGCGCCGGTGGCGGCAAAAAGGGGTGGTCGCCCAGTTCAACACGGCCTACTTCGACCCGGATGTGAGCGATTTCGTCAAGATCGGTCAGGGATCCCTCGGAGGAAAAGCGAGAAGCCTTGCCTTCATGTCGGCCCTCCTTCAGGAGGATCCGGCGATTTACGAGAAGTACAAGGACATCCACATTGAAATCCCCAAGACCCTGGTCATCAGCACCGACGCTTTCGAGTCTTTTGTCTCCAGGAACCATCTCCAGCATTTCGCTGCAGAAGATGTTCCGGACCAGGAAATCGCAGATGCTTTTTTAAAGGCGCAGATGCCGGACTGGCTGGTCCAGGAACTTGACTTTTACGTGTCCCAGGTGAACGATCCTCTTTCTGTTCGCTCTTCCAGTGCCCTCGAGGACCTCCAGTTTCAGCCCTATGCCGGGCTTTACCAGACTTACATGATTCCGAACAATCATCCTGATCCCTCGGTCCGGCTCAAGCAACTGACCAAAGCCGTCAAACTGGTCTATGCCTCGACCTATTATGAAAGCCCCAAGGCCTTCGCCCGCCACACCTCCAACCGACCCCAGGAAGAAGCCATGGCGGTTATCGTCCAGAAGCTCACCGGCGAGGAATACGGGAACTATTATTACCCCGCCATCTCCGGGGTTGCCCAGTCTCACAACTTCTATCCCATCCCCCCCATGAAGCGTGAGGACGGGATTGCCTACATCGCCCTCGGGCTTGGGAAGACGGTGGTGGAAGGGGAAAGGGCCCTGCGCTTCTCTCCCAGGCACCCCACGTCCATGCCCCAGTTTTCCACAGTGGACGACATTCTGTCCAATGCCCAGCGGTATTTCTACGCTTTGAAAATCAGAAGCTACCCGGCGGACTTGTCCTTTTACCGGTATTCCAATCTTGAACGAAGAGAGGTGGACGAGGCCGAAGAGGAGTTCCCTGTCCGAGCCCTTGCGAGCACCTACATTCCCGATGAACACCGCATCCGGGATTCTGGATACTTGAAAGGCCCCAAGATCCTGACCTTTGCCCAGGTCCTCAAGTACAACGCCTTTCCCCTCCCTTCCCTGCTGAGCGACTTCCTGGAACTCGGGCGGAGGGCCATGGGCTGCCCTGTGGAAATCGAGTTCTCGGCCACTCTCAGCCCTGACCCGGGACAGAAGAGCAGTTTCTTCTTCCTCCAGATGAGACCCATGGTCGCGGATCTCGAGACTCTGGACGTGAAGATCACGGCCGAGGAGGTGCAGAAGGCTTTCTGTTTTTCCAACCAGGCCCTGGGTAACGGCAGGAACAAGGACATCGCCGACATCGTCTATGTCAAACCCGAGGACTTTAAACCCGAGGCCACCGTGGCCATGGCCAAGGAAATCGGCCGCCTCAACGCGGAGCTTGTCAAAGAGAAGCGGCCTTACTTGCTGGTAGGGCCTGGACGGTGGGGCAGTGCCGACCGATGGCTCGGAATCCCTGTTCAGTGGCACGACATATCCGGCGTTGGCGCCATCATTGAACTCAGAAGCGCTTTGCTCAAGGCGGATCCCTCTCAGGGGACCCACTTTTTTCAGAACATCACCTCTCTGGGCATTCACTATGTGACGGTCAGCGAAGGATCTGAAGATCGCTTTGATTGGGAACGGATTCGATCTTTTCATGCGGTCCAAGAAACCCGGTTCTTGAGGCACGTACGATTGGACCAGCCGTTCCTTTTGAAGATTGACGGCAAAACATCTCAGTGTGTGATGATTGCCGCTTGATTGCAATACGTTTCCATTTAATCCATTATTCCAAACGGACGGGAGGAAAGTCATGACGGAAATCTTGAAAGCGATTAAAGCGCGCGACCCCCATGAGAGGGAATTTCATCAGGCTGTGGAAGAAGTGGTGGATTCGGTGAAACCGGTCCTGGACCGCAACCCGCAATACCGTGAAAACGGCGTGCTCGAGAGGCTGGTCGAGCCGGAGCGAGTGGTCATGTTCCAGGTTCCCTGGGTGGACGACGAGGGGCAGGTGCAGGTGAACCGGGGATACAGGATCCAGATGAGCAGCGTCATCGGGCCTTACAAGGGCGGACTTCGATTTCACCCCTCGGTGAATCTGAGCATCCTCAAGTTCCTCGCCTTTGAGCAGGTCTTCAAGAATGCCCTCACCACCCTGGCCATGGGAGGGGGAAAAGGAGGCTCTGACTTCGATCCCAAAGGCAAATCCGACAACGAAGTGATGCGGTTCTGCCAGAGCTTCATGATGGGACTCTTCCGGCACATCGGTCCGAACACGGATGTTCCGGCCGGCGACATCGGCGTGGGGGCAAGGGAAATCGGATATCTCTTCGGCATGTACCGCAAGCTCGCCAACGAATTCACAGGCGTTTTGACCGGCAAGAGCCTGGGTTGGGGAGGGAGCCTCATCCGGCCGGAAGCCACGGGGTACGGCACCGTTTACTTTGCCTCTGAAATGCTGGCGGTTCGGAATCAAACTCTGGAAGGCAAAGTGTGTCTCGTCTCCGGATCCGGAAACGTAGCCCAGTTCACGGTGGAAAAGCTGATCGAACTGGGAGCGAAAGTGGTTACCCTGTCCGACTCCTCAGGTTACCTTTACGACGGGGAAGGCATCAATCAGGACAAGTTGGCTTTTGTGAAGAGGCTCAAGAACATCCGCAGGGGAAGGATCAAGGAGTATGTGGACAAGTATTCCCAAGCGGTGTACACCGAAGCGGATTCCTCTCTCGACTACAATCCCCTCTGGAACCACAAAGCGAACTGTGCGTTTCCAAGTGCCACCCAGAACGAAATCACCGGCAAGGATGCACAGCACCTCATGAAGAACGGCATCACCCTGGTCGCGGAAGGTTCGAACATGCCTTCGACCCCGGAGGCGATCCACACCTTCCTGGACAAGAAGATCCTGTATGCGCCCGGCAAGGCCTCCAACGCCGGGGGGGTCGCGGTCTCAGGCCTCGAGATGGCGCAGAACAGCATGAGGCTGAGCTGGCCCAGGGAAGAAGTGGATGCCCGCCTGAAGATCATTATGAAGAGCATCCACAAGGCGTGCCTGGATGCGGCGGCGGAATACGGAGTTCCCGGGAACTACATGGCCGGAGCCAACATCGCCGGGTTCGTCAAGGTCGTGAACGCCATGCTGGACCAGGGTCTGGTGTAGCGCTTCTTCGCTTGAAAGGAGATAAAAAGGGGCCTCTCTTTCCGGGGCCCCTTTTCATTTCGCCTTCAGACGGGGCAAGGGCGTTTGCCGGCCCTTCACTTGATTCAAACGTTCTTTCAAGGCGGCAAGATTGGCTGCATGCTGGGGAGCGTATTTGGATCGGGCATAGTCGGTGTGAAACTGATGGCCGGCCACGAAAAGGGTGTTCATGGTCAGCCACTCCGCCTCCGAGAGTTTCCGGCCCATGCGATGCTCGATTTCCAGCCGAATCAGTTCCGAGACTTCAAGAAAATCCCTGCTGGCCAGATGGGAGATGTCCGCATCGCAAAGAACCCGCTCCATGAGATTCCTGGGGTTCTGCGGCATTTTCGTGGCGCGGATACATCCCGCCACCTTGGCGATCCGTTTGGGAGGATACCCTGTTTCCCGGAGGAAAGCGCTCGCGATGTCAATGCTTCTCTCCTCGTGGCCTTCGATCGCTTCCACATACCCCGCATCGTGGAACCATGCCGCAAGAATCACCTCTTCGAGTTCTTCGGCACTGAGGCCACAGGCGGTGCCTATGGCCTTACTCGCCTTGGCCACAGCCTTGGCGTGCTCGAAATTGTGATAGGTCACCCATTGCGGCTTGGCCGCTTGGATAAGCGCCTCGACATGAGCGCGAGCTTTTTGGATTATAGGTTCCCTAGGCACGTTACGTGTCGACAGAGAAGATGCAACGACCGCAACGAGGGCCCTTTATGGAGCTTTCTTGAACACCAGCTCCTTTTGCCCCGGCAGGTCGATGGTGATGGCACTGCCCTTGATCTTCCCTACGATGACACCGCCCTCTTTGGTGTTGATTCGGAGGTCCCCGGCCTTGATGTGCCAGGAAAAGGCGACCTCCTGGTTTCCGGCGATCCAAGCGCCCTGCCCGTTGGCTTTCAATTCCAGGCGGACTTCTCCGGTTTTGCCCTGCGCTTCATAGGCGCCGGCATATCTGTCGTTGGATTCACAGGCCCAGCCAAAGGCCATGACCAAACACACCAGGGACACGACCAGGATCCGTGCGGTTCTTTTCCTCGATGCCATGTCATTCTCCATTAAGAGGCGGCAGAAAGAGCGCTCTTCCTGAACCTCTTGGGCAGAAGCCCTCCGCCGTAGAACACGAAGATGCGGTCAAAGAAGAACACGTGAATCGTCATGAGCAGCCACATCACGTCCTCGCCCACCTTCCCCCAGCCCAGCTCCTCGCCCACCGAGTCGAAACACCCGCAGGAGATCGGCGCATCGCGATAGATGTTGATGATGAGCATGACGATGAACATGATCAGCATGAGGGAGGTCACCACCGCCGCCGCGCGGGTCCTGAGCCCGATGATGAGGAACAGGCCGCACATGAATTCCACCCACGGCAGGACCAGGGAGCCTGCATTCAGGAAAAAGTAGGGGATCAGCTGGTAGGCGGCCACGGATTCGGCAAACACCGCAGGATAGGTGATCTTGTAGATGCTCGCATAGATGAACACATACCCGATGTAGACCCGGAAACCGAGGGCCAGGTATTCGCTGGTCGCAAGGCGCTTCAACAGTTCTTTCATGGTTCCACCGGATATCCTTTCTTTTCCCAGTCGCCGAGGGTGCCTTCCAGCACCCGGGTGTTCTTGTACCCTTTCTCTGCGAACTTCTTCGCCACCTCGAGATCAAAGAGCTTGCTGAACGTCTTTCCATACACAATGATTTTCTTGGTTTTGTCCTCTTCGTCAAAGGTCGTGAGGTACACGATGTCAAAGAGCGCCATGGGTATGTTCACCGCGCCTTTGATGTGTCGCTTTTTGTAGAAGCCCGCGGGCATGGCATCCACGAAAACCGTGTGCCCCTGCTTGTATTCCTCCACTGCGGCGAAGAGCGTGACGGAGGGGATCGCCGCTTTGGAAGGCAACTCCGGGAAAAGAGGAATGCTGTTGGGATTCGACGCGTTGAACAGCATAGAGAGAAGCACGCTGATGCCGATGAGAAGGACAAAATCGAACCAGGACATCTGGGGAGGCGTGGCCATGCGCCTCGCCTCTGTCTCCAGGGCCTGCTCATCCCGTTTCAGCCACCCGGAGAGCTGTTTGATGAAGGTCAGGGACACTTCAGGATGGCCCTTCAGCACCTGCTCGAACTGCTCCTTGGTCAGGACCAGGGCCCGCGTCTCTTCCTGGGTCTCCACGCTGGCGGACCGGGCTTCCCCGGTCAGCAGGGCCACCTCCCCGAAGCTCTGTCCAGGCCCGAGTTCCGAGAGCGTGATCTCCACCCCCTGGTCATCGCTGCGGAACACTCGCACCTTGCCGGACAGGATGACCCAGAAACTGTCTCCCGGATCTCCCCGTTTGAAGATCAGGCTGTGGGCCGGCAGCGCCCGGTCCTCCACGACCCTCGAGATCTCGTCCAGCATCTCCACAGGCATGTCCCGGAAGACAGCCGTCTCAGAAAGCTTCTTCTTCTTTTCGTCGTGGGGTGTCATGCTGTTATCTTCCGAAGTCAGGGTCGGTTGGGATAAGAAAACGGGTCATTCACGAAAAGCTTTGGCTCCTTCTCTACTCGGCTTTCTTGGAAAAGTCAAGGTTGACGGCTTCATAAAAAATCCGCTAGGCCGTCACCCGGCAAAAGCCGGCGAAGGGGCCGGCGAGAATTACCAGCCTCTGGTTGCGCAACACCGCAGATGATGCTTGATGGTGGATCAGGGCTTATTTGAGCTTTATCCACAGAAGCCTGGCCGGTCCGGGCCCAGGGTTTTTCCACTGGGTCGGGACGTCCCGGGTCAGGCAGATCACGTCCCCGCTCCGTAGCCTGTAAGTCACGTTTCTCATCTTGAAGCGAAGCGTCCCTGTCAGAAGATACCCCAGCTCTTCGCCCTTGTGCATGAAGAAGTGAGACGAGAGGCTCTTCTTGGGCGGGATTTCGAGAAAGTAGGGCTCGCCTTTGGCCTCCAGATCCAGCGGAATGAGAAGTTTCGCTTCGACTTCGCCTTCGGTCAGGCCGGGGAGTTTCACCTTCGCGGCCTCTCTGGTCGAGAACACCGGCCCGGCCGTTGACTTGGTCGGATCCCGAAACAAAGAGCTCACCTCCACGGAGAGGACTTCCGCCAGCTTGAGGAGCGCAGGCAATGAGGGGTAGATGAGGTCGCTCTCGATTTGGGAGATGGTGCTCGACGTCACCCCCACGAGATCGGCCAGCTCTTTCTGAGGGAGCCCTCGTTTGGTCCGAAGATCCCTCAGCCGGGTGCCCAGATCGATTCCGCCCCGCTTGGGCCGGTCTGTTTCAAAAGCGACGTCCAGCCCTCTGCTCCAGTAGGGGTAGGGCCGGTTCTGGGTCGCAAGATCCCGGTTTTCCGCCTTCAGAATCGTGAGCGAACAGGTTCCCCGCCTGACGGAAACATCCATCGCGACCTGGGCGATCTGATTGATCTGAGCCCTGAGACGGGCCGTGTGGGCGCGTTTTTCCAGGATCCAGTAGGCGATGGTGTTCAATTCATAGAGCCGGGCGCAGGAGTGGGCGTAGAATTGGATGATGGGCTCTTCTCCGCCCCAGAGTTCCCCCATGCCCGTCAGGCTTTCAAACACGAAACGCACATCCCCTTTCATGGCCGCATGAATCCCGTAGAGGGCGTCCATCACCTGATGCGGATCACGGGGTTGTTCGACTCTCGCGACCCGGCAGATTCTCTTCTTCTTGCCCTCGTAGAACTTGAGGAACACGGGGGAACCCGCTCCTTTCCCATGGGTGAAGCAGTCGAGGAGGGTCAGGGCCGGGTAGTCCGCGAGACGGCCCAGCTTGTCGAGAAGGTTTTTGGGCGATCGGTCAAAGGTCACATAAATAATCGGTTTTCCCTGAGCCTGCGAGGTTCGGATGAAATTGAGGCAGAAGACAGAGGCAAGGCTGCCGGCGGCGTCATGCCAGACCACGTTGTCCCCGATGAAAAGCCCGCCCAGCAGGCGGTCCAATTCGCTCACCCCTGATGAAACGCGCAATGCCTCTCCCATAGAAACCCCTTTCTCAGTGACGAGTGAATTGTGACAAGACAAAAAGATTGCAATCCTCACTCGTCACTTGTCACTCGTCACTTGTCACTTGTCACTCTCTTTTATTGAAGCACCCCTAGGATCTCCCGTCTTACCCTCTCGATCAGGGATTTCTCATAAAGCTTCTGACCGCTCGCATCCCGAACATAGAACACGCCGGTCATTTTCTCCTTGTCGCTGTTCACCTTGGCAAACCGAATATCCAGACCGAGGGCAAAGATTCTCTTGGCCAGATCATAGAGCAAGCCCATGCGGATCCCGCCTCCTACCTCCAGAATGGTGAAAAAGTCGGATCCTTCATTGTCCACCCGGATTTTTTGCGCCGGATGATAGGGGGAGAGGATCTCCTCAAAGGAGATCATCTGGGCCTTTTTGCTGATCAGCTCATCCAGAGGGAGCTTGTCCTCGATCGCCTGCCGCGCGTCCTCCAAAACCTTTGACCACATCTCCTCTTCCCGCAGAGGATCCAGAGGGTTTGTGACGTCATAGAGGTCAAACGCGAGGCCGTTCTTCAGCGTGAAGATGTTCCCGGAAAGCACATTGATGTTGTGTAGGGTAAATACCCCGACCATTTTGCTGAAGAGCCCGGGCCGGTCGCGGGTGCACAAGATGACGCGGGTGACCGGCGCATGCTTCACCTTCTTCAGCGCCCAGGACAGCTTTTGATCCTCCATCCCTAGGGCCATCCGGAAGTGCTCGACCATGTCCTCCAGAGGCACATTCAGGAAGTACCGGGTCGACACCTGATCCATGAGTTCGGCGATCTCCGTCCCTGAAAAAGCGCCCACCAAAGACCGCGACAGGGCGGCCTTGTTTTCTTCCACGGTCCTCGTGGCATCCGGCGAGGCCAGGGTACCGCTCTGCAGAATGCGCCTGACCTTGAAGAAGAGCTCGATGAGGAGCATGATCTTCCAGTCACTGCTAGCGATGGGCCCCGTGGCGAGGCTGTCGGCGACCGTGAGCAGGAAAAGAAGCCGCAACCTTTCAAGACCTCCCACGACCTGGGCGACTTGGACGGCCGTCTTTTCGTCGTTCAGATCTCTGCGTTGAGAGACGTTGGCCAGGAGAAGGTGGTGCTGGATGAGAAAAGGAATAACCCGTGCGGCCTTTTCGCTGAGGCCAAGCCGCTTCAAAATCCGGGCAACGATCTCCGCCCCTCTGACCGGATGCTCCCCTCGATATCCTTTTCCCACGTCGTGCAGAAGCCCGACCAGAAAGAGCCACTCGGGATTCTTCAGCTCATCGTATACCTGCTTGAACATGGGCCACCGATCGCCGTACAAACCCCGTGCGATGTGGTGGAGGGTCTCGAGTGTTTTCAGGGAGTGAAGATCCACGGTCTCAGAGTGGTAGATCGTGAACTGAGCCAAGTTCCTGATTTTCTTGAACTCGGGAATGAACAGGGTGATGAGCCCCAGTTCCATGGCCAGTTTGAGGATTTTCGGATCGGCAGGCTGATACAGGAGGTTCAGAAAGAGTCTTTTCGCTTCCGAATTATGCACAAGCGTCTTCCCTTTTTCCTCGATCTTCTTGCTTGCCTCCCAAATGAGCCCGGACCCCAAAGACAGCCCTCTCCGATTCGCCTCGTCCAGCGCCTTGAGGACCAGCAGAGGACTGAGCTCTTCCCCCTTCAGAACGAGGTTCCCCTTCACCGCTTGGAACTCAGGCGAGATCTGCTCGGGAAAAGGTTCTTCGGACTGCGGATCAATGAGTTCCATGGCTTTCAAGTGAAATTCTTCGCTTCTGTACCGGATTCGGTTCAGGTGACCGTGGAGATCCCTCATGAATTTCTCCGGCCCTGTGTTGTAAGCTCCGTTCGTGAAGCCCAGGCTCTTGGCAACCTTGGGCTGATACGGGAGAAGGAGTCGATCCTCCCGCCGGCCTCCGGCCATCAGGTGAAGCTGGTTTCTCACCTTGAGAAGGAAACTCTCGGATTCATGGAGCCTGTCGAGGCCGAAATGAGAAAAGACGGAGAAGCGTTTCACATCGCGGAGATGCTTTGACTTGAAATAGAGCTTGGCCGCCCAGGCCATGAAGTGGATGTCCCTGAGGCCGCCCAATCCCTCTTTGATGTCCGGTTCTGCAAAATATTCCTGGTTCCCGAATTTTTCTTGCCTCTTTTGCTGATAGAGAAGGAACTGCCTGCGGATAGCCTCTTTCTCCCGGTCGATCTTCGACCAGAACGCCGCTTCAAACAGGCGGTAGAAGTCTCTGGCCCCCAACAGGAATCGGGAATCCATCACAGAGGTGAGAAACCGGAAGTCGCTCAGGGCCAGCCGGTTGCACTCCTGAAAGGTCAAAACCGAGTGACCGACTTCGAGCTTGACATCCCACAGGGTATACAAGACCCGGCGGATCATCTCGCTCGTTTCGCGAGAGAGCCTGCCCTGGTGAATCACCAGGAGATCCACATCCGATCCCAGGCAGAGCTCCCGGCGTCCATAGCTGCCCAGCGCGGCCAGGGCGACGCTTCCCTCATGGATTTCTTCGGCCTTGTCGCTGAATGCGGCCTCCAGGAACAAAGACCGGATGAACCGGTCCATCAGGTCGGCGTAGCGCCGGGTGATGAGAAATCCAGAACTCTGGGCGAGCTCTTTCTTGATGAGGGTGTTTCTGGAATCCAGAAAGTCCTGGACAAGGGTGTGGGAGGACTTGCGATGACTAGATGGCGTCCTCGTCTTCTTCTCCTGTTCTGATGCGTACAGCCTTTTCTACGGGAGCCACGAAAATCTTGCCGTCCCCAATCTGGCCTGTGTAGGCATTTTCCTTGATGGCCTTGAGCACCCGGGGGACCATGTCTTTGGCGACGACGACCTCGATCTTGATCTTGGGCAGAAAATCCACCACGTATTCCGCGCCCCTGTAGATCTCCTTGTGACCTTTTTGACGGCCAAACCCTTTGACTTCCGTGATGGTCATGCCGCCCACGCCGAGCTGAAGGATGGCATCCTTGACTTCATCCAGTTTGAACGGTTTGATAATCGCCTCGATCTTTTTCATTCTTCCCCTCTGTCAAGATTCTCTTGGATTCGCGCACAGTGTTCCCTGCGAGCTCCGGCTCCTGAATGGGTCAGGCACTTTCGGAGGTGGGAAACGGAATAGGAATCATGGTATTCACCCCCACCCGTCTTGTCAATCTCTTTCACCTCAGCGACCTGAGCCCTCGCTCGCTGAGTTTCCCCGATCCACAAGTCCGTGACAATTTCGTATATGCAATATCCTATTTCTACAATTTTGTCACGAGCCATTTACCATGACATCTCATCTCTCAATCGCAACACCCTGTTTTATCGGGAAAACAAGTCGCGGATCCCAATGGCACGCTCCTTGCCATGGGAAAAGGAGATCAACGAAAGGAGAGGACTCATGAATACAGGAGACACCGCATTTGTACTTGTTTCGTCAGCGCTGGTCATGCTCATGACCCCTGGGCTAGCTCTTTTCTACGGAGGGATGGTCAGAGGGAAGAACGTGCTGGGCACGATCATGCAGAGTTACATCATCCTCGCCCTCATCACCCTGGAATGGGTGCTGTGGGGGTACTCTTTGTCGTTCGGTCCGGACCACGGCGGCATCATCGGAGGCTTGGACTGGTTCGGTCTCCGGGGGGTCGGCATGGAACCCCACGAAACCTACGGTCCGACCGTCCCCCACCTGGCGTTCATGATTTTTCAGTGCATGTTCGCCGTTATCACCCCGGCGCTGATCACCGGCGCCTTTGCTGAGAGAATGAGATTCATATCCTTCTTGCTTTTTACCCTTCTTTGGGCAACCTTTGTTTATAATCCCCTGGCTCACTGGGTCTGGGGTTCGGGAGGATGGATGTCCAAGTTCGGAGCCCTGGACTTTGCTGGCGGCACGGTGGTGCACATCAGCTCCGGAGTCTCTGCCCTTGCGGCTGCGCTGGTCGTGGGGAAGAGGCTCGGCTTTGGGAGCACGGCCTACATCCCCCACAATCTGCCCATGACCATCACCGGAGCCGCACTTCTGTGGTTCGGGTGGTTCGGTTTCAACGCGGGCAGCGCCCTCGCGGCGAACGGTCTCGCAGCGAGCGCTTTCGTGGTGACCCACATCGCCTCTGCCATGGCCGCCTTGTCCTGGCTTCTCGTGGAATGGGTTCACAGGGGGAAGCCTACCACCCTGGGCGCAGCCAGCGGCGCCGTAGCCGGACTCGTCGCCATCACGCCAGGATCCGGGTTTGTAGGGCCTGTCTCCGCCATTCTCATCGGAGGGTTGGCCGGCGTCATCTGCTACGGGGGCGTCATGTTGAAGGCCAAATTGCGGTATGACGATTCTCTGGATGTGGTCGGCATCCACGGCTTCGGCGGCACCTGGGGGGCCCTGGCCACCGGCCTCTTTGCCAGCAAGGCCGTGAATCCTGCCGGTTCCGACGGCCTCTTCTTCGGCAATCCGGGCCAGCTGGGCGTTCAGTTCGTCGCCGTTCTCGCTACGATCGTGTTTGCCTTTGTCATGACCCTGATCCTCCTCAAGGTTGTGGATTGGGTGGCCGGCGTCCGTGTGACTGATGAGGACGAGGAGAAGGGCATGGACATCAGCATGCACGATGAAAAGGGTTACAGTTATTAGAAACAGCCCTTGAGGGACAAAGCTGAAAAAACATTCTATCCTATCTTTTTGTCCCTTTCTTTGTGCCTATGTGCCTTTGCAACTTTGTGCCTGCATCGTGGCGCAAAACCGGAACGAACGTTTTCGCC
>Ga0209450_10000720_pt1 | contig 16614 bp, 13 predicted proteins | sample FrelakmetLWP11LW_FD_187149 | JGI IMG/M metagenome (GOLD analysis project Ga0209450, IMG submission 187149) | Freshwater lake sediment microbial communities from the University of Notre Dame, USA, for methane emissions studies - LWP11 LW (SPAdes)... | ecosystem: Environmental > Aquatic >...
GCATTATAAGAGAAAAGAAATGCTTTCCGGTTGCAATAAACGGTACTAAGGATCATATCCATCTATTAATCGGATTCCCTCCAACTATTGCTGTTTCCGATTTAATGCGCGATATAAAGCGCAGCAGTGCATTATTCATCAATAACCAGATTAATTCCTATCTAAGGTTTAGCTGGCAGGAGGGATTTGGAGGATTTACCGTTGGGTACAAAGAATTAGATCACCTTTTTAAATATATTCAGAACCAGGAAGAACATCATTCCGGCCAGAGTTTTAAGGAAGAGTATATAAGAACCTTAAATGACCAGGGTATTAACTTCGATTCAAATTATTTATTTGAATTTTATGAAGATGAAAAATAATTCACATGATTAATATTTTTGCAGCTCCTCCAGGATTCAGAATCTGTCTTTATTTATCTGTCACAGAAGTGTCACAGATAAAGACCTTTGCGGTTCTCGGTGTCAGCCTGAGCCAGGCGAAGGCCTCTGTGTAACTCTGTAAAAGTTCTTCATGTTCCAGATTATTAACTACATTTGCCAAAATTAGTTTTATGATCACCAATGAGCAGATAAAAGACCTTTCGGGACGCCGTGACGCGTTAAGGAGGTATCTTTGACATCGACGATAAGCTGAGGGAGATCTCAGAAAAAGAAAATCAATCCCAACAACCCGGCTTCTGGAACGATCCCAGACAAGCCGAGGAACTCCTGAGAAACATATCACTTTTAAAAAGCTGGATCACTGAATTTAACCGCATAAGCACCGCAGTTGATGATCTGTCAGTCATTTACGATTTTTTCCGTGAAGGAGAAGCTACGGAACAGGATCTTGATAACCAATATAATACTTGCCTGGGTTTCATCGAAGACCTCGAAGTGCGCAACATGCTGCGCAAGGATGAAGATCAGCTGGGAGCTATCCTGAAGATTAACTCCGGGGCCGGAGGAACAGAATCGAACGACTGGGCAGCAATGCTCCTCAGAATGTACCTCAGGTGGGCCGAACGCAATAATTACAAAACCAAAGAACTCGACTTTCAGCCGGGAGATGAGGTAGGCATAAAATCGGTAACCATTGAGATCGACGCCGAACAGGCCTATGGATACCTCAAAAGCGAGAATGGCGTTCACCGGCTCGTGAGGATCTCTCCCTTCAATGCCCAGGGCAAACGGCAGACTACCTTTGCATCAGTATTCATTTCACCTCTCGTTGATAACAATATAGAGATTGAAGTCAATCCGTCTGACATAACCTGGGAGACATACCGATCAAGCGGAGCAGGAGGACAGAACGTCAATAAAGTAGAAACGGCAGTGCGTCTCAGGCACCATCCTTCAGGATTAGTGATCGAAAACCAGGAGACGAGATCACAGCTGAATAACAAGGAGAATGCCATGAGAATTCTTAAATCTCAGCTTTATGAACTTGAGCTAAGAAAAAGAATGGAGGAGAAGGCAAAGATAGAAGGAGATAAGAAAAAGATAGAGTGGGGTTCACAAATCAGATCTTACACTCTCCATCCGTATAAAATGGTAAAAGATCACCGTACCGGATATGAAACCGGCAATGTATTGGCAGTTCTGGATGGCGATCTGAATGACTTTATAAAGTCTTACCTTATGGAATTTGCAGGAAAATGAGCAGTAAAGAGAAATTATTTGACCAGTTTCCACCGGTAAGTACCAAAGAGTGGATGTCTAAGATCGCTGCTGATCTGAAATGCGAGGACCTCAGCAGCAAACTTGTCTGGAAGACAAGGGAAGGATTTGACGTGCTGCCATTCTACAGGCGGGAGGATATCGAAAACCTGAAATATATTGATTGTCTGCCCGGTCAATTTCCGTATTTAAGAGGTAAAAAAACCGGAGGCAACAGCTGGCGGGTAAGGCAGAATATAACAGTAACTGATTACAAGGCAGCTAATGAAGAAGCTCATGAGCTGTTGATGAAGGGCGTAGATTCTCTCGGATTTATTATTGCTGATCCTGAATCAATCAATGAAGATAATTTCAATACTCTTCTGAAAGACATTATTCCGGAAGCCGTTGAGATAAATTTCCTCTCAAACGGAAGAGCAAAGGATATTGCAACACTGTTCAGCGATTACATAAAAAGCAGAGGTGCCGATTCTGATAAGATATATGGAGCAGTTGAAACAGACCCCATTGGACGGTTGATGCTTAACGGTACTCTCTGTATCCCGGTTGCCGGAGGATTTGACTACCTAGCTTCAGTTGCCGGACTTGCTTCATCATTACCCCGGTTCCGTGCGGTTCATCTTAACGCCTCGAACTTTGGCAATGCAGGATGCAATATTGTACAGGAACTTGCTTTCGGGATCTCAATGGGCGCAGAGTATCTTGTACAGCTGATTCACAGGGGTATAAAAGCAGATACTGCTGCTTCAAAGATCCGCTTTTCATTCAGCACAGGACCGGATTATTTTCCCGGGATAGCAAAGCTCAGGGCTGCGAGACTGCTCTGGTCTGCTGTTGTAAACGGATTCAGGACTGAAAGCACCGATTCTGCAGGAATGGAGATACATTGCGTTACCTGTGAATGGAATAAATCGGCGTCAGATCCGCACATCAATATGCTCAAAACCCAGACTGAAGCAATGTCGGCAATTCTTGGAGGTGCTGATTCTCTTACAGTTGAGCCATGCGATATTATCTTCAGGCAGCCTGATGAATTCTCGGAAAGGATTGCCCGGAACCAGCAGCTTATTCTGAAGGAAGAGGCATATTTTGACAAAGTTGCCGATCCTGGAGCAGGCTCATATTATATTGAGAAGCTGACATATCTGATTGCTGAGAACGCATGGAAGATGTTTCTTGAGATTGAGGAGAACGGAGGTTTCCTGGAATCGCTTAAAAAAGGGATGATCCATGAAAAGATCAGAACCTCTGCCGGGGATATTAAAAACTCAGTTTCAGGAAAGCTAATCACCTTCCCTGATCTTGCAGAGGATCTGCAGATCAATAAAGTGTCAAGACCGCATTTCAAACTTGTGGACCTCAATAACCTTACATTAAAAAAAGGAGATTCTATCAAAGGGGAGAAAAGCAATTCCATTGATACGAGCTGGATAACAGCTGAACAGATTCCTGTAAAAAGCAGTTATACCAGAGAAGATCTTAAGGGGATGGAACATCTCGATTTTGCAGCAGGCATTCCTCCTTTTCTCCGCGGTCCCTATTCCAGCATGTATGTAGTACAGCCATGGACAATCAGGCAGTATGCAGGATTTTCGACAGCAGAAGATTCAAATGCCTTCTACAGACGCAACCTTGCAGCAGGTCAGAAAGGACTGTCAGTTGCTTTCGACCTTCCTACTCATCGCGGGTATGATTCTGATCACGAACGTGTTACCGGTGATGTTGGCAAGGCTGGAGTTGCTGTTGATTCGGTGCTCGACATAAAAATACTTTTCGACCAGATCCCATTGAACAAAATGTCGGTATCGATGACAATGAACGGCGCTGTTCTTCCGGTCATGGCTTTTTATATTGTAGCCGCGCTGGAGCAGGGAGCAAAGCTCGAGGAGCTTAACGGCACTATACAGAACGATATACTCAAGGAATTCATGGTAAGGAACACATATATATATCCGCCTGAATTCTCGATGAAGATAATTGCAGATATTTTTGCCTATACAACGGCAAAAATGCCCAGATTCAACAATATAAGCATCTCCGGCTATCACATGCAGGAGGCCGGTGCAACATGTGACATTGAGCTTGCATATACCCTTGCCGACGGACTCGAATATCTTCGCACCGGGATAAAGGCGGGTCTCGACATTGACAACTTTGCTCCCCGGATTTCATTTTTCTGGGGTATAGGCATGAACCATTTCATGGAGATAGCCAAGATGAGGGCTGCACGAATGCTCTGGGCGAAGATAGTAAGCAGCTTTAACCCTAAAAATCCGAAGTCACTGGCCCTGAGAACTCACTGCCAGACCTCAGGATGGAGCCTTACCGAACAGGATCCTTACAACAATGTCGGAAGGACCTGCATCGAAGCAATGGCTGCAGCTCTTGGGCATACCCAGAGCCTTCACACCAATGCCCTTGATGAGGCGATAGCCCTGCCCACAGATTTTTCTGCTGCAATTGCAAGAAACACGCAGATATATCTCCAGAAAGAAACACAAATATGCAGAGCGATTGATCCTTGGGCAGGCTCATTTTATGTTGAGACGCTGACTTATGAGATTGCCCATAAGGCATGGGAGCATATTATGGAAATAGAAAAGCTTGGAGGGATGGTTAAAGCCATTGAATCCGGAATTCCTAAGATGAGGATCGAGGAAGCTGCCGCGCGTGCCCAGGCAAAAATTGACTCTGGTGTGCAGATTATTGTCGGAACAAACAGATACAGGCTCGAAAAGGAAAGTCCCCTTGAAACGCTTGAAGTTGACAATACTGCCGTCAGGGAATCTCAGATAAGAAGGCTCAGGCAGCTTCGTGCAGAAAGGAATGAAGCGGAATGTCAGGCTGCTCTGGATGCCATCACCGATTGTGTTAAAACCGGCCGTGGTAATCTCCTTGAGCTGGCCGTCGAAGCTGCCTCAAAACGGGCGAGCCTTGGAGAGATATCTTATGCATGTGAAAAAGTTACCGGAAGGTATAAAGCTGTAATACGAACTATGTCAGGTGTTTATTCATCAGAATACAGGTCAGATGATGATCTGGAGGACGCAAAGGCGTTAGTTGCCAGGTTTGCGGCTAAAGAGGGGCGTCAGCCCAGGATAATGGTCGCCAAGATGGGCCAGGATGGCCACGATCGAGGTGCCAAAGTCGTTTCAACCGGATATGCCGATATCGGCTTCGATGTGGATATTGGTCCGCTTTTCCAGACACCTGCGGAAGCCGCCAGGCAGGCTGTGGAAAATGATGTCCATGTGCTTGGAATATCAAGCCTGGCTGCCGGACACAAAACTCTTGTTCCCCAGGTAATAGGGGAGCTGAAGAAGCTTGGACGGGAAGATATACTGGTTATTGCAGGTGGCGTAATCCCTCCGCAGGATTACCAGTTCCTCTACGATGCAGGTGTTGCAGCAATATTCGGACCCGGAACATCAGTAGCAAAAGCAGCAAAACAAATTCTGGAAGTCTTACTCCATAATATAGATTAAAATCATTGCCACAAAGACACGAAGACACAAAGGATCACCAAGGGATCCCTGATAATTTATATTCTTTGTGTATCTTGGTGTCTTGGTGCCTTGGTGGCAGAAAAGAATTATATGAGAATATTTATTTTAACATTGGGTATGATTTTATTTACAGGATGCAGTTCAAAGAAAGCGTTGACTGATAATAAATTTATCAGTCCTCAAATAGAATCTGCAGCAGCGCCGACTGATTTTCATGATGCTTCAACATGGCTGCTGGGTTATTTTACACGTCAGATGATGACCAGTTCTCCTCATTCGGAGTGGTTTCAGAAAGGGTATGATAATTACATGTTGAATGACGAAGCTGTTAAAAAATTAACAGAGATAAGCAAAGAGGGACTGACTATCAAAATCGTGATGGGATCGTGGTGCCCCGACAGCAGGAGAGAGGTTCCGCGTTTCATGAAAATACTCGACTACTGGAAATTCACGGCCGGGAATATTATTTTCATCGGTGTGGATGATTCAAAATTTTCACCCATCGGAGACTACACCACACTTGATATTCAAAGAGTACCGACATTCATTTTTTATAAAAATAATATTGAAGCCGGACGCATCATTGAAAATCCGGTGACGTCTTTAGAGCAGGATATGGTTAATATCCTTACAATGGAATGAAAATAAACAATAAGCATTTACGGATATGGAAGAAACAAAAAACAAATCGGGACAAAATCTGGGTATAGCGGCCCTGATAACGGCAATAATAACTTTTGTTCTTGCCGTGATCCCATGCGTGGGACTGATTGCAATTATCCCGGGGATTATTGCAATAGTGCTTGCAGCTATTGGGCTTTCCCAGGCACAGAGAAATGATTCACCCAGGGGTGTGATCATTGCAGGGCTCATAATCGGTGTCGTTGCGACAATGATCTCGTTCTCCCAGTATTTTGTTGTTGGCAAATATGCCGATAAATTTAAATCTGACAAATGGTCCAACAAAGTAGAGGAGATAGTCAATGATGTTCAGGAAAATGTTGTACGGGACCTTGAAGATGCCACTGTTTCAATAAAGGTTGAAGATGGAGATGAAAAGGTTGAGATAAACATTGGTACAGGCAAGTCAGACAAGGAAAAAACCCTTGAAGACCTGGAAAAAGGAAATGACAGCGTTTCTGTCGGGAAATAGGCACCTGTTTAGTGCAAAGGCAAGGCTTAATGAGCCTTACCTTATTATAAATATTATCCTTGCCGGAGTGATCATGCTTATTATGATCTACTCCGGCATTTTTTCTCCGGATAAAAACAGCTACCCTGTAGAATGCGTTCATGAGAAGCTCACTGGAGAGCCCTGTGTGTCGTGTGGTCTGTCGCACAGTTTTTCCCTCATACTTCGCGGGAGGATCGATGAAGCATATCAATGGAATATATATGGGATGAGGATCTTTCTTTTCTTTGCTTCACAGCTTATAATGAGGATCTTCTTTTCAAGGATTTATATAAATCATGCTGAAACGCGAAAACAACTGATAATCTACGACATTATCGGTTCTTCAATCATTTTCCTGATCGCCTTCATGCCCTTCCTGATCTATATCATTAAATTCTCCTGAAATATTAACCGCAAAGGTCGCAAAACCTGTCTTCGCTGACGCTTCGACAGGATAAGACGCAAAGGGCGCAAAGAAATACATTTTAATGCTTTTCTTAGCGTCCTTTGGATTTAATTCTTAGCGTCCTTTGCGGTTAAGAATCTTTTTTATTCAAATCCGGAAAGAATTTCATATAGCAGATCTCTCTCGAAACCTTTGGATAATCCGTATCTTAAAAGTTTACCTTTTAAATCGTATTGATTCTTTGCTTTGACAGATCTTCGGCGTGAAGCTAGCAGATCCGCCATAGTTTTCTTATACAGATCATCATCAATCGAATCCAGGGCTGTTTTGATTATTTCACCTGGTATTTTCTTCATTTTAAGGCCGGCCCTGATTTTAACTTTCCCCCATTTATTGTACCTGAATTTGTCCTTAACGAAAGCTTCTGCGTACCTCTTCTCATTAATGAAATTCTCCCTGATAAGTTCTGAGATGATTCTTGCAATGTAGGTTTCTCCAACACCCCACATCTGAAGTTTTGATCTTATATCATCAGTACAGTGTTCACTCCTGGAACAGATTGCCATTGCTTTCGAAAGAGCGGTTTTATAAAAAGTGCTGTCAGCCATTCAGTGTACCTTTAATTATTCTTTCCCTGCCATTGAGGTCTTTGATTAACTCAATGGCTGAATAACCATATTCTTCAATCAGCCCGGACATTTCTTTTCCGAAAGCTTCGTTTATTTCAAAATATACTTTTCCTGTCGGAACAAGAATTTTACCCGCAATCTCCAATATTGCCCTGTAGTACCTGAGAGGGTCAGAATCAGGAACAAAAAGTGCGTTATGTGGCTCAAAATCAAGGACATTACCCGCCATATGTTTCTTTTCCGACTCACGTACATATGGCGGATTGCTTACGATAATATTTGTCTTTATAAACTGGCTGACATCAAAATTCATTATATCGGCTTTAAAGAAAGTAACAGTTGCATTATTGAGTGTGCTGTTTTCCCTTGCCAGTGCTATGGCTCCTTCGGAGATATCGATCCCGGTGACTATTGTACCCGGAAGGTTTATTGCCAGTGCTATGGCAATGCATCCTGATCCTGTGCCGATATCCAGGATAGTACCACGGAATCCCCTGTTTTCCTTCACGATAAGATCAACTAGCTCTTCTGTTTCCGGTCTTGGAATAAGTGTTTCAATGCTGACCTTAAGGGTACAATTATAAAAGCTGGTTTCTCCCAGGACATATTGAAGCGGCTTTCCGCTTTTCAGCTCCCTGCAGATGATAAAAACACGCGCTGCCTGCTTCTGAGTCAGGGGGCTTTCGGGAAGAGCAAGATAATGCAACCCGGATTTTCTGGTAAGGGTCCTGATTATAATATTGGCAAAGGCGCCTATCTCAGTTTCAGGGTAAATCTCAGCAAGTTCCCTGGAAAGAAAAGACCTGATATCTTTTATTGTTTGTATATTCACGGACATAGATCAAAATTAGCACTTTCGAAGGAATGCCGGAGCAGGACGACATAAAATTCATGCAGAGATGCCTCGATCTGGCCTCGAAATCAGAAGGAAGGACATATCCGAATCCGCTTGTCGGTTCAGTTATCGTGCACAACGGACGCATAATTGGGGAAGGATATCACCTGAAAGCCTGGGAACCCCATGCCGAGGTCGTTGCAATAAACTCTGTAAATGAAAAAGATTTATTCAGTTCATCCACACTTTACGTAAACCTTGAGCCTTGTTCGCATTATGGAAAAACACCGCCATGCAGCGACATGATAATTTCCCGCAGCATAAAAAAAGTTGTCGTGGGAACTATGGACACCAGTGAGAAAGTATCGGGGAAAGGAATTGCAAAGCTGAAAGAATCGGGTTGTGAAGTTATTACAGGAGTGCTTGAAGATAAATGCCGCTGGATAAACAGGAGGTTTTTTACATTTCATGAGAAGAAAAGACCCTATATAATACTTAAATGGGCTCAGAGTGCTGACGGATTCTTGGATGCTGAGAGGAGCAAAGACCATATCCGTAAGCCACTGTGGATAACCGGCAATTCAGAGCGGGTTCTGGTTCACAGGTGGAGGGCTTCTGAGCAGTCAATTCTTGCCGGCGCAGGCACAGTAAGAATTGATAATCCGAAACTGAATGTAAGGGACTGGACAGGGAAAGATCCTGTGAGGCTGATCCTCAGCAGCACCGGAAACCTCGACGACAGTTCCGCACTTTTCAAAGCCGATGGCAGGAATATTGTGTTTACGCACAATGCTGATGCAAAATTCAGGAAAACCATTATGGTCATGCTGGACAAAGGAGCCGATTCAGCATCACAAATTACAGGCTATCTGTACAGAGAAGGACTTCAATCAGTTCTGATTGAAGGAGGGGCAAAAGTTTTAGATCATTTCATATCCTCAGGAATATGGGATGAGGCAAGGATCTTCAGGGGCAGGGATTATTTTAAGAAAGGGGTCATGGCACCCTCAGTCAGGGGAAGATCATTTTCACATGATTTGTTTAGCCGGAGTTCCATGGAAGTAATTTTAAATGATCAGAATCAGCATTCAGAGCAGATTGATTATTAAAAAAATTTGTTAATTTTGTGTTGATAAGTCATGTTTAAGATAAAAAGCTATGAATAAGCGAATATTTCTTTTTATAACATTAATTGCGGTAGCATCATTGTGCGCTTTTAGCCAGAAAGGCAAGAAGTTCTATAAAGCCGGGAACAAATTCTTCGAGATGATGAAGTACGAAGATGCTGTTTCCCAGTATTCCAGTGCTATCGGAGCAGAGCCGTCAAACCCTGCATTTTATTTTGCCCGGGGTAAAGCCTATGAAGCGCTTCTTAAAAACAATGAGGCAAAAGCTGACTTTGAAAAGACTATTGTATTTTCACCCAAGAATGTTGATGCATATGTAAAGCTTGGGACTATCTGTAACAAACTTGGGACGTATAATGACGCACTGGTCTATCTTAACCATGCGACAGGCCTTGACAGGAGAAATAAAGCTGTTTATCCTGAAAAAGTCAATACACTTCTGAACCTTGAAAAATATGATCAGGCCCTTAAATCTTCTGATACTGCATTGATATTAATAAAGGACGATCCCATGACCTATTACCAGCGGGGACTCATTTATTCAAAACTGAATAATGATTTTTCAGCCAGGAAAGAGTTTGAAAAAGCAATCGCCAAGGACAAGAGGCTTGTCGAACCCAGGCTTGCTCTGGCAGAACTTCTTTTAAAGGGCGGTGATTCACAGGGTGCGATGGCACAATGCAATGAAATCATCAAAAATGACGACAAGAATACTGCTGCCTACGAGATGAGAAGCAAAGTATATAAGACGAATATCGATTTTCCCAATGCAATCAACGACATTTCAAGGGATATCCTGATTGAACCGGGTAACCCTCATTTCTATATGGTAAGAGGCCTGTATTATCAGGAATTCAACCAGCATACAAATGCTATAAACGATTTTTCAAAATACATATCTCTGAACCCTAACGATCCAAATGCATTTTTTGCAAGGGCAAAATCATACCAAGAAATAAGGGGCTTTGAGGAAGCAATCGCTGATTATAAGAAAATAACCATTCTGGCCGAAAATGAATCTAAAGCCTATGAGGCAAGCAGCCTGCTAAAGAAGGCACAGGACGCGCTTTATGATTTGAAGAGTGAGACTAATCCACCTGAAATTACGGTTGTTAATCCGGTTCCGGTTTCTGATTCACTGGAGATCAAGGGAACCAGCAATAATCTCCTGATTTCAGGAAAGATAAAAGACGAAAGCATAATTAAGTCCTTTAAAATAAACAATGAACTGATCAATCTGACTGCGAAGAACGGAGTGCAGGAATTTCTCTCTGATATAGATGTCAAAGGCGTTGATAAAATAACTATTGTTGCAATCGACGATTACAATAATGAAAAATCAATTTCTTATTCTATTAAGCGTACGGAAATCAATCCGCCCAAAGTCAGCATAATAGCTCCGTATGCCTCAGAGGACAATCAGATATTTCCTGACAAGAATACACAAACTCTTTTCATTCAGGGAAAGCTCAGCGATGAAAGCAAGATCAAGTCCATTTTCATTGATGGTGTTTCAGGCAGCTATAACGCGAAAGATCTGAATCCGTCATTTACAGCAACGGTCGATATTCAGAACAAGAACAAAATAGTTATTGAAGCTGAAGATATTTACGGTAACAAAGTCTCTGATGAATACATAATTAACCGGGAAGGCGCTATAATTTCCGAAACGAATCCAATGGGTAAGACATGGGTTGTATTTATCGAGAATTCAGCATATACTACTTTTGCGAGCCTCGAGGGACCTATTAAAGATGTAGATCGTATGACAAGAGCTCTGTCAAATTACCAGATCAACCGGATCATTTATAAAAAGAACATGACCAAGGCTGAAATGGAAAGATTCTTCACACTTGAGCTGAGGGATATGATAAAAGCAAACCAGGTTAAATCGCTGCTGATATGGTATTCCGGTCATGGTAAATTAATGAATGAAGTCGGATATTGGATCCCGGTAGATGCCAGGCTCGATGATGAGATTACCTATTTCAACCTCGGCACATTGCGTGCGTCAATGGAGACCTATCTGAATTACCTTACACATACTCTTGTTGTCACCGATGCCTGCGAAACTGGTCCGGGTTTCTACCAGGCCATGAGAGGTGCAGATAAAAAGAAAAGCTGCGACGACTGGCAGGCAACACAATTCAAATCATCACAGGTTTTCGGATCAGCTGAAAGACAACTTGCGGTTGATGACTCTCAGTTCACAATAACCTTTGCCAATGCACTGATAAATAATCCAAATGCATGTATTCCGATCGAGGATGTGGTTTTAAAAGTATCAACCGCAGTTAGAAATAACAATCAGCAAAAACCTTATTTCGGAACAATTTCCGGTCTGAAAGATGAAGATGGTACATTCTTCTTTATAGCTAAATAATACGGATGAAAATTTATTTGCGGTACTTCAAACATGAGGTCATCAGGTACTTATGCCTGATGATCTTATTTTTTTTGCTGCCTGTAAGCTTGTTGCAGGCACAGACATATTTTTTTGAAAAACTTGGTGTTGAACAGGGGTTAGGTTCATCCAAAGTATATTCAATTATTCAGGACAGGAATGACCTGATATGGCTTGGAACTGAAAGCGGAGTATCAAGGTTCGACGGTTCCAAATTTGAAAATTTCTCTTCTGCAGATGGAATGGCAGGAAGCGGGGTTAAGAGCCTTGCTGAGGATTCACTCGGAAGGATCTGGTTAGGCCATATTAACGGAGGAATAAGCATTTTTGACGGCCGAAGGTTTTCAAAACTCAGATTTGATACAATCACCATTGAGGGAGATGTTTCAGAGATAAGACAATTCAATGGAAAGCTGTGGATATCGACAAGCAAGAGCGGTGTAATCCAAACCGAAGTACCTTTATGGGGCGATACTGTATTGAAAGGGAAGCAATACCGGGGAAGGGAGGGATCAGGCCTTGTAATTGCCAGTACCTGTGTTGACAGCAGGAATAATCTCTATCTGATTACTGACGATGCAGATATTAAAAAATACAATCCGGTAAAAGATATTTTCGAAACATTCAGGCCGGACAGTCTGACCCGGTATTTTTCCACCACTTTCATGTTCGAAGACAGCAAGGGTAATTTCTGGTACGGTACCCGTAACGGAGGGTTATACAAATATGTAAAATCCACAGGCAGGATGAAGATCTATGATATACGCGACGGACTTGCGCATCAGCTCACTTCATTTATTACAGAGGACTATAAGGGAAATATCTGGGCAGGGTCCTGGGGAGGCGGAATAACTGTTTTCTCGGGAGATAAAATGACTGTTTATAATAAATCGAACGGACTTGAAGCAGCCTCTATCCATTATATATTCGAGGACAAGGAGAAGAATATGATCATTGCGGATCATTTTACTGGAATCAACATTTATAAAGGAGACCATTTTGTTACTTACTCCGATGAAACAATACTTCCTGACAAAAGCGTTTTCGCAATTGAAGAAGACGAATCGGGAAGATTCTGGTTCGGCACCAATGCAGGAATATCTGTCTACGATCCGGCTGCGGATGCCAGACAGAAAGTTCAGTTCTTTTCGGATGAAAAAAATCTGATTGGCGACAAGATCCGGTTCCTTAAATCTGATAAAAATGGAAATATATGGATCGGGACAGAAGGCGGAGGACTCATAAGGTATGATCTGAAAGCGAAGAAATTCGTTTATGATATCAGGTTAAGCGAGTACCTGCATAGCAATAATTATATCACTGCACTTGAAATTGATAAGAAAAACCGTATCTGGATAGGGAATATGGACCGCCTTGTCGTTTGGGACCCGGAGAAAGAGATGGCAAGGTTTTTTACACAGAATGATGGATTGGCCGGGAGCTCTATATCAGCACTATACTGCGATGCAGATGGCGATATCTGGATAGGATCAGAATCCAGCCCCAAAATGGGCCTTACGAAATATATAAGCAGCTCAGATAAATTCCAGATTGTCGATATTGATGAAGGATTTGTGCCGGTGACCATTTCTCAGACATTTGACAAAACGATATGGGTAGGTACCAACAGCGGGCTTCTTGCGATCAGGGGCGATAAGGTTGTGTATCATCTTAATGAGCAAAGCGGTCTTCTTTCGAACTATATAAAACTTCTGAGGCCTCAGGGCATAGAGTATCTGTATATTGGCACAAATTTCGGACTGAACAGGTTCAGCTTTTCCGACAGCACCATTGCTATGTTTACTAAGCGCAATGGCTTTCCCGGAATTGAAACCAAACCAAATGCAACATTCAGGGACAGCAAAGGCAACATGTGGTTCGGCACGGCTAATGGTGTTACAATGCTTAACCCGGAAAAAATGCCGCCCGTTTGCAAAATGCCGATGACACATATCAGCAGCATGACAGTCAAATACCAGCCGCACGAAATGAAGGAAGATCTGAAACTGAATTACAAGCAAAACTCGGTCCTGTTCAATTTCTACAGCCTATGTCTTGTAAATCCGGATGCCGTACAATATAAAGTCATGCTTAAAGGTGCTGATGAGGACTGGAGCCCTGCTTTATCAGCTCCCATGAAGGACTACCCGGCACTATCCCCTGGTCACTATACTTTCAGGGTGAAAGCTTCAAACGGGTATGGTTACTGGAATGAGGCTCCTTCTGAATACTCGTTCATTATAAAGCCTCCTTTTTACTTGACTCCCTGGTTTATCCTGACCTGCCTTGCAGTTGCAGCTATTGGTGTAATTACAATTGTTAAGATGAGGGAGCGTAATCTGAGACTCGAAAAGAAGATCCTTGAACAGAAAGTTGAGGAGAGAACAGCCGAGGTGGTTCAGAAAAGCGTGGAAATAGAGGAAAAAAACCGCGATATAACAGCAAGCATCAGGTATGCTGAAAGGATCCAGAGGGCTATGCTTCCAAACGAAGATACCTTCCCGGAAACATTTATTTTGTATATGCCAAAGGATATTGTCAGCGGCGATTTCTACTGGATGTACGATAACGGGGAGCTTCAGTTTATTGCGGCCTGCGACTGCACCGGACATGGTGTTCCGGGAGCATTCATGTCGATTATCGGTCATAACTCTTTGGATAAGGTGGTCAGGGAATATGGTATAACACAGCCAGGTCCGATACTCGACCAGCTGAATACCGAAATTGTCAATGTGCTGATGCAGAGGCATGAAGAGACAATTAAAGACGGTATGGATATGTCTCTTATTTCCTTCGACAGGAAGAAATTCATTATGGAATTTGCAGGAGCATACAATCCGCTTTATGTTGTGAGGCAAGGTGAGATATTCGTATATAAAAGCGATAGGTTCCCAATAGGGATGTCATCCCAGCATGTAAAAAAATCATTCCAGACACAGATCATCGATATCAGGCCGGGAGACATGGTTTATATGAGCTCGGACGGATATGCTGATCAGTTCGGTTCTGTCACTGCCAAGAAATACAAATCAGGGAATGTCAAGAAACTTCTATGTGAGATATGGAATCTTCCTGTAAATGATCAGAGAGCCAGGCTACAAAAGGAGATACTTGACTGGAAAGGCGACTATCCGCAGATAGACGATATTATGTTCATAGGGACAAGAATACCGAAGATTTAAATCTTGGCAATTTTACGCCACTCCTCGTTTCCTCTCTCTTTCCTCTTAAGGGCGGAAAGAACTTCTTCAGGGGTATTAACAACTTCCCAGATACCTTTGTGCTCGAATCTCATGAAATTTAAGGTTATCATGTGATCTATGAATTCCAGCAGCGAATTGTAATATCCAAGTGTATTAAGGATTATAATCGGTCCGTCGAAAAGACTCAGCTGCTTGAGTGTAATAGCTTCTGTCATCTCTTCCAGGGTGCCTATCCCTCCTGGTAATGCGACAACAGCATCCGCCAAGCTGAACATTCTGTTCTTCCTCTCGCTCATGTCGGAGGTAACTATCATTTCTGTCAGACCAGTATGGCCCCAGCCTTCCTCTTTCATGAATTCAGGTATAACTCCCGTGATCCTGCCTCCGTTTTCAAGCACAGCATCGGCCAGCTTCCCCATCAGCCCTATACCTCCTCCTCCAAAGACAACATCCAGGTTCTCATGTGCCAGCATTGCTCCCAGCCTGGCTGCGACTGCAAAATATTCGCTGTCAATCCTGCTGCTTGAAGCTGCGAAAATACATACTGTCATAATGCTTTTTAAAGTTTTATCTGCACCACCTCCCCCTGACGTTTCAGTCAGGGTACTCCTCCTCTTTAGAGGAGGAGAAAGTTAAATGATATATAATCAGTACTTTCCCCTCCTTTTTAAAGGAGGGGTGTCACACCAAAGGTGTGACGGGGTGGTTAATAGGCTACAAGATATATTTATAATAGGGCATTGATCTTTTTTACGAAAATATTCTTTGGTACGGCTCCAACCTGCTTGTCAGCAATTGCCCCATTCTTGAAGAATAATATCGTCGGGATATTCCTGATACCAAATTTGGCAGCAACCATCGGGCTGCTGTCGACGTCACATTTGGTGACCACGATCTTTTCGGAATACTCTTTTGCAAGCTCCTCGATAATCGGTGCGATCATTCTGCATGGGCCGCACCACTCTGCCCAGAAATCAACAACAACAGGTTTGCCGGATTTTACAACAACTTCCTCGAAATTGCCATCATTTACCTCTAATGCCATATGTTCTTTTTTAAATGAGTTTGACCTTATGAATGCCGTAAATATAACTAATTAACTTTATATTCAATTCCGGGATGATCGTCGAGGAAAGAAATAAATTCGTTGTTCAGCCTGACCCTTAAAGTCCTCGAAAACATGGGCAGAGAGATCTTGTCTTCCGGATCAAGAAATAGAAATCTCAATTCCGTTTCACCCTTGTTTTCACGGATGAGTTCCTTCAGTTCGCTTATCATTTCTGCATTGATGTTTTCGGGATTGATCTTTATTGTCACAGTCTTGATAAGCTCGTCCTTGACGCTCGAAAGCAGATGTATTTTCCTGATACTGAATTCAATCTCATCCTCACGGTATTTTTTCTTCTGCACTCTTCCCTTTATCAGCAGATAATACCCGATTGTAAAGAATTTGCTGTTGTCTATGTAATCCCTGTCGAAGAGCATGAACCTGAATGAATCGGAATAATCCTGAAGGGTGAATGAACCATAGGGCTTCCCGTTTTTACCAATCCCGTTTTTAGTGTCGGTAACCATCCCGGCGACCGTCACTTCCCTGTCGAGATAATCGCGCAGATTTTGCAGATCGGCAAGTGTAACCGTAGCAAAATTGGTGATCTCAAGCCTGAAG
>Ga0209450_10000721_pt1 | contig 16608 bp, 12 predicted proteins | sample FrelakmetLWP11LW_FD_187149 | JGI IMG/M metagenome (GOLD analysis project Ga0209450, IMG submission 187149) | Freshwater lake sediment microbial communities from the University of Notre Dame, USA, for methane emissions studies - LWP11 LW (SPAdes)... | ecosystem: Environmental > Aquatic >...
CAACAAAAAATTGATGTCTTGCAACTTATCATGCACGCATTCAAAAATTATTTCAGAAAAATGCCAATCAAAATAAATTTTTTTCACCACCAACAAACTGTCGGTTTGAGCACCACGTGAAATATCTAATTTCAATTGGTACTAACCTTGGTAGCCGCAGACTCAATTATGTCAACTTAAGAAATGTTAGATTATACGTAGCAGTCCATCATTGCAAATTTTTTTTGCATCTTTCAATCTAATTAGAGAAAACCTGAACGCAAAAAACATGGCAATCCAGAAACATTTGATAGATGGAAGGACTACAACACGGCATTATCAATTAACTTTTTTTCAGATGGTAATAAATGTTGACGATTTAAACCCATCATTATAGCTAGAGACCCTGCAACGTAAATTGATGAATATGTTCCTATGATAATCCCTATCATTAATGCTAGCGAAAAGCCGTTTAACATTTCTCCTCCGAAAATGAATAATGCAACTACTACTGATAAGGTTAAACCCGATGTCATAATTGTGCGTGATAAGGTTTGATTAACTGAAAGGTTTAATATTTCTACTGCAGTTCCTTTACGTATTTTTCGAAAATTTTCGCGCACACGGTCGTAAACTACAATAGTGTCATTTAATGAATAACCCAACATAGTTAGTAATGCCGCCAAAGTTATTAAATTAAATTCTATTTGAAAAAAAGAAAAAACCCCTAATATTAATATAGGGTCATGTAATAAAGCTATAGCGGCGCTAAGAGCAAAGCGATATTCAAAACGAATTGCTATATAAGCCATGGTTGCTAGTAATGATATAACTATAGCTAAGAGCCCATTAATTACTAATGTTTTACCAACTTCTGGACCGATAAATTCAGTTTTTTGTAATTTGCTACCATGTAGAGCGTCGCTGACTTGCTTAGCAAGCTCTTTGGAAGAAATTTGTTCTTGTGGTTTTAATTTAATCATTACATCTTTAGATGTTCCATAAGCTTGAACAATTGCTCCATTGAATCCTGATTTATCTAATTCATCCCGAACTTGTTGAAAATTTACGGATTGCTCATAACTAAATTGCATTTGAGTTCCGCCAGTAAAATCTAGACCTAAATTTAAGCCGCGAATTATTATAGAGCTTACAGAAAAAATAAATAATGTAATTGAAAATATAGCAGCCCACTTGCGTTGGCGCATGAAGTCTATTTTTGTATTGATTTTAAAAAATTCCATGTTTTACCTACTTAATTTAATTCCAATAGAAAGTTTTTTAACATTTTTACCACCGTAAATCCAGTTTACTAAAGCACGAGTAATTACTGTTGCCGTAAACATAGAAGTTAAAAGTCCTACAATTAGAGTTACGGCAAATCCTTTTACTACTCCCGACCCTAAAGCAAATAGTACTAATGCTACAAGTAATGTAGTGACATTAGAATCTACTATTGTTACGAAAGCTCTATCATAACCTATGTAAATACTTGCTTGCGGGCTAATACCATTACGTAATTCTTCACGAATGCGTTCATATATTAAAACGTTAGCATCTACAGCTAGACCAACGGTTAATACCATTGCCGCAATACTTGGTAGTGTCATAGTTACATTCAATAGAGAAAATATAGATACAATGAAAACTAAATTTAAAAATAGAGCAATATTTGCTAATAAACCGAATACTCGATAATAAACAGCCATAAATATAACAACAAAACTGAATCCAAAGAGGATAGACATTAGTCCGATATGAATGTTGTTCGCTCCTAGGCTTGGACCAATAGTTAATTCTTCAATAAAACTGATTGGCGCAGATAAGGCGCCAGAACGTAATAATAGAGCTAAATTTTGAGCGTATTTAGCGCTTTCTAAACCTGTTATTTCAAATTCGCTGCCAAGCGCTGATTGTATTGTAGCGATACTAATAATTTTTTCATGTTTGTGATGTACTGTTGTTACTTGACCGTTAATAGTTTTGGGTTCGCTTTTAGTTTCGATATAAACTACCGCCATTGGTTTGCCTATATTTTCACTAGTAACTTTATTGAATTGGTTTATTTTATCCCTTCCGCTTAATCGTACTTGTACAGCTGGTCTGCCATCTGGTGATACCGCAGCTGAAGCATAAGTAATAGAGTCTCCATGTAAAATTATTTGTTCTTTAAGTAAGGCAGGTCGTCCTTCTGTTGTGTAATAAAGTTTAGAGCCAATAGGAATGTCGCCAGCTAAGGCGCCTTCTACATCATGATTAATATCTAATAATTGAAATCTTAAGGTTGCAACTTTACCGATAATGTCTTTCGCTCTGGTAGTATCTTGCATTCCAGGTAAATCTACACTAATACGGTCGCGCCCTTGTTGTTGGACTAGAGCCTCACTTACACCTAAAGCATTAACTCGGTTACGCAAAGTGCCCATGATTTGTTCAATAACATAACTATTAACTTTAGTTAATTCTTCTTCATTGGTTGTTGCCCGTATAATAAAATCGTTATTAACTTTAGTTTGAGTTAGTTGATAATCGTGGAACTTATTGTTGAGCTCAATATTAGCCTTGTCAGCATTTTCAGAATCGCGAAAATGCATAACAATATCGGTTTGGCGCTCAATATTTGCTCCTGTGTAACGAATATTAGCATTACGTAGCGTATCACTCATGGCATGCATATCATTATTAATATGCGTTTTGATTATAGAATTTATATCTACTGCTAGTAAAAAATGTACGCCTCCTCGTAAGTCTAGACCAAGGCGCATGGGATGTGCTCCTAATGCTTGAAGCCATTTTGGAGTGCGGGACACAGTATTTAAGGCGACAATATATTTATCACCTAGAGTTTCATTTAATGTGTCTTTTGCTTGTAATTGTAAATCGGTGTTGTTGAAACGTATTATGATGTTATTTTTTTCTTGATCAATTGATGTATATTCGAGATGTAAGTTTTTCAAAGAACTTTTTATGATATCAATTAATGTTGTATCTATCGTTTCTTCATTTTTACTGGAGATTTGAACCGCTGGATCATCATGAAATAAATTTGGTACAGCATAAATTATGCTTATTAGTACAACTAAAATTAATAATAAATTTTTCCACAATGGATACTTGTTTTGCATTTTCTTTCCCTATTTTATTATAACTTAACTACCTTGCGGTTTGTTGCGGTGAAAATAAATCTCTTTAGAAACAACTTTGCTACTTTTGGTAATTTGGGCATCGACTCGTGGCTCGAATCCTTTGTACGTTTAAATACATAAAGGCATCATGCTCCAAATTATTTTATACTCAACTAAAATGATTTTGCAGTAAAGTCTTTGTGATATGTTATTTGCAAATCGAAGGTTACAGAATGTAATCTTCGAGCTTCATTGATGAATTTATGCGTATTTGCAAATAACATATCACAAAGACCAGATACACCGCAAAATAATTTCATATGGGTATATAAATTCCATAAAAGGAGCGAGTTTCGAAAGAGGTCTAATGTCATATGACTTCCAAAGGAAAAAAAGCGAGAACTTAAACCCTTTGGTTGGTACCTTTAATGAAATCTATGAAAACGTCGATTTTTTATACTGCTTCGGTTGTTCCTTTTGGTAAATTAGCTACAACTGCTGCGCGTTGAACTTTAATTACAACATTGTTAGCGATCTCGATAACGATTGAATCGTTATTAATTTCTTTTATTTTTCCAAAAATTCCACCGCTAATGATTACTTCATCATCAATCTTAAGACTTTCCATTAAAGCTCGATGTGCCTTTGCTCGTTTACTTTGAGGGCGAATAACTAGAAGGTACATAAATGCTATAAGAATTACGATCATCGGCAGCATAGAAGTTAAGCTAGAACCGGAAGCGGCTGCAGGAGCGGTTGTGCTTGCATAAGCATCAGTGATGCCAAGGAAATTAAGCATAGTCATAATTATTTTCTCCGAAATTATGTTAACTAAATTTGACTATTATACTAAATTTTTAAAAAAATTCACCTAGAAGAAGAATTGCGCATAACATTAACTTTAAAATTAGAATATTTTTTTAACAAATAGTGTTCAGTTAATAATTCTTTAATATTGTTCGTTTATAATCCTCAATGGGTGTGTTTTTTATCTTTAGTGTATTTTAAAAAAAGATAGAGGCATATTTTAATAATAACTTGTACCCTTTCCTCAATGAAAAACAAAAGGGTATAACTAGGACAATGGAGAAAAAGTTATGCTTATATTAACTAGACGTGCTGGGGAATCCATAATAATTGGAGATGATATTACTATAACATTGCTTGGAATAAGAAGTAATCAGGTGCGAATTGGGATCAGCGCTCCTAAAGATGTATCTGTTCATCGTGAAGAGATTTATAGACGAATTAAAGATGGTTTAATAAAACCTAATGATACTAATACATTTTCTAAAGAAGATGAAGATACTACTAACATAGATTAATAGATTAAAAGTAACTATTCAGTGATTAGCTAGAACACGAGTTTCGCATTTAGCGCTACTGGTCTTTGATTTATATTATTGTCAAACACGCATAAATACATCCATGTAGCTCTATGATTACATCCTGTAATCATAGGTTTGACAATAATATAAACCAAAGACCATAAAACATAGTACTAGATTATAAATGTTGTACTCTAGTAAAAACAAATGCGAAACTCATATAGAAATTGGCAAAATATTATTTGAGTCGAGATGTATCCATGAGATTTTGCCAGTGTACAGCAAGCGACCTTTACGCTTTTCATAACAAAAAGACGAGGCATATTTTTTGTGGTCTTGCTGAATAGTTACGGTTAAAATTTAAAAAATACCACGTATTTTTGTATAAGTTATGTAATTCAATAACAAATTTATCAACTTCGTTATTTAATTATATTATCTATACCCATTCTACCTGAAAGGACTGAGTTTTTCGCAATTTGATTTTTGTGTCTGCGGAATTTTAAAAATCGAGTCATAGTAAGCCCTATAGTGAGGTTTTTAAAATTCCGTAGGCGCAAAAAGCAACAGCGCAAATCCAGTAACTTCAGGTAGAATGGGTATATACAGCTTCTTGATTTGCTTCTATATCCAACTAAAATGATTTTGCAGTAAATCTCATGGATCTAGCACCGCAAAATGATTTCATATGGGTATATACTACTCACGTTTCATTTTGCAGTATTTTAAAATGCCATCATTTCAGGCAGCTACTAAAATAACCTTGGTAGTCTAGGCTTTAGTTTGCGTTCTGTATTAATTTTCTATGAATATTTCCTTAAATAGTAGCAATCGCTGTGATTTAATAGTAAAATTTTTATTGATATATAAATTTTTTAAAAGCCAGGGATATATATACTGCTCACGTTTCATTTTGCGGTGTATCTGTTCTTTATGGTATGTATATTTGCAAATAACATACCACAAAGACTTACTGTAAAATCATTACATAGGAGTATATTTTTTAAGGATAAAAAAATATGCAAAATCTAGAAACTCAAGAACGATTAAAATTTAACACAATTGTTCAGCAAGCTACTCACAATCCAGAATTTTCATTAGCAATTTTATTAGTTCTTGCACAACACTGTATAGGTCATAATAAAGAAGAAATATTAAAATTACTAAAAACATATACTGCAGATGTTCCCATTAGTATTTATTGGATGGGTACGGATAATAAGTTTATTGGTTCTAATAAATACAATATCGCAGCGATGGGGTTAGGGTCTGAAAACGATTATATAGGCAAAACACCATATGATTTTTATACGCATGAAGTAGCAGATAAAATAATGCGACATAATAATGAAGTAATTAGAACTAGGAAAGTGCTTTCGCAAGAAGAAATAATTAATGATATAAATACTGGTCAAGTAAAGTATTTATCAATGCTTAAAGTCCCTTTATTGGATAAAGAAGAAGTTATTGGCTTAGTTGCTGCTACTGTAGATATCACTAAAGAGAAAGAGATAAAAAAATTATATATAGAAAATGAAAAACAAAGAATTCAAGCAGCAGAACAGGAAAGATATATAAAAGCTGCCGCCAAGTTTTTACATGATGTTCGTACCCCATTAATGAGCTTGGGAGTGATAATAAGATCTTGTAATAAAGAACTGCCAGAATCCGTTCGTTTAGCCTTATTAGAGGCTACTAGAAATGTTGAATCTATAGCCCATAGTTTACTTTCTGGATATGAAGACAAAACTATACGAGCAAGCTTATTAAAGGAAGAACCACGTCAACCCATATTAGTTTCTTTGGCCTTGCTTTATTTATTAATAGAAAAAAGGTATCAGTATAAAAATCTGCCAGTTAGATTTGAGCATGAATTTTCTTCCAATAGTAATTTTTCTTTTATCAAAGTGGATTCAACGGCTTTTAAGCGAATACTCTCAAATATATTGAATAGTATGGTAAATGGGTTTGGTGGTAAAGAAGGAGAAATTATTGTTAAATTGATGGTTGATGATATACAGCTCAAAATTATTATTCAAGATAACGGTAATGGTATTTCTGATCAAATGGTATATAAAATTAAAAATAATGTTGCTATTGCGGAGGATAATAAGGATAGCTTTAATTTAAATTTCTCTGAAATTAAGGAGATGCTAAAAAATAATAATGGTGAGTTTGGAATTGAATCTGAATTGAATAAAGGGACTAAACTCACATTAGTATTTCCAATAGTTTCTGCTCCAGAATGGGTTGCAAGTGAAATTCCTCTTCGCCGAGGTGATAAGGTAGTAATTTTAGATGACGATTCTTCTATTCATAACGTTTGGAAGATGAAATTTAAGGATTATGCTGGCATTGTTGAATTAAAGCATTTTATGATTGGAGAAGAAGCACTTAATTTTATCAATACTATGGATAAAAGTCGGATGTTATTATTAACTGATTATGAATTAATTAAACCGGAATTGGATGGTTTGCTAGTAATAAAAAAAGCTCAAGTTCCTCGTTCTTTCTTAGTTACCAGTCATTTTGATAATCAAATAGTAATTGATCTTGCTAATAAATCTCATACTAAAGTGCTGCCTAAACAATTAACGTCAGAAGTATTAATTAAAGTTGTTAGTTAATGGATTAAATAATATGCATTTTTTTTGGCAAAAAGCTAAAATTTCAATAGAAGAACATGGATTTTTTTACGTATTAATTGCGATAACGTCAATATTTTTTTTGTGGCCGCTAATACATAAAAGTAATACAATGCATCTTTTTTTAGGAGGAATATTTTTTTTAATTATTTTTGCTAGTGCTCGTACTTTAGGCAAAGCTAATGTTTTTGCTTTCTTTATCTCATTTCTGTTTATATTAATTCAAGAAAGCATTTATTTATTACAAGCTTTATACCCCAATTTGCAAACAATTTTTTCACATGTATTAGTGGGAACAGTAATTTTATATTCCTTGGGGTTAGAATTAGTTATTTTGAAACATATTTTGCGTAGTAGTAGAATCAATGTTAATGATGTTTATGGCGCTGTTTGTTTATATGTGTTATTTGCTCTTACTTGGGGAGTAATATATTTTTTTATAGCAACTATCGATCATAAAGCTTTTTCAATTGCTCCTGATCCTATAAAGCCATTTATTACTGCACCAAGATATATTTATTCGAGCTTTTTTATTTTAGCTGGTATTTATGGTGATGTTCACCCAATCAGTTTTACAGCTAGACTTTTTACGCTGGTTGAAGTAGTTATTGGTCAGTTATTTCCTTTAGTGTTAATTAGTTGGTTAGTGAGTCACCTTAGAGATTTGCATTCGCATCCGCATACATAAATAGTTTATTTATGGAAATATTAAAAAACATTATTTGGTTTAATGAATTAACCCTACATGATATAGCCAAAGTAGGTGGTAAAAATGCCTCGCTTGGTGAAATGATACAAACTTTAACCAAAGTAGGGATTAAAGTTCCTGAAGGATTTGCTACTACCGCTCAAGCTTATCGGGATTTTATTCATCAAAATGAATTACAAGAAAAGATAAATAAATTATTAAGCAAACTTGATATTAACGATATTAAATCCTTGGAAGAAGCTGGAATACAAATTAGGCAATGGATTCTTGCTACATCATTATTACCTCAATTTGTTCAAGAAGTGCGCGAAGCTTTTAGTATTTTAGCGAATAATAACAAGGGCTGTACTTTTGCTGTACGTTCTTCAGCGACCGCAGAAGATTTACCTGATGCTTCATTTGCGGGACAACAAGAAACTTATTTAAATATTGAAAATATAGAAAAGATTTTATTAACTATAAAAAAAGTATTTGCTTCTTTATATAACGATAGGGCTATTGCTTATCGTATACATCACGGTTTTGAACATAATAAGGTGGCATTGTCAGTGGGCATAGAATTAATGGTGCGTAGTGATTTGGGAGCTAGCGGAGTAGCTTTTAGCATAGATACTGAATCTGGATTCCAAGACGCTATATTTATCAATGCGGCTTTTGGTTTAGGAGAAACTATTGTTCAAGGAGAAGTTAATCCCGATGAATATTATATCTATAAACCGAATATAAAAAATAATTTTCCTCCTATTTTGCAAAAAAAATTAGGGGAAAAAGCAATAAAAATGATTTATCTTGATAAAGGATTATCTTCTGATAAAAATTTAGAGCTGGAATCTTATCAAGATCAAATGGCTACGCAAATCATTCCTACCACACCCCAAGAACGAAAAAAATTTGCTTTAAATGATGATGAAATTATCGAATTAGCCAAATATGTTTTGCTAATAGAGGAGCATTATAAATGCCCAATGGATGTTGAATGGGCAAAAGATGGTAATACTGGAAAAATATATATTGTTCAAGCACGTCCAGAGACAGTTAAAAGTCGAGTCAATAAGCAAGTCATTAAACAATATCAATTAAAAGAAAAAAGTACTGTTATTATTGAAGGTCGAGCCGTAGGAGAATTAATTGGCAAAGGTAAGGCTAAAATTTTACAAAGCAGCACTGAGATTGAGCATGTTAATCAAGGAGATATTTTGGTTACTGATATGACTGATCCAGATTGGGAACCGATTATGAAAAAGGCTGCAGCTATAGTTACCAATCGAGGTGGTAGGACTTGTCATGCTGCGATAGTAGCTCGTGAATTAGGTATTCCTGCGATAGTTGGGTGCGGTAAGGCTACTACTACTATAAAAGATGGTTCTGATATTACGGTATCTTGCGCTGAAGGTGAGACTGGTCGAGTTTATGCAGGATTATTGAATTTTGATTGTAAAGAAATAGTTATTGCTGATATGCCAAAATTACCAGTCAAAATTATGTTAAATATGGCTAATCCAGATCAAGCATTTAGTTTTAGTTTTATTCCTAACGAGGGTGTTGGTTTAGCAAGGTTGGAATTTATTATAAATGATATGATTGGTATTCATCCTAATGCTGCTTTAAATTTTGAGAGCTTAAATCCAAGTTTACAAGAAGAAATTGGAAAAAAAATTAGTGGTTATAGTAATGCCGAAAGTTTTTATGTTGATAAATTGAAAGAAGGAATAGCAAGCATTGCAGCAGCATTTTATCCTAAGCCTGTTATTGTGCGAACGTCAGATTTTAAGACTAATGAGTATGCTAATTTATTAGGTGGAAAACTTTACGAACCAGAGGAAGAAAACCCGATGATTGGTTTTCGCGGCGCGTCGCGTTATTATCACCCTGCATTTCAATCTTGTTTTGCATTAGAATGTCGCGCTTTAAAACAAGTGCGGGATGAAATGAAGCTAACCAACGTTGAAATAATGATTCCATTTGTGCGAACTGTTAGCGAACTCGAAAAAGTTTTAAACGTTTTAGGCAATAATGGCTTACGACGAGGAGAGAATGGTTTAAAAATAATTATGATGTGTGAAGTTCCATCTAACGCAATTTTAGCAGAGGAATTTTTAAGCTTAGTGGATGGTTTTTCAATAGGATCTAACGACTTAACTCAATTAACTTTGGGATTAGATAGAGATTCTAATACTATTGCTAATTTATTTGATGAACGTAATCCTGCGGTAAAGTTTTTTTTAGAACGTGCAATTAAAAAATGCAATGATATGCAAAAATATATTGGTATTTGTGGACAAGGACCGTCAGATTATCCTGATTTTGCTGAGTGGTTATTGCAGCAAAATATAGGCAGCATATCGCTAAATCCTGATTCTGTAATCAAAACTTGGATATATCTTGCTAAAAGATCAGGGTAAACTTTAAATGGTTCTGTCGCAAAATTTTTAAAAAGAGACTAATTTACCCAAAATTTAATAGATAGGCTTATTTTGGGCGCAACTGTCTCGCTATACGCATATGAAATCATTTTGTGGTGTATAAAAATATATACGTCATACCGCGAGGTATCTACGTAGTTTTTTATTTGCAGTTTGTTAGGTTATTTTAAAACCGTCAAACCACATGGATGTGGTTTTCGAGCTTCATGGATGAATTCATGCGTGTTTTAGAATAACCTAACAAACTGCAAAACTGCTTCAACGAATATTTACAAAATTTGTGACAGAACTCTATGATTTATTGGGTTTTATATGGAAAATCATTTGTTGAACATCTATTCCATTATCAATAGCTTTAAGTTTAGCCATCATTTCTTTAAATGAGGTTTCTTTACCATACATTTCTAGTAATAATAAACCATTAGTTGCGCACGAATCTTTATCAACATTATGTAAGCCTATTCTGGTTCTTATATTACAACCATACTCGGTTAATACTGTTTGCACATTAGTTGCTAATTTAGCACGATTGGGAACATGAATCCCAAAAATTGTATATATCATTTTAGGTTCCATTTTCATGTTTAGTATCTCCTTCAAATTAAATTCTCGATAGTCCTCAGTGGGAATAATATTTTTTTTAATCTCTAAGCGTAATAAAAGTTTAGTTATTCGGCTAAAGAAAAATCACTTTTTTCTACTCCGCAAATTGGGCAAACCCATTCATCTGGAAGGTCCTCGAAAGCGGTACCTGGAGCTATGCCATAATCGGCATCACCTTCTTGTGGGTCATAAACATAACCACAAACATTGCATACATATTTTTGCATTCATTTCTCCTATTAATAAAATAGTAAATGGTTTCAATATTAATAAAATTTTATATTACACATTGAATATATATTTGACAACAATAATAATTAATCTTGTCGTGCATAAAAGTTGTGGAGTTTCCAAAGAGAAAAAGCTTAACTTTTTCTTGGATAGTGCCACGGTATTTATACTGTGATACGAAATTTAATTGGACGACATAAAGTTACTTGGATTAAAGGGAAAAACCATTTGTTGGATATCTATTTTATTGTCAATAGCTTTTAGTTTAGTGATAATTTCTTTGAATATATTTTCTACTCCATACATTTCTAATAGTAGTAATCCATTAGAAGGGTCTTTGTCAACATTATGAAGTCCAATTCTGGTTCTTATGTTGCAGCCGTACTCGGTTAATACTTCTTGAATATCGGTTGCTAGTTTAATGCGGTTTGGAACGTAAATGCCAAAAACTGTGTACATCATTTTTGGTTTAGTTTTCATATTATAGATCTCCTGTTTTTGCCGCTACAATTTGTAGTTATGATTTATTTTAACGCAACTTTAATATTTTACCATGCTTTTATTTTAAATCTATAATCAAGTTACCCACAGAATTTGGGGATAAGTTTGTGTATATTTCGTTGGTAATTTTATCTAAGCTAGGAATATATGAATGTTTGAATAAATTGTACAATTTTTAACCTATACTCAACTAAAATGATTTTGCAGTAAAAATTTATATCCTGCAAAATCATTCCTGAGTAGTATAAATTCATTTACTACTTTATGTTACAATTTAATGTTTTGATACGAGTTTCGCATTTAGTGCTATTGGTTTTTGGTTTATATTATTTTCAAACACGCATAAATACGTCCATGTAGCTCTATGATTACGTCCTGTAATCAAAGGTTTGACAATAATATAAACCAAAGACCATAAAACATAGTACTGGATTATAAATTTTGTACTCTAGTAAAAACAAATGCGAAACTCGTATTTTGATATGCGGAAAATTTTGTGAATAATTATCATTTTGAATTATTTGAGAATTTAGACTCAAAAACTACCATACTTACGCCTAATCGCAGGTTAGCTATTAACTTAACTGAAGAATTTAATAATTATCAAATTAATAAACAAAAAATTGCTTGGGAAAAATTTAATATTCAATTTATTGATGAATGGTTGCAGCAGTTATTTTTTTCACAATCCCAAAATTATATATTACTTACTAATTATCAAGAACAACTATTGTGGGAAAAGATAATTTCTAATTCTGATTTTTGGAAAAATAATTTAACTGGACTTAATAGCGTTAGTAATATTGTTCAAGAAGCGCAGACTGCGTGGAGGTTAATTCAACAATGGCATTTAAATCCGCAGCAGTGGTTATCTTTACAATTGTCTGAAAATCATAGCGCTTTTAAAAGTTGGGCTAATGAGTTTATAACCATTTGTCAAAAAAATTATTGGGTAGATAAAAGTAATATTATAAATACATTGATTGTGCCTGAAATTATAGATGAGTTATTGCTTCCTGATAAAATAGTAATGGTAAGTTTTGATTATCTTTATCCTCAATTAAATCAGTTTGTCGATGTTATAAGAGATCGTGGTTGTAAGGTAGTTCATTTTGATACTAACAATAAAAATGGTTATCAATATAGAGTAAGTTTTAGTAATAACGAACAAGAGCTAAAATCTATGGCTTTATGGGCAAATGAGTGCATTCGAAAAGAGCCTAGCGCTATGGTTGGGTGTATTGTTCCTAATCTTGAAACATTCCGTCCGCAAATCGAATATACTTTTAATGAAATTAATGGAGTTAATTTTGATATATCTATTGGTAAGCCTTTAGCACAATTTTCAATTATTTGTGATGCGTTAAAAGCATTAAAGTTGTGGCATAAAGATATTGATATTAAAGATATTTATCGTTTATTGCGGTCGCCATTTTTTAGTGGCAGTGATGAAGAAATGTCGTCACGAGCCATGTTAGATCGAGAATTGCGTAAAACCAAGGAATATACAATATCCATTCATCAAATTTTGGCTTTGGCTAAAAATCCCAATAACGGTTATTTTTGTCCAATTTTAGCTATGCAAATTGATGAGGGTTTGAATTTATTTAAAAAGCAACCTCGAAAACAAACTTTTGCTAATTGGAGTAAGTTTTTTATTAACCAGTTAACTTTATTTGGGTGGGGGTTAACTAGTCAGGAATATCAAACAATTAAACGTTGGCATGAATTGCTACAAGAATTTTCATTGTTAGATTTAATAGAAAAACCTATAACTTTTGAGCATGCTTTAGGTAAAATAAAGGCTCTAGCTAGTAATTGTATATTTCAGCCTAAGCTTTTGGCGTCTGCCTCAATAAAAATTCTTGGGTCATTGGAAGCGGCTGGTCTTAATTTTGATTATTTATGGATTATGGGGTTAACAGATGAAAGTTGGCCGCCAAAACCAAAACCAAATCTATTTATACCGCTAGAAATACAAAAAAAATTTGCTTTACCTCATGTTAATTCAGAACGTGAACTAGAATTTTGTAGAACTTTAATGCAGCGTTTTAGTAAAAGCGCCGATTATATTATTTATAGTTATCCTCTGCAAAACAAGGAGCAAGAATATCAGCCTAGTCCGTTAATTATTCATCCTGATATAGGTATTATGGAGTTTCCAATCTTCGAAACCATAAAATTTTTGCCAATAAAACTTGAAACCATAGTTGATGATAAAGGCTCATCAGTGATAGCAGAAGAAGTGATTCGCGGTGGTAGTAAAATTTTTAAACTACAAGCAGCATGCCCATTTTGGGCTTTTGCGGAATGTCGTTTAATGGCTTATGAATTAGATAAACCTAAACTAGGGCTAGACTATAGAGAGCGCGGAAATATAGTGCATGCGGCATTAGCTTGTTTTTGGAATATGGTTAATAATAAACAAGAATTAAGTAGTTATAATGAATCAGAACTACAAAATTTAATTGCTCAGTGTATTGTCCAGAGTTTTAGGGAACTAAAGTTATTAAATAAAGCTTGTTTAGAAGTAGAACGTAAACGACTACAGAAAATATTGTTTGATTGGGTACAACTTGAAAAACAGCGTTTAGATTTTAAAGTAATAGCTAAAGAAAAAATATTCGAATTTACTCTTGCGGATATAAAGTTGCAATTACGAGTAGACCGTATTGATGAGCTTCCGGATGGTTCTTTGTTAGTTATGGATTATAAAACGGGTGAAGTTTCCTCCTTTAAAAAGTGGGATGATGAGCGTTTAGATGAGCCGCAACTACCACTTTATTGTCTTATTTCAGATGCAGCTTTTAATTCTTTTCCAAGCGGTGCTATTGTTGGCCAATTAAAAAATGGTAAATTAGGTTTTTTAGGGATTACTAAAGAGAATTATAGCTTTCCTAAAAGTGTGCTTGTTGCTAATGATTGGGATGAGGTTGTAATAAAGTGGCGTAATATTTTGGAAAAATTAGGTCATAGTTTTAATTATGGTTTGGCAGAAGTTAATCCTAAATATGGAGAAAAGACTTGTAGTCGGTGTGCGTTACAAAGTTTGTGTCGAGTGTCTTGGGGTTAAGATTGAGGGGGATACAAAGTATGCATAATTAAATATGAGCTGTAGGCACTTTATCTTGTTCTTGAGCAGCAGCTTCAGTTTTTTTTCTTTGTTCTGCTATTTCACGCATTCTTTTTTGTTGTTCTTCGGTCATTTTTTGTTGTACTGGGGGCAGTTGAATCCTTTTATCGCTTCGCAAAGCGCCTAATCGATCTTGTAGCGCATTTAATTCATTTCTAGCTTGTAAAGGTTTTATATTAAACGGTGTTGTTGGTTGTTGAGTATTTGGAGATTTCAATTGTGTATCAATAGATATAATAATGTTATCTATTTGGGCAAGTGTGTTTACGATAGAGCTTTTTTGATTAGGAGTAAGGTTCTTTCCTAAATCACTTAACATAAATTGATGTAAATTACCTACAATTAATGTTAAATTTGCGAGAGTTCTAGTTAAGTCTGAATCTTTTGTAATATCACCATTTTTAGCAGCAGAAGCAATTTGTTTTACGGCGCTAACTAGGGACTCAAGTTGAGAAACAATTACGCTCGCATTCTGTTGATCTGTTGGATCTATGTCTTTAAGGTCACTGAGCGCTTTGATCAGATTATTAATACTATTATTTACTGTTGAAATAGCTTTAAGCAAATCATGCATTGGTTTTTCAATTTTGCTGCCTGTAGATTTTGCTAATCGTACTGTTTCAACCGCTTTTGCCAAGTGAATTGTGGCATCGGTTATTTCTTTAGAAGGGGTGGCAAGAGTTGTGCTTAAATCTTGCAGTGTTTGAGCTGGGGTGGTTGGCGCAGAGGTTGAGGGCTTTGGGGTTGTTGGCGGAGGAGGAGGTTCTACTGCTTTTTTTTGTTCTCTTTTAAGAACTGCTTGTTCTAGTTCAAGAACTGCTTGTTTTCGTTTTTGTAGCTCTTCTGGTTCTGAAATATCAAGTATACCTTTCATTAGATTTATTAAAATTCTAGAAGCTTCAAGCAGGCTCAGCTTTTGTTCCGCAGATATAATTTGGGAACCGTTAAGAGCGGCAGTTAGTTTTGATGCTAAATCTATAGCTTGTGCTTTCAAGACAGGAGATGGAATAGTAGTAGCTTTTAATTGCTGTGCTAACTCATCTATTCCTTTTATTTCTTCTATTATTGCTAATTTACCAGGTGTTTGATCAGTTGGAACAGGAGTTTTTTGTATTTGAGAGAGTTCTATTGGAGTTTTAGGTTCTTGCTGAGCTGGTGGCAGAGGAGTGGAAGTTGGCGTTATTACCTTACTTGTTTCTATATTTATAAGAGTTTGTGGAGGTGTAATAGAATGTGGCGGTGTGCCGGAGATAATATCCATTACTTCTTGTTGGTATTGTGCATTAGTAGTGGTTGTTGCCTGTTGGGGATGTATAGTAGTTGGCGGGGCAGTAAAAGTTATTGGTTGGAGTACCTCCCCTTTTATCGGCGGCGGGCTATCAGATAATAAGTCCATTATTTTTGGTTTTGCAGATTGTAGTTGTTCTAGAGGTTGTGGAGGTGGTAATTCTTCTGTTGGCAAATCAAGTAATTGTTCTGGTATTTTTTTAAGTTGCGTGGCAATTTGCGACAAAATTTCTTCTTGTTTTGTAGTATCGGTTGGTATCATTTTTGATAATTGATCTAATAATTCAGCTAACTTTTTTGCAGCATCAATTAGGCTTGTATCTATAGGAACCTTGTCTTTAAGCCTTTTTGATATGGTGGTTACAACTCTATTAGTTCTTGCTTGTTGTTCTGGCGTAAGTTGTTTATTAACTGCAATTATTAGCAATGAACTACTTATACTTTCTATTGCTTTAGAAGTTTCAGCTATTTTGTCTTCTTCAACAACTTGTTGCAGTTTTTGTCTGGGGATTATTTCTATGGTTGTAGGTACAGTTGTTCTTAATGTTGCTTCTTGTTCAGTAATATGCTGAGCAGTTTCTGTTTTGTCGGAGGGCATTTCAACTACATGAGCTTCCATAGGTTGCGGAATTTGTAGAGTTGCT
>Ga0209450_10000722_pt1 | contig 16596 bp, 14 predicted proteins | sample FrelakmetLWP11LW_FD_187149 | JGI IMG/M metagenome (GOLD analysis project Ga0209450, IMG submission 187149) | Freshwater lake sediment microbial communities from the University of Notre Dame, USA, for methane emissions studies - LWP11 LW (SPAdes)... | ecosystem: Environmental > Aquatic >...
GATCTGCTCTTGCGCCCGCCACGGCTCGTGCGCTGCTCGATGGCCACCGTTGGCGGGATGCCGAAGATCGCATCGACGTCAGGGCGCCCGGCGGGCTGCACGAACTGGCGCGCATAGGCATTGAGCGACTCTAGATAGCGCCGCTGCCCTTCGGCGAAGACGATGTCGAAGGCGAGCGTGGACTTCCCTGACCCCGACACGCCCGTCACCACGGTCATGCCGTCGCGCGGGATGGCGACATCCACGTCGCGCAGGTTGTGCTCGCGGGCACGGTGCACGACGATCGCATCGCGCGACGCGTCCTGGACGCGCGATGCGGCCGCGCCGGCAGCAGTCGGCGGCAGCGCAAGGGAACCGGTCGCCAGCAGCCGCTGCCGCTCCGCCGCGTAGTCCTGCAGCGCCCTGCCGGTGTGCGAGGACTCACAGCGCATCACCTCGTCGGGCGTGCCGGCCACGACGAGACGGCCACCGCGCTCGCCGCCCTCGGGACCGAGGTCGAGGATCCAGTCCGCCGCGCGGATGACGTCGAGGTTGTGCTCGATCACGACCAGCGAGTGACCGGCATCGAGCAGGCGTTTGAACGCGCCGAGCAGCTTGGCGACGTCCTCGAAATGCAGGCCGGTGGTGGGCTCGTCGAACAGGAACAGTGAGCCGGCAATCGGGGACATTCTCCTGTTGTCCGCGAGGTGTCCCGCCAGCTTGAGCCGTTGCGCCTCGCCGCCGGAGAGGGTGGGCACGGGCTGGCCGAGACGCAGGTACTCGAGGCCCACCGCCACGAGCGGCTCGAGGCAGTCCAGCACCTCGCGGTCGCCGGCGAAGAACGCGGCCGCTTCCGACACCGTCAGCTCAAGCACGTCGGCGATGCTCTTCCCGGGCTCGTCGCCGCGCGCGAGCTTCACCTCGAGGATCTCCGGGCGATACCGGCGTCCATCGCAATCCGGGCAGCGCAGGTACACGTCGGAGAGGAACTGCATCTCGACGTGCTCGAAGCCGTTGCCGGCGCAGGTCGGGCAGCGGCCATTGCCGGAATTGAAGCTGAACGTCCCGACCGTGTAGCCGCGCTCGATCGAGACTGCCTCCGCCGCGAAACGCTTGCGGATGGCATCGAACGCGCCGACGTAGCTTGCCGGGTTCGAGCGGGTGGTGCGGCCGATGGCGGTCTGGTCGACCATCACCACTTCCGCGACATGCTCCACGCCGACGAGTTCGCGATGCGCGCCCGGCGCGTCGGTCGGCTTGCCCTTCGCTCGCAGCAGTGCGGCATGCAGCACGTCCTGCACCAGCGTGGACTTGCCGGAGCCCGAGACACCCGTGACGCAGACCAGGCGACCGAGCGGAATGTCGACGTCGAGGTCCTGCAGGTTGTGCTCCGAGGCGCCACGCACCAGGAGGCTCGGTTCGCCGGGCCGCGGCGGCCCGCGGCGGCCGGCCGCGTGCATGGCGTCCTTGCGGCCCGAGAGATACTCCGCCGTGAGGGTATCGGCACTGCCGGCCAGCTCCGCCGGGGTACCGTTGAAGACGATGCGCCCGCCGTGCTCGCCCGGGCCGGGCCCGAGGTCGACGATACGATCCGCCGCCAGCATGATCTGCGGGTCGTGCTCCACCACGAGCAGCGAATTGCCGTTGTCGCGCAGCCGCTGCATCACCTCGATGACGCGGCGCATGTCGCGTGGATGCAGGCCGATCGACGGCTCGTCGAGCACGAACAGCGTGTTCGTGAGCGAGGTGCCGAGCGCGGTCGTCAGGTTGATCCGCTGGACTTCGCCACCGGAGAGCGTGCGCGACTGGCGATCGAGGGTCAGGTAACCGAGACCGACGCGCACCAGAAAATCGAGGCGCGCTCGGATCTCGCCGAGCAGCAGGTCGGCGGCCTCGTCGAGCGGTGCCGGCAGTGCCAACCCCTCGAAGAACCCGGCGACCCGTTCGACCGGCAGCAGCATCAGGTCGTGGATGCTCAGTCCCGGCTGCACTGCAGCCGAGCCGCCGAGCCGCCACAGCAGCGCTTCGGGCTTCAGCCGCGCGCCACCGCAGTCGGCGCAGGTCGTGTAGCTGCGGTACTTCGACAGCAGCACGCGGATGTGCATCTTGTAGGCCTTGGTCTCGAGCCAGGCGAAGAAGCGCTTCGCCCCGTACCAGACCTTCTTCTCCCACGGTCCCTCGCCGTCGATCACCCAGCGTCGCTGGTCCTCGCCGAGGTCGCGCCACGGCACGTCGAGCGGGATGCCGCGTTTGCGGGCGAATTTCTGCAGGTCGTCCTGGCACTCGCGGTACGACTCGGTCTGCCACGGACGGATCGCCCCGCCGCGCAGGGACTTCGATGCATCCGGCACCACGAGGCCGTAGTCCACGCCGATCACGCGGCCGAAGCCGCGGCAGGTGTCGCACGCGCCGAGCGGCGAATTGAACGAGAACAGGCTCGGCGTCGGGTCGCGGTAATGAATGTCGCAGTCGGCGCAGTGCAGGTCGGCAGAGAACCGCCACGCGCCCGGCGCCGCGCCAGCGACGCTGGCGTCCGCCGTGGTCCCGGCGACGTAGACGTTGACCCTGCCACGGCCGACTCGCAACGCAGCCTCGAGGGCCTCCAGCAGGCGCGCGCGATCCGCCGTCCCGGCGCGCAACCGGTCCTGCACGACCTCCAGCTGCCCCGGGGCGCGGGAATGCACGCGCGTGTAGCCCTGCTGCTCGAGCAGGCCGATCACCTCGGCCTCGCTGAAATTCTTCGGGACCTCCATCGGGAAGGCGATCACGAGCCGCGGGTCGCTGGCCGCCGCGGCACGCCGGACGAGTTCGTCGGCGATGCTGTCGGGCGTGTCGCGCCGCACCGGCTGGCCGCAGCCACGACAGTGCAGGCGTGCGGCTCGGGCATACAGCAGTTTCAGGTGATCGTTCAGCTCGGTCATCGTCCCGACCGTCGAGCGGGACGTGCGCACCGGGTTGGTCTGGTCGATCGCGATCGCCGGAGGAATGCCCTCGATACGATCGACCTGCGGCTTGTCCATCCGGTCGAGGAACTGCCGGGCATAGGGCGAGAACGTCTCGACGTAGCGGCGCTGGCCCTCGGCATAGACCGTGTCGAACACCAGCGAGGACTTGCCCGAGCCCGAGACGCCGGTGACGACCACCAGCTGCCGCAGGGGGATATCCAGGTCCAGGCCGCGCAGGTTGTTCTGGCGCGCGCCGCGGACCCGGATGCAATCGTGGCTTTGCGAAGTCATGAGGTTGCGGGAGGCATGGGCGGGGCGTCCCGGAAACGTCACGCTACCACGACCCGCCCCGATCGCGGATACTTCGCAGCACAATTAGTCCAAGATTCCGGGGCATAGACAATCATGCGGTTCCTGTCCGCCCTCATGCCGCGCGAGGCGCGGTTCTTCGCGCTGTTCAACCAGCATGCGGAGCTCGTCGCCGCCGGCGGACGGGCCACCGTCGAGCTGGTGGACCGGTACGCCGACACGGCCCGGCGCGCCGCGCTCATCCAACAGATCGGCGACATCGAGCGCCGCGCCGACAAGTTCACCTACGAGACGGTGCAGCTGCTGCACTCGACGTTCATCACGCCGTTCGACCGCAACGACATCCACCGGCTGATCTCGGGCATGGACGACATCCTGGACCTGATCCAGGACTCGGCAGAGTCCATGCACCTGTTCGACATCCAGACCCTGCCACCCGAGGCCCAGCGCATGGCCAGGCTGCTGGATGCCTGCTGCGGCAAGGTCCAGGAAGCCGTCGGGCTGCTCGCCTCCATGGACAACGCGCCGCGCGCGCTGGCACTCGCCCAGGAGATCGACGCCCTGGAAAGCGAAGCCGACGAGGTGATGCGCGCCGGCATCTCGAAGCTGTTCCGCGAAGAGGCGGACGTCCGCCAGCTGATCAAGCACAAGAACGTCTACGAGTACCTCGAGAACGCCATCGACAAGTGCCAGGACGTGGCGAACGTGATCGAGGCCGTGGTGGTCGAGAACGTCTGAGCATGGACCTGCAATTCGCGTTCTGGACGCTCGTGCTGCTGGTGGCGCTGGCGCTCGCCTTCGACTTCATGAACGGCTTCCACGACGCCGCGAACTCGATCGCGACGGTCGTCTCGACCGGCGTGCTGCGCCCCTACCAGGCCGTGGTCTGGGCCGCGTTCTTCAACTTCGTCGCAATCTTCATCTTCCACCTCAAGGTGGCGGCGATGGTCGGCAAGGGCATCGTCGACCCGGTGGCCGTCGACCACTACGTGATCTTCGGCGCGCTGATCGGCGCGATCGCGTGGAACCTGATCACCTGGTACTACGGCATCCCGTCGAGCTCGTCGCACGCCCTGATCGGCGGGATGATCGGCGCGACCATCGCCAAGGCCGGCACGGGCCCGCTGCTCGCACCCGGCATCATGAAGACGGCGGCCTTCATCTTCATCTCGCCGATGCTGGGCATGCTGCTCGGCGGGCTGATCATGATCGGGGTCTCATGGGCCTGCATCCGCGCGGCCCCGCGCAAGGTGGATCGCTGGTTCCGCGGCCTGCAGCTGGTGTCCTCGGCGCTCTACAGCATCGGCCACGGCAGCAACGACGCACAGAAGACCATGGGCATCATCTGGCTGCTGCTGATCGCGGCGGGCGTGACGACCCGGGATCACCTGCCGAGCTGGGTGATCGTGAGCTGCTACGTGGCGATCGCGCTCGGCACCATGTTCGGCGGCTGGCGCATCGTGAAGACCATGGGCCAGAAAATCACCAAGCTCAGGCCACAGGGCGGCTTCGCGGCCGAGACCGGCGGCGCAATCACCCTGTTCCTCGCCTCGAGCATGGGCATCCCCGTCTCCACCACCCACACGATCACCGGCGCCATCGTCGGGGTGGGCTCCGCGCAGCGCACGCGAGCCGTACGCTGGGGCGTGGCGGGCAACATCGTCGTGGCCTGGATCGTCACCATGCCCGCTGCCGGCGTGATCGCGGCACTCGCGTACTGGGCGGGACGGGTGATTCTCTGAGGACTCCCCGGTGACAGCGCCTTATCCGCACCTGCTCGCCCCGCTCGACCTGGGGTTCACCATGCTGCGCAACCGGGTCCTGATGGGCTCGATGCACACGGGCCTCGAGGACGACCCGAAGCACTTCCCGCGTCTTACCGCGTATTTCGCCGAGCGGGCGCGCGGCGGCGTCGGCCTGATCGTCACCGGCGGGTTCGCGCCCAACATCGAGGGCTGGGCCGCACCGTTCTCGGGCCGCCTCACCACGAGCGCCACCGCCCGCCGGCACCGTCCCATCACCGATGCCGTGCACGCCGAGGGCGGCAAGATCGCGCTGCAGATCCTGCACACCGGCCGCTACGGCTATCACCCGCTGGCCGTGGCACCCTCGCGACTCAAGTCGCCGATCTCGCCGTTCACGCCGCGCGCGCTGTCGGGGCGCGGGGTCGAGCGCCAGATCCGCGGCTTCGTGCGCTGTGCAACGCTTGCGCGCGAGGCCGGCTACGACGGCGTCGAGGTAATGGGCTCCGAGGGCTACTTCATCAACCAGTTCCTCGCGGCCCACACCAACCACCGCACCGACGAGTGGGGCGGCAGCTACGCGAACCGAATGCGGCTGCCGGTCGAGATCGTGCAACGGACGCGCGAGGCCGTGGGCCGCGATTTCATCATCGTCTACCGGCTGTCGATGCTCGACCTCGTGCCGGACGGCAGCACCTGGGACGAGGTGGTGCAGCTCGCCCGGGCCGTCGAGCGCGCGGGCGCCACGATCATCAACACCGGCATCGGCTGGCACGAGGCGCGCATTCCGACCATCGCCACGTCGGTGCCGCGCGCGGCGTTCGCCTGGGTGACGAAGAAGCTCAGGAGCGAGGTGTCGATCCCGCTCTGCACCACCAACCGCATCAATGCCCCCGACGTCGCCGAGCAGGTGCTGGCCGAGGGCTGCGCCGACATGGTGTCGATGGCGCGCCCGCTGCTCGCCGATGCCGATTTCGTCAACAAGGCCGCGGCCGGTCGCGCGGACGAGATCAACACCTGCATCGCCTGCAACCAGGCGTGCCTCGACCACGTGTTCCAGCGCAAGATCGCGTCTTGCCTAGTGAACCCGCGCGCGGCGTACGAGACCGAGATCGTGATCGGCCGCGCCGACCGGCCGAAGCGCATCGCCGTGGTGGGCGCGGGGCCTGCGGGCCTCGCCTGCGCCACCACGCTCGCCGAACGCGGCCACCACGTGACCCTGTTCGAGGCGGCGAGCGAGATCGGCGGCCAGTTCAACATGGCCAAGCGCATCCCGGGCAAGGAGGAATTCCACGAGACGTTGCGCTATTTCGGCCGGCGCATCGAGACCAGCGGCGTGCGGCTCACGCTCGGCCGCGCCGTGTACGCGGATGAACTCTCGGCCGGCGGTTACGACGAGATCGTGCTCGCCACCGGCGTCACGCCGCGCGACCCACGCATCGAGGGCGAGCAGGAATTCCGTGCGACCGGCAGGGTGATCTCCTACGTCGACCTGCTGCTGCACGGCAAGCCGGCCGGGGAACGCGTCGCCGTGGTCGGCGCCGGCGGCATCGGCTTCGACGTGAGCGAATTCCTGGTGAGCGGCGGACACTCGACGACGCTCGACACCGCGGCCTGGCTGCGCGAGTGGGGCGTGGTCGATCCCGCCACGGCCCGCGGCGGCCTGGGCAAGCCCGAGATCACACCGCCCGCACGGCACGTCTACCTGCTGCAACGCAAGGCTGCACCGCTCGGCAAGGGCCTCGGCAAGACCACCGGCTGGATCCACCGCGCGCAGCTCAGGATGAAGCGGGTCGAGATGATCGGCGGCGTGAACTACGAGCGCATCGACGCGCGCGGCCTGCACGTGAGCTTCGGCGAGCGGCGCGAGAAGCCGACGCTGATCGAAGTGGACACGATCGTGCTGTGCGCCGGCCAGGAACCCTGCCGCACGCTGGCCGAACCGCTGCGCGCCGCGGGCGCGAGGGTGCACCTGATCGGCGGCGCGGATGTGGCCGGCGAACTCGACGCCAAGCGCGCCATCGAGCAGGGCACGCGACTCGCGGCGACGCTGTAGGGACCGTCCCCGCAGGGGACTGTCCCTGGCATCGGCCGCCTCGTCAGCGACCTATTCGAGCGGGAACGGCACGCGCGCCTCGCCGGTGGCGTGCTCCTCGACGCGCTTCGCGGCGTGGATCGCCTTCAGCAGCAGTGAGTGGGTGTGTTCGTCCTGGCCCGTGAGCAGGAAGCGGTCAGCGAGTTCGAGGACTTTCTCGAGGTACGCCCGCCGCTGGTCGAGGTACAGCATCGCCTTGCCGAGATGGCGCGGGTCGCGCGCCTCGACGTGCAGCACCTCGGCGGTCCGCAGCGCGGTGTCGTATTCCTCGGCCGTCGGCTTGCGCCGGTACTGCGGCTCGTCTGCAGCCGGGGCTGCAGGCGGCGGCTGGGCGGCGCGCGTCGGCGGCGGCATCACGCCCTTGCGCGGCGGACCGTGCAGCAGGCTGCGGATGATGTCGGTGGTGGTCACGATGCCGAGCACGTGGTCCGCCTCGTCCGCGACGGGGGCGGCGTGCACTCCAGCTTCGATGAGTCGCTCGGCGGCCTCACTGACACTCGTGCCGCCCCTCAGCGACACCACCGGCTGGCCGATCAACTGATCGATGGTCAGCCGTTCGTCGAGAAATCGGGAACGGTCCGTCATGGACCTGGGCACGAAGAACTCGAGCTTCATCACGTCCGCGGAGCTCAGCATGCCGGCGAGCTTGCCGTCGCGCACCACCGGCAGGTGGTGGATCGGATACTGGAAGAAACAGTCGAGGACTTCGCTGACCGGGCGGCTGGTCTCGATGGCCACCACCGCCTCGGTCATGATCCGGGATACGGGCTCGTCGGGTCGCATGTCGCGGCACTTCCTTCAACCAAGAGGATATCGCGGCACCACCCCGCGGGACTGTGAACCAGTTCGGATTGGCCGGCCGCCCGCCGGGAATCAGCACGGATTGCGCTCCGGAATCTCCGCAGCGCCGCCGATTCGGCGCGTCACGGCGTGGTGACGAGCTGCAGGCAACCGATGCGAAAGCGGGTTCCCGCCCCCTCGCACTCGCATGGGTCGGCGATCTCGTTCTCCAGCGCCCAGCGATACCCCGCCTCCTCGGGCGTCAGGTGTTCCTCGATGAACGCCCGGCAGCCGTCCGCCGCTGCGGGCCCGAGCGCGTCGCAGGATCCCGGCACGGACGGACGCCGGCGTGCGGCCCAGGCGAAACCGGCCATGTGGCGCTGGCAACTGCCCTCGCAGGCGTAACCGAGGAAAGTGCGGGGCTCGTAGCGCTCCCGGGCCTGCCCGGGGCAGGCCGCCGCCGGCAGCATGACGACGCCGGTGAGGAGCAGCGCGAGAACTGCCTGGGGCCAAGGCATCCCGCGACCGTACCGGCACGCGCGCGGAACGACCGCTCGAATTAGAGGTGGAAACGTTGCGAATCACTGCGCAGGCCGGACACCATGGCGTCATGCTCCTTCGTCTGCTGTCGACGCTGCTGCTCGCACTCGCCCTGGTCGTCCCCTGCCAGGCTGACACGAATCCGGTGCTCGAGGGCGTGGTGGTCGGCGTGGTGGATGGCGACACCGCCGACATCCGGCTGGAGTCCGGGATGATTCGCGTGCGGCTGCATGCCGTCGACGCCCCGGAGCGCGACCAGCCACACGGCGCGGCGTCGAAACAGGCGCTCTCGAGGCTGGTGTATGGGAAGAACGTGAGCGTCGAGCCGTTCGAACAGGACCGCTACGACCGGCTGGTCGCGCGGCTCTGGCTCGACGACCTCGATGTGAACGCAGAGATGATTCAGCAGGGCGCGGCGTGGGTCTATCGCCGCTATGCCGACGACCCCGCCTATTGCGCGTACGAGAAGGGCGCGCGGGATCTGCGCCGCGGCTTGTGGGCACTGCAGGTATCGCAGCGCGCCGCGCCGTGGGAATGGCGGCGCCGCAAGACCCTCGGTCACCAGTTCACCGATTACTCGACCGAATCCATGGCCGCGTGCGTCGCGAGCCTCGGGCGCTGACGCTATTTCTTAGGTCCGAACGCTTGTTCGAGCAGCTCCGGCCCGAAGCCGGGCAGCGGCGCCTCGTGTGCCGTGGCGTAGCGGTACAGAGCCGCCGAGTACACGCCCTGCATCGTCGCGTGCAGCGCGGAGAGCGCGAAAAAGCTCACGACCCCGAGCAGCACGACGGTTCCGATCAGCATGGTGCTGCCGGACTCCGACACCAGGACGATGGCGACGACGGCAACGATCGCGAGCGCGAAGTACGCAACGCCGAACACGAGACCGAGACCGACGTTGCCGATCAGATTCTCGCCCCAGGTGCGACGCAGCAGGTCCGCGCTCTGCTTGACCGCCTCGACTGGCCCGACGTCGCGCGTCACCAGCACCGGCACGACGAGGAACGTGGCCAGCGCCCAGGTCACCCCGATCAGCTTCAGTACGATCTGCCCGACCCAGCCGACGCGCCGCTCCAGCGCGCGCAGCAGCAGGCCGACCGTGGCCGCGATGCAGGCGTAACCGAAGATGCGACCCGCACGCTCCCGGGCAATGCGCAGCCCGTCACTGAGCGTGGGGTTGCCGCCGTCCAGACGGATCATCGCGGCACCCACCAGCGCAGTGTTGAAGAACAGCGTGATGAAATAGGTCACGACGTAGAACAGCAGAGCCAGCAACATCTGGGCCGCACCGGGCTCGCCCGTGTCCGCGCCCGACGTGAAGCCGCCGATGGCCGCCACCGGCACGACGAGGCTGCCGACGATCACGATCAGCGCCATCACGGACAGCACCGGCAGCAGGAGCAGTTCCTTGTCGGCGCTCACGACGGCCCAGGAGGCCTTGGCGAGGTCTACGCTGCGGGAGAAACGGCCGGGCATGCTCTTGCTCCTCGGTCTGTGACTACAACTCGTCGTACTTCCTGCTCGACCCGCGCGCCTTCTCGACCGGGTACTTGTCGCCGTTCCTCAGAATCTTCGCCCGCGCCGCGGCCGGCAGATCCACGTCGAGCTTGTCCGCGAGGCGCACGAGGTAGAGCAGCACGTCGGCGAGTTCCTCCTCGACGGCCGCGCGCACGTCCGGCGGCAGGTCGCAGCTCTGCTCTTCCGTCAGCCACTGGAACGGCTCGAGCAGCTCCGCGGCCTCCACGGCGAGCGCGGTCGCGAGGTTGCGCGGCGAGTGGAACTGGTCCCAGTCCCGCTCGGCGGCGAAGGTGCGCAACGAGTCGCGCAACTCGCGCAGGGGGTCGGACATGCTGGGGCCTCCTAAGGCGCGAAGGCCCATTATCCGACGTCAGGTCAGTGGCTGGGGCGCCATTCCTGTGGCGGCCACGGGCTGTGTGACAGCTCGGATGCCGGCGTCTGTCCGACGCGGCGACCCTGCCGGGTACGGCGCACGAGGTGTCCGAGCCGAACCAGCCCCGCGTAGGCCGCATCGAGGACCAGCCCCAGCAGGACCAGGGCAAGCATCAAGTCCAGTCCGAGAATCTGGACCGTTTCCAACCAGCTGCGTTCCATGTTTCCTCCCGCCGGTGGTCTGGAGAAGCCCATCCGGCAGGTCACATGCTACGCCGACATTGCTGCACTGCAATATATGCAGTGCACAATTTCAATGAACCTTTTGTGGCAGCGCCAGCGATCGAGCCTCGATTGAGCCAGATCGGCGCAAATCGAGGACCGATCGGCGCTGATCGGCGCCAAATCAGGGGAACTGGATCTTGCCGCGCGGCGGGCCGCCCTGCCCGGTCAACGCCGAAGCCGCTCCGGCATCCGGAATGACGATCGAGGAGGCCTGCTGGCGCCGCATTTCCTGCAACTCCTTCATCGTTTCCTCGAACGCCTGGCGGGCGCCGTCGGCGAACCCTGCGCAGGCCTCGGCGAGTGTCCTTGCGTCGATCTCGAACGACAGCGGCAGGGCGCCCGCCGGAGTCATGATCTGGGCCTGCCCGACGTACGAGGTCGCGCGCAGGGGATCGGGCGTGCCGTCGGCCTTCACCGGCGTCAGGACACGGATCGTGCCGACCTTGCGATCGGAATAGATGTCCTCGCGATACAGGTCGTTCACGTCCATCTTGGGTTCGGGGGCGTTGGTCGGGCCGGCCATGGGCTGTCCTCGCTTCGGTCGGGGGCTGCAGCACTTCGGCTGCAGGATCGGGCCGACACGGTACCGGAGCGCGGTTCCTGCGACAACGGCGCTCAGAACCGGGCGTCGGGGCCGCCGGCCGGGCGGAGCGGCCGGTGCTCGCTGGGCCAGGGGGTCATCGCGACGTAATAGAGCACGATCAGGTTGACGAGCGGCACGGAGGCCATGATCGCGAGCCAGGGCGGCAGGCCCATGCGGCGGAAGATCCGCCAGAACGGTACGAGTTGCAGCAGCGACAGGATGGCGATCCAGCGAATCACGGGCATCTCCAGCGGCGCGCCGCTCCGGGCAGCACCGTGGATGATATAACGCGCGCCATGAACGACACGCACCGCCCGTCCGCGGGCCCGATCCGCGCCGCCCGCGGCACCACGCTCTCCGCCCGCAGCTGGCTCACCGAAGCGCCGCTGCGCATGCTGATGAACAACCTCGACCCCGAGGTGGCCGAACGCCCGGACGACCTCGTCGTGTACGGCGGCATCGGCCGCGCCGCCCGCAACTGGGACTGCTACGAGCGCATCGTCCGCGCGCTGCGCGAGCTGGCCGACGACGAAACGCTGCTGGTGCAGTCCGGCAAGCCGGTGGGCGTGTTCCGCACCCACGCCGACGCGCCGCGCGTGCTGATCGCGAACTCGAACCTCGTCGGGCGCTGGGCGACCTGGGATCACTTCCACGAGCTCGACCGCAAGGGTCTGATGATGTACGGCCAGATGACGGCCGGCTCCTGGATTTACATCGGCAGCCAGGGCATCGTGCAGGGCACGTACGAAACCTTCGTCGAGATGGGCCGCCAGCACTACGGCGGCGATCTCGCCGGCCGCTGGATCCTCACGGCCGGCCTCGGTGGCATGGGCGGCGCGCAACCGCTCGCCGCGACCATGGCGGGCGCCTCCATGCTGGCCATCGAGTGCCGCCCGGAGCGCATCCAGAAGCGGCTCGACACACGCTATCTCGACGTGCGCGCCGACACGCTCGACGAGGCGCTTGCGCTGATCGGACGCCGCACCCGCGAGCGCAAGGCCATCTCCGTCGGCCTGCTCGGCAACGCCGCCGAGGTGCTGCCCGAGCTGTTGCGCCGCGGCGTGCGGCCCGACGCGGTCACTGACCAGACGTCCGCGCACGATCCCGTCAACGGCTACCTGCCGGCCGGCTGGTCGCTCGAGCAGTGGGACCAGCTGCGCGCCAGCGATCCGCGTGCGGTCGAGACTGCCGCGCGGCGCTCGATGGCGAAGCACGTCGAGGCGATGCTGGCGTTCCAGAAGTTCGGCGTCCCGGTGTTCGACTACGGCAACAACATCCGGCAGGTCGCCTTCGACGAGGGCGTGACGGACGCCTTCGCGTTCCCGGGCTTCGTGCCGGCCTACGTGCGGCCGCTGTTCTGTCGCGGCGTCGGCCCCTTCCGCTGGGCCGCGCTGTCCGGCGATCCCGAGGACATCTACCGCACCGACCGCAAGGTGAAGGAGCTGATCCCCGACGATCCGCACCTGCATCGCTGGCTCGACATGGCGCGCGAGCGCATCCAGTTCCAGGGCCTGCCCGCGCGTATCTGCTGGGTGGGCCTCGGCCAGCGACACCGCCTCGGGCTGGCGTTCAACGAGATGGTCGCGCGCGGCGAACTCAAGGCGCCGGTGGTCATCGGCCGCGATCACCTCGACTCGGGCTCGGTGGCCAGCCCGAACCGCGAGACCGAAGCGATGCGTGACGGCTCCGATGCCGTGGCCGACTGGCCGCTGCTCAACGCGATGCTCAACATCGCGAGCGGCGCGACGTGGGTGTCGATCCACCACGGCGGCGGCGTCGGCATCGGCTACTCGCAGCACGCGGGCGTGGTGATCGTCTGCGACGGCACGCTCGCCGCGGCGAAGCGCATCGAACGCGTGCTGTGGAACGATCCCGCGACGGGCGTGATGCGCCACGCGGATGCCGGCTACGCGGAAGCGATCTCCTGCGCGCGCGAGCATCACCTCAACTTGCCGTGGCTGGGATGATGCCGCCGCCTCCGTGCCGTGTCCGATCAGTCCGGACGACCGTCGCGCGACATGGACGTCGCGCGCGAGCCTCCAGGGACGGATTCACGGCGTGTCGTCCGGGCTGACCGGACACGGCACGGAACGGCTGATCCACCATGCGAACACTGTGGAGACACGCTCGCATCGCCACCTGCGACGACCGCTCGCAGGTGTACGAGCGCGGCGCAATCGTGACGCGCGGCACCACGATCGAGTGGGTCGGCCCCGAGCAGGAACTACCCGCGGGCTTGCGGCCCGACCGCACCGTCGAACTGGCGGGTCGCTGGCTGACGCCGGGCCTCGTCGATTGCCATACGCACCTCGTGTTTGCGGGGCAGCGATCCGCCGAGTTCGCGCGGCGCACGGCGGGCACCAGCTACGCGGACATCGCCCGCGAAGGCGGCGGCATCCTGAGCACCGTGCGCGCGACGCGCGCGGCCAGCGAGGACCAACTGGTCGAGCAGAGCCGGCCGCGCCTGCAGTCGCTGCTCGCCGAGGGCGTGACCACCGTCGAGATCAAGTCCGGCTACGGTCTCGAGCTCGAAACCGAGGCGCGTATGCTGCGCGCCGCCCGGCGACTGGAGTCCGAGCATCCCGTGATGGTCTCGACCAGCCTGCTCGCCGCGCACGCCTTGCCACCCGAATTCACGGGACGCCCCGACGAGTACATCGACATGGTCTGCCGGGAGTGGTTGCCTGCGCTCACCGCGATTGACGACCCACAATCGTCACACAGCAACACTCCGCGGCGAGTGCGCATCGACGCGGTGGATGCCTATTGCGAGGACATCGCCTTCTCCGCTGCGCAATGCGACCGCCTGTTCACCGCGGCACGGGCCACGGGCCTGCCGGTGCGGCTGCATACCGAGCAGTTGTCAAACGTCGGTGGCAGCCAGATGGCGGCCCGCCACGGCGCGCTGTCCTGCGATCACCTCGAGTATGCGACGGATGCGGACGCCGCAGCCCTCGGCCGGGCCGGCACGGTTGCGGTGCTGCTGCCGGTCGCCTTCTACGCCATGGCCGAGCGACAGCTGCCGCCCCTCGAGGCATTGCGCCGCCACGGCGTGCCGCTTGCGGTGGCCTCGGACTGCAATCCCGGCTCTGCGCCCGGCGCATCGCTGCTGCTCGCCATGAACATGGCGCGCCGGCTGTTCGGGCTGACGAGCGAGGAGGTGCTGCTCGGCGTTACACGGCACGCGGCCCGGGCACTGGGTTTCGCCGGCAGTCGGGGCGTGCTCGCTCCCGGGCACGCCGCGGATTTCGCCGCCTGGTCCATCGAGTCACTGGACGAGCTGGGCTACTGGGCAGGCTTCAACCCGTGCAGCATGGTCGTCAAGGATGGCACGGTGGTGGCGGAGCGTAACGTTTGAGGAGCACGGCATGACACACGCGGGGGAGCACGCTGCGGGCGCATGGTCCGGGCGCGTCGACGCGACGGACGGCCCGCTCGGGCTGCGCTGGCACCAGGTCGTGCGGTCCGAGTCGGAAGCCGACCGGCCGGGCATCGCCCTGCTCGGCTTCGCGAGCGACGCAGGCGTCAGCCGCAATCACGGCCGGCCCGGTGCAGCCGAGGGCCCGTTGGTGTTGCGACGCGCGCTCGCCAACCTTGCCTGGCACGGCGGCGACGACGCCCGCCTGTACGACGCGGGCACCGTGGGCTGCGCGAGCGACGCGCTGGAGGATGCCCAGTCCGCCTATGCCGGCCGCCTGGCCGCGCTGCTGCGCGAAGGACACTTCCCGATCGGCCTCGGCGGTGGCCACGAGATCGCCTGGGCCGCCTACCAGGGCGTCGAGCGCGCCCTAACTGCCGATTCGCGCCTCGAGCGCCTCGGCATCATCAACTTCGACGCACACCTCGACCTGCGCCAGCCCGAGACGCCGGGCCGCGGCACCTCCGGCACGCCGTTTCTGCAGATCGCCGAGGCGCGCGCCGCGCGGGGACTCGAGTTCCGCTACCTGTGCCTCGGTGCCAGCGAAGCCGCCAACACGCCGGCGCTGTTCGCGCGCGCGCGCGATCTCGGCACCACGATCATCACGGATCTCGACGCGTCGGGACCCGAGGCGCGACTGCAGCTGCAGCGCTTCATCGAGGCATCCTCGGCGGTGTACCTGACCTTCTGCCTGGACGTGCTGCCGGTCGCAGTGGCCCCCGGCGTCAGCGCGCCGTCCGGCCTCGGGGTCGAACTGCATCGCGCGGTCGCGCTGCTCAGGGACGTACTCTCGGCCTGCGGGCACGGCCGCACCGGCAGCAAGCTGTTGCTCGCGGACGTCGCGGAACTCAACCCGCGCTGCGACACCGACGGCCGCACCGCACGCACCGCTGCTCGCGTCGTCTACGAGCTTGCCGCCGTCAGTCGGTAATGTCGGGCGCGACTGGCATACTGTGCAACGCGCCGGCGCCGCCGGCCTGCCCGCGAGACCCGCTGATGCGAAGCGACCTGCGCCGGATGCCGGCACTCGGCCTGATTCTCCTTGCCATCGCCACGACCGGCTGTGCCCGCAAGCAGCCTGAACCGGAGGCGACACCCGCAACGGCCACCACGCCGCAGGCCGAGGCCGCAGCAGTACACCTGCCGCCAGGCATCGACTGGTTCGACGGCGACGTGGATGCAGCGTTCGCCGCAGCGAAGTCCGCCGGCAAGCCGATCTTCCTCTACTGGGGCGCCGAGTGGTGCCCGCCCTGCGCGCAGATCAAGTCCACGATCTTCAACCGACGCGAGTTCCAGGAACGCAGCCGGCTGTTCGTGCCCGTCTACCTCGACGGCGACACGCCGAGTGCCCAGCGCCACGGGGAGCGCTTCGGCGTGGTCGGCTATCCCACGATGATCCTGTTCCGCCCGGACGGCACCGAGATCACGCGGCTGCCGGGCAGCGTCGACATGCAGCGCTACGCGACCATCCTCGACGTGGCGCTGGCCGATGCGAAGCCGGTCGCCGAGATCCTGCGCAACGCGGCGAGCGGCGGCGCGGTGACGTCGAACGACTGGCGGCTGCTCGCCTACTACTCCTGGCCGACGGACAACGGCCGCGTGCTGCCCGCCGGCGAACGACTGCAGACGTTCCGGCGCCTGCACGATCGCTGCCCCCCGGAACTCGAGCCCGAGTGCGGACGGCTCTATTTCGAGTATCTGGGCGCCGCTGCGGACCAGAGCGAGGACGGCAAGCCGGCGCTCGACGGGCTACAGCGTGCCGACGGCCGACGCCAGTTGCTGACGCTGCTCGGCTCCACGGCCGCCGCCCGGGCGAACGTGGACAACCTGCTCTACGCGCCCAAGGACGTCGTCGGCCTGCTCTCGGACGCGGGGACGCCCGAGCGCCGGCAGCTGACGGATGCCTGGCGCGCGGCGCTCGCGCGGCTCGCGACCGACCCCGAGGCCAGCGCCCTTTCTGGTCCGGAGCAGTTGAACGCCGTGCGCGCGAAGATGCTGCTCGCCCGCCTCGATGCGCCGGACGCCGACCT
>Ga0209450_10000723_pt1 | contig 16587 bp, 12 predicted proteins | sample FrelakmetLWP11LW_FD_187149 | JGI IMG/M metagenome (GOLD analysis project Ga0209450, IMG submission 187149) | Freshwater lake sediment microbial communities from the University of Notre Dame, USA, for methane emissions studies - LWP11 LW (SPAdes)... | ecosystem: Environmental > Aquatic >...
ATCCAAGGAGAAAAGACCAAGAGGGCCACCAAAAGGAACAGCAGCCCGTGCGCTGCCGAGCGATAGAAACTCCCCTTCGCCCGGCGTGCGGACAGGATGGGGACAAAGAGGGTGAGCAAGGCCATGGTCACCAGGGCGTTGTACTTCGTCCCCACTGCGAGTCCTGCCATGACTCCCGAGAAGATCAAAAACTTCCCTCTGAACCCGCTTTCCGACCACTTCAAAAGAAGAAGAAGCGAGGCAAAGGAAAAGAACAGAACACCCAGGTCCACATAGGCGGAGATAGAAAGTTTAACCATGATGGGGACAGAAAGAAAGAACACAGCTCCGAACAACGCATACCCAGCTCTTGTCCTTCTCTTCAAGTATCCGAAAAGGAGTCCTGCGGTGAGGAGTGCAAAGCTGAAATGGATGAATTTTGGAATGATGTCGTTACCGAAATACAGAGGAATGAGGTAGAGCAAATCCAGGTTCATCGGATAATAGGAGAAAGGCATGAACGGAAGCTCAATCATCGCTCCGTGTTTGAGATAAAGCTTGGGGACAGCCAGGTGATGAACGAGTTCGTCTTTGCTCACCGGCGGGACAAGAGAAAGAAAAACAATGCAAAGAACCACCAGCACGAGAAGCCCCGCAAGCAATACCGAAACATACCGAGCGCTATGGTTCAAAGTGGTTTCTTTCATCTCACCCTTTCCGAACAGCCCTGGAGCTCTCCTCTGCTCCAGCCTGTGAGAGGCCGTCAGCCTTTGCCTCCATACTTCCGAAGATAGAACTGGGAGGCCCGATTCTTGGGGTTGATCTTCAAGGCCGCTTCAAAGTACTGGATCGATTCCGGAACCATCTCAAAATTCGCAAAAGCGAAACCGGTCAGCATCAGTGTCTGATCATACCCTTGGGCCACTGTTCCCATTTTCCTGACCCAGAGGAGACCCTCCTGGGTCTCCCCCCGGCTCTTGTGGTAGAGGGCCCGGCGGTGATAGTACTCTGTGACAAGGATCTTCTCCAACGGGGCACGAACTCTTCGAGTCTCCTCCGCTGTGAAATCCCTCCATTCCATCTCTTTCAACGCGCCGTCTTCCGCAGAAATCTTGAAAACGAGGCCCGCAGGCCGGCAGCGGACAGGCTCTTGGGTTTGAACATAATGGGTGGTATACAGCCTCCCCTCCTTGATCAAGAGAGTCACCTTGTCCTGATCACCAAGCCCAATCCGGGGATTCAAAAGCACGATATCCGGCCGGTAACCCTCCACCAAGTGATAATAGAGGATGGGGAAAAGGTGATTGTCTCCCTCGGCGTAAAGGGTGGCTCCGGCCGGCAAGTGGGAAAAGAGCTGCTCCACATAGGATTTCAGCAACGTGTTGTGTGAACGATCGTTTTTTTCAAAGTTCCAAACGAGAGCCAGGGCGGGGATGACCGCCAACACCACCACAAGGAAGGTGAAGACTTTGCGAGAGCAGGAGGTCAGGGTCCAAGCTATGAGCACCGCACAAGCGAAATAAAGACCGATGTAACCGGGTGCCGAATACCGTTTCAACAGAAAGAGGTCCAGGTGAGAGCCGTGAAGGCTGAGAAGAAACGCGTTCAGGATGAACAAGGCGACTCCCAGCAGGGCCAGGCGGAATGCCGTCTCCGAACTCGTTTTTCTCATGAGGGCCATCACGGTCAAGGCGAGGGCAAGGATCGGCAGCATGGGGGAGGCCTCCGCCACAAAGGCTTTTGAGTGAAACAGAAGAACCTCCAAGAAATCCCCTGCATCAGCGACATAGGTGTTGATGAAGTAGTCCTTTCTGGAAATATACCTGAGGAACCTGTCGAGCGAATCAGGATCTCCCCAGTTGATGACAGGATCGGTTGCCGCTCGAATCGGGATGTACAGGTAAAGACAAAGTCCAGGCAAAAGGTAAAGGCTCCAGGCCAGGACCTGTTTCAGGGAGATCTGCTTCCGGATCAGCAGCGAGAGAAAAGTCCAGGCCACCAATGCGAGGAGGACCAAAGACAAAATGTGGTTGGCCAGAGCAAGGCCCGTCACCAGGCAAACGTATTTCAGGAGCCGCGTTTGTTTTTCGACGACCACCCTGCCCATCAGCGTCAGCCAAAGGATCACGAGGAAATAGTGCGGCACGCAAGACGAAGCCGCCACACTCTCGAACCAAAAGGTCTGGGAATATGCCAGGGTCAAGGAAAGGCACAAGGCCACGAGGCCGGCTCTCCCTCTCGATGCTCCCCAGGTGAGAGAGAGGCGAAAAAACCATTTTGCCAGGATGCCGACGGCCACGGCACTGAGAATGGCGTTCAGGAGGTTCATTCTCCACACAATCGTCCCAAAGGGAAAGACGCATTCCCAGAACTTCATCAACAGGAGGTAGAGCGGGGTCCCTGTGGGATGGCTAATGCCCATGAAGTGCGCGGCTGTGATTTGCTCGCCTGCGTCAGCCACCTGCAAGGTGGGGGCCAGGGTCAGCCAGTAAATCGCGAAGGCCAAGAGCCCTGAAAGGCATGCCCAGCCCGTTTGGATATGGGTTGTCGTGATGCAGAGGGCCATGCCTCTCTTTTTCGAGCTCAAGCTGTCAGGCATCCTTGTTTCAAACCGCTCCTTGAGAAGACTCACTCCTTTCGGTCAGGCCGCGGCCTGTGAGCGACGTTGATGCGGATCACCTCCCTCAGGCGATGGTTGATCGCATCGAGAATGATCCCCATGGCCACGCAGAGGACGGAAATAATCATGATCCCCGAAGCCAGGATTGCAGAGGGAAAGCGTTCAATTCTTCCGGTCTCCAAATACTCCGCCACCGGGATGCTTCCGATGAGCACCCCCACGCAGCCCAGAACCGCGCCGAGGATGAAGAAGAAGAGCAAGGGTCGGTAGGCCTTGAAAATGTCGAAGATGGTCAAAAGGGTCTTCATTCCGTCCGAGAAGGTCTTCAGCTTCGAGCTCGACCCTTCCGGTCGCTTTCTGTAGGAGACAGGGACCTCAGCGATGACGAAGTCATAATGCAAAGCCTGGAGTGTCATTTCCGTTTCCACCTCAAAGCCCCTGGACACGATCGGCACCTTCCTGACAAAGTCGCTGTTGAAAGCGCGGTACCCGGACATGATGTCCTTCAGCTTGCACTTAAAGATCAGGTTCACCAGCCTGACGACCAGTTTGTTCCCGAACACATGAAAGGGTCTGAAGGATCGCTCCCCGAATTCCTCAAGCCGGTTGCCCACAACCATGTCCGCTCGCTCATCGATAAGGGGCCGCAGCAGTTCGTGAACCTTCTCCGCCGGATAGGTGTCGTCCCCATCCACCAGAACGTACAGATCCGCCTCCACCTCCTCAAACATGGAAGCGATCACAAAGCCTTTCCCTTGACGCTTCTCGCGAACCACTCTCGCCCCGGCCGCCCCCGCGATGAGGGCTGTTCGGTCCGATGAGTTGTTATCGTACACATAGACGGCCGCTTCAGGCAGCTCTTTCCGGAAATCCTCAATGACCTTTGCGACGGTCTGCTCTTCGTTGAGGCAAGGGATGAGCACGGCGATGTTTCTGCTTTTCAGGCGCTCTTGTGAGGGCGAGAGGGAGTTTTCGGAATTCATCTTTCTTTTGTCCGAGATTCTTTGAAAAGGGGACCAGATCTTACTTGAACCGGCGTTCATTATAGCAGCCTCACCGCCTTTTTGCACCACCTCTTTAGCGCGGCGCACTTTCCTAATGGAAAACTCCTGGCCCCCGATGGTAACACATTAGAATTTCAAAGATATTGACTTGATCGCGTTTTCATACTATTCCGTTACTGGGGCGGTAAGGTTCTGCCTGCAGCTTGGCTCTACTGATGGGTTCACCTATGGTCAGGAGGCGCGAGGCAATAAGGCGACAATGAGACTGGACAATCTGATAAATCATGCCCGCTTCGCTGTATCGGCCCTCCTGGTGCTCCTCTTCTTTCACCCTGTTCTTTTCTCCGACAACACCTTCTTTTTTCGGGACATTCATCGGTGGTTTTATCCTGGAAAGCACTTCCTCGCCCAATTCCTGCAGAACGGATTCATCCCTTACTGGTGCCCGAATTATTTTTGCGGCGCTCCGTTCCTTGGTGACCTTCAGTCCGGTGTCTTCTACCCTCCTTGCCTGATCTTCGCCCTCTTGCCCTTTCCCTGGTCCTTCAATCTTTACGTCTGCCTTCATTTCTTTCTGGGATTTCTATTCTTCTACGGTTTTCTGAAGAGCATCGGCCTCTCTTCAAGAACCGCGCTATTGCTCAGTGTCTCCTTTTGTTACGGGAGTTTCGTCATCGCATCGGTCAACACGCTGAACAACTTATCTGCAGCGATCTGGCTCCCCGCTGCCTTGTGGGCTTTCCACGAGGCCAGAATGAAAAAAAAGCGCTCCGCCCATGGATGGACCGTCCTTTCCCTGACCCTGTGCCTTCTGGCCGGGGAACCCCAGATCTTCTTGCTCACCGTCGCCCTTCTCGCGCTTTTTGCCTTTTTTCTTCCTCGCCGTGAACAGAGGCTCGATTTGAGCTTCGGCGTCAAGAGTCTGGGGATGATCGTTTTGTTTGTCCTGGCCGCACTCCTAGTGGCCGCAGCGCAGCTGGGCCCTGCTTTTGCGGACTACACGCTTTCCATACGCACGGAAGGATTCACGTTCCAGGAGGCCGCCAGGTTCTCTCTTCAGCCTTCCATGCTGAAGCACCTGCTCCTGCCTTTGGTTTTTCCGCCGCACTTTGAAACGGACCCGAATTTCTTTGCTCGTTTTTACCCCACCTCTTCGGGCACGCCCTGGCTGCTGACCCTTTACCCTGGAACCCTCATTGTCCCGCTGGCAGCCCTGAGTCTTTTGTCCGGGTCCCGAAAGCGCGTGCTCCTTTGGCTGATGGTCTTCGTCGTCAGCCTAGCCCTGGCCCTTGGAGAAAACGCTCCTCTCTTTCGATTCTTCTACAAGGTTTTGCCTGCGTTCCGTTTTCCCGAGAAGTTCATCTTCCCCGCAGCGTTCAGCCTTCTCCTCATGGCGGCTCATGGTTTTGAAGGCCTTCTTTCTCGCTTTGAGAAAAGGAAAGGGATCGCGAATCTGCTTTTTCTCGGCCTTTTCGTTTTTCTTGTTTTGGACCTGTTCTGGGCGCACCGCAACCTCAATCCCGTGCGCGAATTCGCTTTCTATCAGGCTTACGACCCCCGGCTCGAAACAATTCTCGATGATCCGTCTCATTTCAGGGTGTATGTTGCCCCTGACGCGACGGCTCCTGGAAGTCGGTACTCGACGATTCTTGAGAACCACCGGCACTGGCAGGCGCTGCTCATGCCCAATCTCGGCATCCTCCATGGCCTCCACCACGTGGACGGAGTCACGGGATTGGAGCTCCGATACCAGTATCTCATCACCGAGTTGCTCAGTCGGCCGTGGCCTGAAAGAATCCGTTTTCTGAAACTGGTGAATGTAAAGTACATTATCAGCCGGCAGAGCCTGGATGAGCACAACGATCTCCTCGACCATGTGGAAAGGATCAACCCGCTGGTGTTCAGGATCAAGAATCCCCTGCCCAGGGCCTGGATGGTGGCCCAAGTTCTTCCCTTGCACAAGGGATCTGTCGAAGAACTGCTGAAGCCCTCTTTCGATCCATGGTCCCAGGTGATTGCCGGTGGAGTTCTGCCGAAGCTCTCAGAGCCGGGGTTCTTCAATGAGGTGGACGCACTCCGCTACGAGCAAGACGGACGAATCCGGATCACCGTCACCGCAGACCGGCCGAGCGTTCTGGTGCTTTCTGAATCCTCTTATCCCGGCTGGCGGGTCTTTGTGAACGGTCAGGAAAAGGAATGCCTGTGGCTCAACCTTCTGTTTCAGGGAGTGGAACTTCCTTCAGGAAGAAATGAGATCCTCTTCGAATTCCGGCCTCAGCGTTTTTCCGGCTATGCGGCCGTCTCTTTGGTCAGTCTGGCGTTTCTTTGGATCGTCTTTTTCTCTTCCCTCTCTTGGACAAAAAGACGCCCTATGCACCCTTAACCAAAAGGAGTCCTATGAAGCTTTCTGTGATCATCCCCTGCTACAACGAGAAAGAACTTCTCCCCGAGTTGATCGCGCTGGTCAAGAGAGCTCCTGTGGAAGATAAGGAGATTATTTTGGTGGATGACGGCTCGAGTGACGGAACCACGGAACTGATCAAGGCCGGTCTTGATAAGCAAGTGGACAAAGTCGTCTACCACCGGGTTAATCAGGGCAAAGGGGCCGCGATTCGATCGGGACTTGAGCAGGCTACCGGCGAGATGGTCCTCATTCAGGATGCGGACCTGGAGTACGATCCCCATGAGTACCCCAGGCTCATCGCCCCCATTGTCCAGGGAAAGGCCGATGTGGTCTATGGGTCCCGATTCTCGGGAGAAGGCCCGCACAGGGTGCACTTGTTCTGGCACTATGTGGGCAACCGCCTTCTCACTCTTCTTTCGAACATGTTCAGCAACCTGAATCTGACGGACATGGAAACATGCTACAAGGTGTTCAGAACGGAAATCATCAGGAGCCTTAATATCGAAGAGAATGGTTTCGGCATTGAACCGGAAATCACGGTCAAGGTGGGGAAGAAAAGCTGCCGGGTGTACGAAGTGGGGATATCCTATTACGGCCGATCGTACAGTGAAGGCAAGAAGATCACCTGGAAGGACGGTTTCAAAGCGGTTTCCGTGATTTTGAAATACGGCCTTTTCCGCTAGCCGGCCCCCTGAGTTTTCTTTGGGCTTCCTATGGCTCTAGCCGCCTATTCAAAGAAGATGATTGAAGCTCGAAAGGTTCAAACCCTTCTCCTTTTCCTTCTCTTTGCGGCGCCCATCCTGTACACGCTTCCTGACTATGGAATCACACACGATGAGCCCATCTACCTGGAGGCCTCAAGGAGTATCCGAGAATGGCTATCTCTTGACCTGCGGAACATGTTCAGCCGGGACTCGATCGAAGAGCACTGGAAAACAGACCCTGCCCGGAATGTTCATCCTTCCGGTGTCAAGTGGCTTTACCTCATCGCTCAAAGCACCGTGTTTTGGGAAAAGGACCCTTACCTTCAGAACCGGCTGTTTTACATTTTTGTTTTTGCCTTCAGCCTGGCTCTGTTCCTGCAGTGGAACTTCGGCCCTTCCCTCGCCAGAAGCGGCCTCACCGTGTTGCTTCTCCTGAGCATTCCCCGCTTTTTCGCTCATGCCCACTTTGCTGCGACCGATATGCCGATGACCGCTTTCTTGATGCTCTTCGTCTTGGCCGCCAGCAAAAGCGTGGATCACGGGAACCCCTGGGTCGCAGGAATTCTTCTTGGGTTTCTCGCCAGCCTCAAGGTGACCTCTGTGCTTCTTGCTCTCCCGCTCCTCACCCTTTTTCTCATCCTGCACAGGAATCCGGCCAAAAAGGCGCTTCGGACTGCTTCCCTGCTGGGATTGACGGCTGGCCTCACCTTTTATGTGCTGAATCCGGACTGGTGGTTTTCTCCTCTTTCCAGGGCCGTGGAATTCATCACCCAGACCGCAACCCGGAAGGACTGGACACCCTTCACCGTCTTCTTCGGAGGGACTTTCTATCTTTACAGAGGTCCCTTCACTTACCCTTTTGTCATGTTCTTCATCACCACACCCCTGCTCCACCTCTTGCTTCTTGTGGTCGGCCTTGAATGCTTTTTCCATGACAAACCGGGCAGGACCGATCGCCGGAAGATCACGGGGTTGGTTGGCTTTTTCGCGCCTTTTCTCCTTCTCGCCCTCCCCCTGAGCCCGACCAACGACGGGATCCGCTATCTGCTGCCGGCTTTCCCCTTTGCCGTGTGTTGGATGACCTCAGGGCTTCTGCGGGTGTGGAATTTCGCCGTGCGCTCGACAGGGAAATCGCCGGCGATCCTTGCCCTTCGGCTGAGCCTTGCGGCCGGCTCTCTGACTCTTCTTGCGCTGGATGTTCACAACCCTGCAAGACAACCTCCCTTTGAGCTCTCCTATTACAACAGCTCGGTAGGAGGCTTGGCCGGGGCGCATCAAAGGGGATACGAAACAACCTACTGGTGGGAGATCCTCAATGACTCTGCTCTGCAGGAACTGAACTCTCTGACTTCGGGTTCAAGAGTCTATTTTCCGCTCCTCCCGACGGATCTTTTTTTCAAACATGCCATGGAGAAAAGAAAGCTGGCGTTTTCCGTCGCGGAAGACCTTCGAGAAGCCGAATTCCTCCTCATTTTCGGTCGGCCCAATGTGAGCTACTGGGAAAAGCTGACCCAGTCCACTCTCAACAAGGAAGGCAAAACCCTCTCGCCCGTGTGGGTGCTCTCTATTGACTCAGTGCCCCTTCTGCGGCTGCACAAAATCGGGCAAATCGTCCGCGGAAAGGAGCCTGGATCGGAGGATGGAGGTTAGGGGTTCTTGTCCATAACTCATGTGAAAAAAGCGATTCTGGAACAGCTTGAAAGGCACAGCTATGCCCGGGTGATTGTTGCTTTTTTTCTTGTTTTGTCTTTGAATTCTTCTGTAATCACGGAACCCCCGGTGTGGGACACCGCAGCCAGTATCTTTCCGGCGGCAATCTACCTCTCAAAAAACAATTTCGATTTTGTTCAGCTCCTCCAGGAGCCCGGATACGCCGACGGCGGGCCGAATGTCCACGGTCTCAATGTGGTGACCCTGGTCACGGCGATCGTCATTAAGATCACCGGCGGCGGAACAGCGGCACTCGTTTTATTGCATTTAATCCATTTCTTCATGGCCGCCTCGGCCCTCGTGTGCTTTTTCAATCTCATGTCAGAAGTGCTGGGAAGGATGAATTCCTTTTTGCTCTGTTTGGCGATTCTCATTCATCCTGTGGTTTTGACTCAAACACGCTACATGTACCTGGAAATCCCTCTTCTTCTGTTTACAGTCAATGCCGTCGGGTACTGGATCAGACAGGAATACGGAAAGGCCCTTGTCTTTGTTTTGCTTGCTTCCCTGACAAAAGAAACGGGTTTTATCGTAGGCGGCTGTATCGCCTTCTACACGCTCTTTGAATCTGGGACTTTGTGGCAGCGGGTCATGCGGAGTGTGTCGGTCCTGTTTCCCGTGCTCCTTCTTGTGGCGGCTTATTTTCTCTATATCACTCCCCGGGCGATGCCGGAGTTTCTTGAAGGGACCTCGCTCCGTGCATCGGACTCCCTCCTGGACATACCCGGAACCGTTTCCCGCTGCGTGGCCTCGGCATCCGATCGCTTCCTCGTGATGGTCCCCGATATTCTGGTTGCCATTCTATTGGTATTCGGCCTCGGGATCCTGAGGCTGAGAGAGGTTCTGTGGAGGTCTTTCTTTCCGGAGAAAAGGGTCTCAGAGAAGATTGAAAAGGGCCCAACCGAAAATCGGTTGATGGACCTCTCCATCCTGCTGGTTGTGTTTTTCCACTTCCTTCACTATGTGGTCCTGCCCGTAGCCATCGATTTCTGCTGCCCCATGATTCGCTATCATGTGCAAATCATCCCTTTCTTGGGATTCGTGCTGTCCTTCTTCCTCATCAAGAAAATCGGCCAAAGGGTTTTCCATGTCTGCATAGCGCTGGCCCTGATAGGCTTCGTTATCAATCAAGACGGCGTGCTGTATCCGGAGGAAGTGAATCGGGAAGGCTTGGGATCAAACTTCGGGGTCACCGAAAGGTCGGGCGCTTATCGAAAACTCTTGTCGGTCCAGGAAAAGGGGATCGATTTGCTGACAAAGCTTCCCTCCGAAGTCCCCGTCTTCTATGAGCATCACAACCACTATGTTTTTCAATATCCCGAAATGGGATACACGCCTCAGCCTTTGAAGAACGGGCACAATATCTACGTCGAAGAACCTTACCGCAGCGGCCCTCTAAAGGAGTATCCTCCCTGTTTTGTCATGTTCTACTTTTCCCCGTTCCTTGGCGGAAAAAATGTGCTGCGCGTTGTCCAAGAAGCCGAGCGGTTGCCGGAATGGGAGAACAAAGTGATTCAAACGATTGAAAACGGTCCCTATGTCGGGTACCTCATCAAGGTCTGGAAGGGGGGAACGTCCTGTCTGGAGGACTTCAAATTTGAATAAGCCGGGGAAATCGAAGTGCTGCAAACAGCCTAGCGCGACGATCACGCTTTGGTCATGCCGACCAACCACAGAATGAAACAGAGGAAGGAAAACCCAAACCAGAAAATACCCTTGCTGCCGCGGACCTCTCCCTGTCTGAAGAGCACCAGGATCAGTCCGAGGAGACTTCCGACCCATCCGAGAAAGCCGATGACCACAACCACGCTCCACCCTACATCAGGCTGAGGATCCTTCATTACAGGAGCCGGTTTTCCGTTTTCCCGAAGAGTAGAGAGGACTTGGATCTTGCTCTCAGCGCGTTGGATCCAATCCTTGCCGGGCCTGAAAACATGGCTCGCTCCGTAGAATCCGTTCCTGATGGATTCATAGGCGATCAGCGCCATCCGGGGATCCTTTTCCTGTTCCGCGCGCTCACCGATCTCCCATAATCGCTTCGCAGACCTTTCCACATAAGGGTTGAGCGGGGCGTACCAGTGAAGAGAACGGTCAAAATAAGTAATGGCTCTGATGGTCTGATTTTCCTTCAGAAAGGTTTCTGCGGTCTTGTAGTCCTGCATGGATCCATAGAAGACCCTGCCCCACAGGACCAAGAAGACCAAAACGGCGACCGACGCCACCTTGAGAATCACACTTGAAATCCGGCGCCTGCCCGGCGTGGAGTTGCTTTGCATAACGGAAAACCGTGAAGCTTATATAAATTTATTGCTATTTTTAGCAAAATTCTATATAAATTGCTATAAAAATCTAAAAAGAAGTTCTATCAAGTATGGTGGGTTTCCAGAATTTTGCCGGCAAGAGCATTCTGATCACGGGAGGGTTGGGGTTCATCGGAAGCAATTTGGCCAGGACCCTGACTGACCAAGGGGCTCGGGTGACGGTCGTAGACAGCCTTATCCCTGAGTACGGGGGAAATCTCTTCAATCTGAAGGGCTATGAAGGCCGTATCCGAACCAATATTGCGGACATTCGAGATGAATTCAGCATGGCGTACCTGGTCCAGGGTCAGGACTATTTGTTCAACCTCGCCGGGCAGACAAGTCACCTGGACTCCATGAAAAACCCCTTTACGGATCTCGATATCAATTGCCGATCCCAACTGTTCATTCTTGAAGCGTGTCGGAAACACAACCCTGCCATCAGGATCGTTTACGCCAGCACCCGTCAGATCTACGGCAGACCGGATTTTCTCCCGGTTCACGAGGGCCATCTCCTCCATCCTACGGATGTGAACGGGATCAACAAAATGGCGGGGGAATGGTACCACATCCTTTACAGCAACGTTTACGGCATCCGAACCTGTGCCCTGCGACTCACCAACACCTATGGGCCGCGAATGCGAGTCAAAGATGCCCGCCAGACCTTCCTCGGGATCTGGATCAAGAACCTTGTGGAAGGCAAGCGGATTGAAGTGTGGGGGGATGGTCTGCAGGTGAGGGATTTCAACTACGTGGAGGATGTCACCGAGGCCATGCTCATGGCCGCGCTGTCCGAGCGGAGCAACGGCCAGATTTACAATCTCGGCAGTCCGGAGCGTGTCAACTTAAAGGACCTGGCGGCGCTTATGATCAAAGTGCATGGGAGAGGAGAGTATGAGGTGATTCCTTTTCCTGAAGACCGCAAGCCCATTGACATCGGAGACTATTACGCCGATTACAGCAAGATACGCGACGCGCTCAATTGGAATCCTCGGCATGGCCTGGAACAGGGTCTCACCAAAACGCTTCAATACTATTACCAATTCATTCATGAATACTTATGATCCCTCAGACAAGTCCTCTCGCAAACTATTTGTCCAGCCGATCCGCTCTTGATGAAGCCATTCATCGGGTGCTCAGTTCAGGCCGCTACATCCTGGGCGACGAGACCGCCGCCTTTGAAAGGCACTTCGCCGATTATATCGGCGTTCCCTATGCGGTGGGCGTGGGAAACGGAACAGAGGCCCTGCACCTCGCCCTGCGAGGCCTGGGGATTGGTCCTGGACATGAGGTGATCACCGTTTCCCACACAGCGGTGGCCACCGTGGCGGCCGTGGAAATGTGCGGAGCCACACCTGCCTTTGTGGACATACATCCCGGATCCTACACCTTAGACGTCTCGTTGCTTGAAAAAGCGATATCAGACCGCAGCAAAGCGATTGTGCCTGTTCATCTCTACGGTCAGCCGTGTGATCTGGAAGCCATCACCCGATTTGCCGGGAAGCATGGCCTCCTCGTGATCGAGGATTGTGCACAGTCCCACGGCGCCCTTTACCGGGGCCAAAGAACAGGTTCATGGGGGCATGCCGCGGCATTCAGCTTCTACCCGACCAAGAACTTGGGATGTCTTGGAGACGGGGGAGCGATCACCACCCGTGACCCTGCCCTTCTTGAGAAGATCCGTAGGCTCCGCCAGTACGGGTGGGACGACAACCGCATCAGCCAGTGCCCCGGATGGAACACCAGGCTGGACGAACTGCAGGCGGCGGTTCTCCGTGTGAAATTGGCCCATCTTGAAGAAAGCAACCAAAGGCGAATCCAGATTGCCCGAATGTATGATGAGCGGCTCAGCCCCATTTCGGAACTCACTTTGCCTTCCCCGGCCCCCGGGACCACCCACGTGTATCACCAGTATGTCGTCCGCTGCGCGGACCCATCCGTTCGAAACCGTTTGATGGCGCATCTTTCGGAGCGGGGAATCCAAACCGCCGTTCACTATCCTGTCCCGGTTCACTTGCAGCCGGCCTATGCCAATCGTCTTCCAGGATCCCGCTCCCTGCCCGTCACGGAGGAAGTGTGCCCGAGGATTCTCTCCCTCCCCCTTTTTCCCGAACTTACGGATGAAGAGGTCGGCCGGGTAGCCAAGACGATTGAGACTTTTTTTTCGAGGAGCGTGTGACCCGTGCTCTCCAGGATACCCTGTCAGCTTTTGGAACGCTACAAGCCTCTTTCGGCCTGGGAGTCCTTCTATCTGAGGACACGGTGGCGTCTCTGCCCCTTCGAGACGGTCGAGTCCCATGTCCCCAGAAAAGGGAGAATCCTTGACTTCGGGTGCGGATACGGCATGCTCTCCAATTTCCTTGCCCTAAAAAGCCCGGATCGCCAGGTGCTCGGAATTGATCTGAACGAAGCCAGGATAGAGGTCGCGAACCGGTCTTCGAAAGGTCACCCCGAGGTCTCCTTTCAGCTCGGTGATGTCCGGGACTTCCAAGGCATCCCCTTTGATGCAGTGGTCATGACCGATGTCCTTCACCACATTGACGAGGACGACGTCCGAGTCCTGCTCCGAATCATCCGCTCCTGCTTGAGCGATCACGGCACCCTGGTGGTCCTGGATGTGGACCGATCTCCACGGAGAAAATTTTACACCACCTACCTCATCGACCGCCTGCTGAACCTGACCCGGTCGCTCCATTACCGCTCGCGGGATCTTCTGATGCTCCTGCTGGGCCGGTCCGGCTTTCGGGTGCACCAGGTCGTCCCTGCAGACCAGGGATTGCCGCTCTCGGACGTGATTTACCTCTGCAAGAAAGACAAAGAGCCTGCCTCTGGTGAAGAGGCCATCTGACCGCCATGGATCCTAAGGAATACGACATCATGTACCGGGCTGAGCAATCCCACTGGTGGTACCAGGGCATGGCTGCCATCACCAAGACTATTCTGGAGGCTTTTTACGCGCCCGGCTCGGGTCTGGCTATCCTGGATGCAGGGTGCGGCACCGGTGCTGGACTTCTTTTCCTTTCTCAGTATGGATCGGTGACGGGGTTGGACATCTCCCCTTATGCTCTTCGTTTCTGCTCCGACCGCGGATGCACCCAGGTCACAGGGGCTTCTGTCATGGCCCTGCCGTTCCGGGCGGAAACCTTTGATCTTGTGACCTCCTTCGACATCCTTTACTTTGAAGGCATTCATGACGAAACGGCCCTGCGCGAAACCGCGAGGGTTCTTCGTCCGGGCGGGAGATTGCTCCTACGGGTTCCCGCATTTGACTGGTTGCGAGGAACGCACGATGCCAGGGTCTCCACCGCCCATCGTTACACCTCCAAGGAACTGGCGGACAAATTGGTGAAGAGTGGATTCGAAATCGAGCGGTTGAGCTATGCCAACATGCTCCTCTTTCCCCTCGCCCTGCTCAAGCGGTTCGCTGAAAGGTGGCGGCCCACCCCCCAGCAGGACTCCGATATTGCAGTGAACGTGGGGGCCTTTTCAGGTTTTCTCAGGGGCTGCCTTGTTCTCGAGTCACGCTGGATCCGTCACCGGCGTTTCCCTTTCGGGCTTTCTGTGGTGGCCATGGCGAAGAAAAACTCATCCCGGAGGTCTTCCTAGATGCACATGAAAAAACTGGAGAGCATCTCGGCCTTTTTCCCCGCCTACAATGATGCGGCCACGATTTCGAGCATGGTGATCGCTACCCTGCTGACCCTTCCGAAGGTGACCGATGACTACGAAGTCATCGTGGTGAATGACGGCAGCCCAGATCACACGGGAGAAATGCTCAAAGAACTGGCCAGGGTCTACCCCCAGGTTCGGATCATCACCCATGAGAAGAACAAGGGGTACGGAGGGGCCCTGAGGAGCGGCTTTGCTTCAGCCACTAAGACGTGGATCTTTTACACGGACGGGGACGCGCAGTACGATCCCCGCGAACTGGTGAGGCTGGCCGAGGCGGTCACAGAAGACGCCGATGTGGTCAACGGGTTCAAGATCGCCCGCTCCGACCCCTTGCACCGCATCCTGATCGGACGACTCTACCACACGATCGTGCGGCTCCTTTTCGGATTCCGCCTGCGTGATGTGGATTGCGACTTCCGCCTCATGCGCCGGACCGTTTTCGACAAGGTCACCCTCACCTCCTCCTCCGGCACCATCTGTCTGGAGATGGTGAAAAAGCTCCAGGACCATGGATTTCGATTCAAGGAAGTCCCTGTTCACCATTATCATCGCGCCCACGGCAAGTCTCAGTTCTTCAATTTTCCACGCCTCATCAAAACGGCGAAACAGCTCATGGGACTTTGGTGGGACCTGGTTGTGAGAAAAAATCACCTCCGAGCAGGCTCGTGACAAATCTTCGGGATATCCGATCGGGAATTTCAAGGAGTTCATCGGCGGTGCAACTGCCCTTCAGCAAGAAAGATGGGATAGCCGTCGGCGTGATCGGGCTGTTCTGCCTCTATCTCTTCAGGGACATCGTCCTCTCCGGGCACCTCCTGATCGGTGACGACTTCTTCACCTTCTACCTGGGGATGAAGAAGTTCCTCTACGACCAAGTGCGCCTTCATCATGAGATCCCCTACTGGAATCCTTACATCTTCGGGGGAATGCCCTTCTGGGCTCATTTCGAATCCACGATCTTTTACCCTCTCGGATTCCTTTTCTACCTCGTCTCCCCGGAAAAGGCCTACGGCTATACCATGTTCCTGCACGTCTTCCTCGCCGGCCTGTTCATGTATCTTTTGGTTCGATCCCTGGGGGTTAGTGCGGTGGGAGGGTTCGTGGCTTCCGCTGTCTTCGCATGCAACGGGTACATGATGGCCATTCTCTACCTGGGGCACATGAGCCCTGTGGAAAGCTACATTTGGCTGCCCCTGGTCATCTATTTCGTCAACCGGGCCGTCCATGCGGACAGAAGTTGGCGGAATGCAATCATCGCGGGAGCGCTCTGGGGGATTCAGATCCTCGCCGGAGCGCCCCAGGATGCCTTTTACACCTTTCTCGCCTCAATGCTTTTCCTTCTGTTCATGGTCCGGGGCGGTCGGGCGATGAGGCCGGATACCCTGAGGGCGCTTTCCATCGCCCTGCTGGTGTTCTTTGCGGGAGCAGGCCTTTCTTGCGTTCAGATTCTCCCCGCCCTGGAATTTATCGGTGAATCGGTGCGCGCTGCCCTGGATGACTATGAGTGGTCCACGCTCGCCTCCTACCCGCTTCAGGGCATTGTCACGGTCCTGTTGCCCCATTTCTTTGGAAACTACGCGGACGGCTCCGTCTGGGTAAGCAACACTCCCTGGAGTCTTCCTCAGCAGAACCTCTACACAGGCATCCTGACGCTGGTGCTTCTGGGGTTTGTGTCGCTTCAAGAGAAAGTCGAAAGAAGGGTGAGGGTCTTCGGAGGGCTGCTGGCCGTCGGGTCTCTCATCCTCGCTTTCGGCCACAACACTCCCTTCTACAAACTGGTCTATCTGCTTCCCGGATTTGACCGGTTCAGGGCTCCATCCAAGATTATGGTGCTCTGGGCTTTTTCCATGGCCCTCCTGGCGGGAATCGGTATGGATGGGCTTTTTTCCTACCTCAGAAAAGGGTCCCTTCGAAGGCTGGTCCCGATCCTATTCTCGGTCTTCCTCCTGGCTGGTCTTGTCCTTGTCTTCCACTATGCCCCTTCCGCTGTCCTCAAGGTCTTCTCTCCCTTTGTGCTGGCCGAGGCCATCCCTGCGAAGATGCCGGAGGCGTCAAGAATAATTTCTGCAGAAATGCAACGGCTCGCGCTGGTGCTTGCTTTGATTGTTCTGCTGCTTCTGCTCGTGCGTAGGGATTTCTTACCTCCCCGCATCGCCGCAGCCCTGTTCTGTGCCCTTCTGCTCATTGACCTGGC
>Ga0209450_10000724_pt1 | contig 16583 bp, 14 predicted proteins | sample FrelakmetLWP11LW_FD_187149 | JGI IMG/M metagenome (GOLD analysis project Ga0209450, IMG submission 187149) | Freshwater lake sediment microbial communities from the University of Notre Dame, USA, for methane emissions studies - LWP11 LW (SPAdes)... | ecosystem: Environmental > Aquatic >...
AATGAGAAAAAAATAAAATATAAAAGATAGAATAAAGGAACGGAATGTAGACGCTTGTCTCCGACAAAAACGCTGATGCGTATCTGCTACGCGAGTGGAGATGCCAGCGACCTACACGGATCCAGAAATAACTAATGAACAAATTTACTATTTCAGCAACACACATATTTACCAATACACAAATCCACCAATTCACAAATCTACAACTTCACGAATTCACCAATAAACGAATCTACCAATTTACAAATTCCCTATTCCCTGTTTTCTAATCAGCAATGAAGAATTGAAATGTTGAATAAACAAGTGTTTATTGCTATATTGATAAATGGTGAAGTTCAGAAAAGTTAATTTATCGGATTATACGACAATAAGACTGGGCGGGACCGCTGAAATTTTTGCCGAATGCGCTTCCGTTGATGATATTCGGGAAACGCTTGAATTTGCTTCCTCAAATAATATTCATGTACAGATTCTTGCCGGCGGCAGTAATACTGTTTTTCCCGATGAAGGTCTCAGGGGAATCGTTCTTAAAATATCAAACAAGGGGATTTTTCACGAAGGGAATTTGCTGACAGTGAATGCAGGCGAACCATGGGATAAAGCGGTGGAGCATGCAGTTGAAAACGGGCTCGCTGGAATCGAGTGTTTATCGGGCATTCCGGGCTCTGCAGGCGCAACGCCTATACAGAACGTCGGTGCATACGGGCAGGAGGTCAGCGATACTATTGAATCGGTTGTTGCAATGGACAGGGGCAGTTACAGAATCACAGTGTTCAAAAATGCAGACTGCGGATTTTCCTACCGCGACAGTATGTTCAAATCAAAATATAAAAACAGGTACGTAATTCTGCAGGTAAAATTCAGGTTAAAGAAAGACGGCGAACCGTGTTTGAAATACAAAGAGCTCATAGATTTCATCGGAACTAATGCAGACCTGAAAACATTAAATAAAGGCAGTGAGCAGTTAAAAGCAGTAAGGGATGCGGTTTTATCAATCCGCAGGGGAAAATCGATGGTTTCGGACGACACCGACAATAATTCATTTTCATGCGGTTCATTTTTTACTAATCCGGTGATTTCCGGTGAAAAACTGCCGGATTTTGAGTTAAAATGCACCGATTTAGGGTTAAAACCGGTGATTTTTGAAAATAACGGTCTTTATAAAATTTCTGCAGCATGGTTAATTGAAAATTCGGGATTCAGTAAAGGATTCACAGAAAACGGTGTCGGAATATCTGAAAAACACACACTTGCGCTCGTAAACAGGGGCGGAACGACTAAAAATCTGCTCGAATTTGCAGAAAAAATCAGAGAAACAATTTTCAATAAGTTTGATATTGAACTGCAATCCGAGCCTGAAATCATAAAATCATAAGAATTTATTTTTACATTAACAATACCCGTATAAATTTGTAAATTAATCAGTGAAAAGCGTTTCTTTACATACGCTGGGGTGCAAGCTCAATTACAGCGAAACTTCGACTCTCGCCAAACAATTTGAGTCGCGGAACATGATTCTGAGAAATTACGGCGAGAAATCGGATATTTTCGTTTTGAATACGTGCACGGTTACGGATAATGCCGACAAGGAATGCAGGCAGATTATCAGGAGCGTTCTGCGGAACAATCCTGAAACTTACGTAATCGTGACGGGCTGTTATGCGCAGCTTCAGCCCGGCGAAATAAAGAGTATTGACGGGGTTGACCTGATTCTCGGTTCGAAGGAGAAACTGCGATTATTCGATTATCTTGAGAATTATGACCTTGATACTCCTTCGTGCGTATTTAAAGAACCGGACACCCGGATTTTTGTGTCAGAAATGACGGGTGTAACAGATGAAATTTCCGAAGCGTTTTCAGCAGACACGGATTCAAGGACAAGGGCGTTTCTGAAAATACAGGACGGATGCGATTACAACTGCACGTTCTGCACAATTCCGCTTGCGAGGGGCGTTTCAAGAAGCCTGCCCCTGCAGAGTGTGGTTGACAATGCGAAGAAGATTATCGACGCAGGTTACAGGGAAATTATTCTGACGGGCGTTAACACGGGCGATTACAGGTTCATTGACAATAAAAGCGGTAATACGCTGAAATTAATTGATGTTTTACAAGAACTTGATAAACTTAGCATCGACAGGATACGTATCAGTTCTATAGAACCGAATTTGTTGACGGAAGAAATCATTAGTCTTGTGAAATCATCGGACAAATTCTGCAGGCATTTTCACATACCGCTCCAGAGCGGCGATGCGGATATACTGAAGAAGATGAAAAGAAGGTACAACACGGAAATGTTCGGCGAACTGATTCACAGGGTACGCCGGGAGATAAGCGACGCGGGAATCGGGATTGACGTGATAGTCGGATTCCCGGGTGAGACGGACGAAAATTTCAGGAACACTTATGAATTTCTTGACAGCCTTCCCGTGACTTACCTTCACGTGTTCAGTTATTCCGAAAGAAGGAATACTGCTGCTGCTGCAATGGACAGAAAAGTTGACATAAAGACGCGCAGGGAAAGAAGCGAGATGCTCAGGAACCTTTCAGCGAAGAAGAAGTTTGGCTTTTATACTTCATTTGAAGGAAGGAGCATGAAAGTACTGTTTGAGTCGAGGGTCATTAATGAAAACGGCAGCAATTACATCGAAGGGTGGACGTCGAATTACATAAGGGTCAGGACAAAAAATCATCCTGATTTACAAAACGAGATATCTGAAACAGAGTTAACAACAATAAACGGAGTGAAACCCGTAAAAGGAATTGTAAAAACGAATTAGGATAACCAAATTTATAGTATCATGAAACTTTTCTTAATAAGACACGCGGAAGCAATTGATTACGAAACTGAATCGGTCAGGAATGACGATTTGCGCTACATCACACCGAAAGGAAGAAAAATTTCCGTATCGGTATTCAGGGCATTGAAAGAATATTTTCTTGAACTCGACAAGGTATTCACGAGTCCCCTGACACGGTCTGTACAGACCGCTGAAATACTTGCAATATCACTGAAATACAAGCACGATGTCGAAATTGCAAACGAACTGCTGCTTAACAGTCCGGCGGCAAAAGTTGCCCAGCTGCTGAAGAGGAACACGGTTTTCAATACTATTGCGCTTGTGGGGCATGACCCGATGATGTCGGAACTTGTAAAGACTCTTTCTGACAGGAAAGAAATGAACTTTGAGTTCAGAAAATCTGGTGTCTGCTTCATAGATTACGATGCCGACAAGGGTGAGGGCAAGTTTCAGTGGTTTTACAATCCGAAGACATTAGGTTTCGTAAAATAAGTTCACGGGCGAGAAGCAATGACACTTCCATTGATGAGTGCGGAAGCCGTGAGTTTCACTTACGGCGGCGAGGAGGCATTTTCCCTTAACAATATTAATCTTGATATTGAAGAAGGCAGGTTTTATTCGCTAATCGGAAGAAACGGTTCCGGGAAATCAACGCTCGTAAAAATACTTGCGGGAATTTTTTCGGGGTATTCAGGCGAAGTTAAATTCAGGGGAAGCCCGCTGAAGAATTCCGGCAGGAAAGAACTTGCAAAAAAACTTGCATATGTTCAGCAGGAGAACAGCATCTTTGACCTGAATATTTCTGTAAGGGATTTTCTGGGATTCGGAAGATACCAGGAAAGCAGTTTGTTTGATTTTTCCCCGGGCGATAATGATAAAGCGGTAATTGACGGCGCGCTGAAGATGCTTTCTATTCAAGAGCTCGGAGGTAAGAAAATGAACCTGTTGTCGGGCGGAGAGAAGCAGAAGATATTTCTTGCGCTGGCGCTTGTACAGCTTGACTGCACGCGGGACATGAGCGGAAAGATACTGTTCGTTGACGAACCGCTGACATTCCTGGACGTGAGTTACCAGTTTGAGATATTCAACGTACTGAACGCGCTGAACAAAGAGAAGCATCTGACGGTCGCAGCAGTAACGCACGACCTGAATGTTGCGATTAAATACACCGGCATGAGCGTACTGCTTGAAAACGGTGAACTGAAAATATCCGGAGAAACGGTGAACATAATAACTGAAGAAACGCTTAAAAATTATTTCATGATAAATTCGCAGATAATAAATTTTGAAAACAGGTTTCATATAAATTTTATACCTGCAATAAAATAAAAGAAGATGGACGTAGAATTAAACAACATACTGGTTGAAGACAGGGGCGCAACGAAAGTTGTGATAATGAACAGACCCGACAAGAGAAACTCTCTTGACGACGTAATGATAAGCGAAATGACTGAAATCATGCACAAACTGTCAGCAGACAAAAGCACGAAATCAATCGTGATTACGGGTGCGGGCGGAAATTTCTGTTCAGGTCTTTTCCTTGATTATCTTCACAAGATACAGCAGTTCGACGTGATGGACAACAAGAAAGATTCGAACAACTACAAGAACCTTCTGCTTTCGATTTACAACTGCCCGAAACCGACAATAGCGATGGTTGACGGATATGCCCTGGCGGGCGGGTGCGGAATCGCGAGCGCATGCGACCTTATTGTAGCATCCGACAAGGCGCAGTTCGGGTACACGGAAGTTAAAATCGGATTCATTCCTGCAATAGTGATGGTATTCCTTCTCAAGCGCATCAGCGAAACGCACGCGAAAGATTTGATGCTGACATGCAAGTTCATTAACGGAACGGAAGCGCACAAGATAGGTTTTGTGAATTACGTCGCCGAACAGTACATGCTGGATAACTTTACGCACAAGCTGTGCGAAAACCTCAATGGCCTGCCGTCGAGTTCGGTACAGCTTACGAAGGAAATGTTCAGGAACGTTCCGTCGATGAGTTTTGAATCGGCGCTGGAATACGCGGTTGACATGAATGCTCTCACGCGCATGTCAACTGACTGCAGGAACGGGATTCAGAAATTCCTTACTAAAAAATAAAAACATAAACTTTAAAAATATTAAAAAATAAAATATTTTAAAAATGGCAGACGAGAAAAAATATAAAGAACTGCAGTATCTTGACAGGAATGAATCCCAGTCAGGACCCTCACCGGAATGTTTTGAAATTTGCAAAAACGCGACCATAGACGAACTCGCCTGGTATTCACGCGACTTTGCAAAGGGAATAAAATCGAGCTTGTCAAAAAAGATTGCCGATGAGTTCAAACTTCCAGAAAGACAGGTTATACTTTCATACGGCAGTGAAGACCTGCTGAAGCAGATAATACATTATTACCTGGACAGGAAAGAAAAAATCCTGATTCCCAAGGAAGCGTGGTGGTACTACAAGAAGGTCGCTTATGAAGTCGGCGGATTCAACGTCGAATATCCGATGGTGAAAGGCACTGAAGACGGGATTGCGACATTCATGTACGACGTTGACAAGATGATTGAAATTTATACGCGCGAAAGGCCGAGAATTGTACTGATTGCATCGCCCAACAACCCGACGGGCAACAGGATTTCAAAAGAAGACCTTCACAGGTTCCTCGACGCATGCAGGGGCGCGCTCGTGATGATAGACGAAGCGTACTGGGGATTCGGCTCAAAGGACAACAGTTACGTTAAACCGTTCCTTGACGAGTTTCCGAATCTCGTAATCTGCCGCACGTTCTCAAAATATTTTGCGCTTGCGGGATGCCGTATCGGGTACGCATTTGCAGGAAAGAATCTGGAAGAACTTATGAACTACACCGTAAGGTATCTCGGATACAACCGCCTTTCCGAAAAAATCGCGGCGGCGGCTTATGACGACCAGGTGTATTATGATAAGGTCACGCAGATTATGCAGGAAGACAAGGAATACTACTACAAAGAATTTTCGAAACTCAATGGATTTGTTCCCTACAAGTCTTATGCTAACTTCATGCTCGTTGACATGCCGCTGGAAATCAGGAGCGGGCTGAACAAGCTCCTGAAAGAAAGAAACCTTCTCATCAAGTTCCTTGACGAGGAAGCATTCAAGACCGAAGCAAGGATTTCACTCGGCACAAGGGAGCAGAATTACTACCTGATGGAATCGATAAAGGAATATTTAGGAAAGAAATGAAAAAAGAACCCGAAAAGAAAAAACCGAATTTTACTTTAATAATTCTCGCATTGGCTGTGACCGCGGCGGCGGGATACTTTATTTATACGATGACTAACGACAAGCCGCAGTATAAAGTAAATACTGAGAACATTCAGAAACCGAAAGAAGTGACCGAGCCGCAGTTCAAAAACCAGGGAGAACTAACGTTCCTGACTGCTAAGGGTAAGGAACTTTCCAAAATCAATATCGAAATTGCGGACACTGAAAGAAAGCGGATGCAGGGACTGATGTACAGGAAAACGATGGACGGGAACAACGGCATGCTGTTTGTTTTTCCCGTTTCCGAACTGCAGTCGTTCTGGATGAAGAACACACCTCTCTCGCTTGACATCATGTTCGTAAGCGAGAATAAGGAAATTGTAAAAATTCACAGTAACACGACGCCGTATTCCGAACAGTCATACCCGTCGCTGAAAAAGGCGATGTACGTCGTTGAAGTGAATGCCGGATATGCTGAGAAGCATAATATTTCCGAAGGCGATAAAATAGATTTTAAGGTGACGAATTACTGATGGACAACAGTTTGCTAAAATCGGATTATTTTTTCAACAGGGAGCTTAGCTGGATTCAGTTCAACAAACGCGTCCTTGAAGAAGCGGCTGACAGGAACAATCCACTGCTCGAGAGGATTAAATTTCTTTCGATTTTCAGCACCAATCTTGATGAATTTTTCATGATACGCGTTTCGGGCCTGAAGCGCCAGATAGTAAGCGACGTGAACGAACTTTCGTCGGACGGGCTGAACGCGCAGGAGCTGAGGGATTTCATATACGGGGAACTGTGCCCGATGGTGAAAGAACAGTACCGGATATACAACGAGGAAATCCTGCCCGAACTTACAGAAAATAACATTGAGTTTTCAAAGTACAAAGAACTTAGCGGCGAAGAAAGGGAGTCGCTTGAGAAATATTTTGACGACGAGATTTATCCCGTACTTACGCCGATTGCCATAGACAGCGTGCATCCGTTTCCGAACCTTGTGAACAGGAGCATTGCATTCGCCATGATACTTGACGACCCCGAAACCGAAGTGCATGAAGAAAAAGTTTCCGTGCTTCAGATTCCGGGCAACATTCCGAGATTCAAAACGATTGATAATGCAGGCGGTTTAAGGTTCATACTGCTCGAAGACATTATCAGGGCGAACGTGCACAAGCTGTTTCCCGGAATGCACATGACGGAATGTTATGCGCTGAGGATAACGCGCAATGCCGACCTTGAACTTGAAGAGGAAGAAGCCGACGATTTGCTTACACTGATAGAGGAAGAAGTGAAAAAGAGGCGGCTGGGAATACTCGTAAGGATTGAAGTTGACGAACAGATGCCCGATAACATCCTGAACTATCTGAAGGAAGACCTTGAACTTAACCATACTGAAATTTATAAAGTTAACGGGCCGCTGAATCTCGGGGACTTCATGTACCTTTTTTCCTCAATAGACAGGAAAGAACTGAAGTATGAAGGGTATATGCCGAGAATATCATCATTCTTCCTCGATGAAGATGACTTCTTCAAGGCAATCAGAAAGCGCGACATAATGCTACATCATCCGTTCTATTCTTTCTCGTCGGTTACGGAATTCATTGCGCAGGCAGCGGAAGACAAGAGCGTACTTGCAATCAAGCTTATTTTATACAGGACAAGCGGCGACTCTCCTATCATCAAATCGCTTATTAACGCGGCAGAAAAAGGAATACAGGTAACCGCTGTTGTCGAACTCAAGGCAAGGTTTGATGAAGAGAACAATATTGTCTGGGCGCGGAAGCTTGAAAAAGCTGGCGTTCACGTGGTTTACGGTATTTCAGGGCTTAAGACGCACAGCAAATTATTGCTGGTCGTCAGGCGCGAAAGCGGGGAAATAAAAAGATACCTTCATCTGAGCACGGGAAATTACAACCCGATAACTGCAAGAATTTACACGGACCTTGGTCTCTTCACATGCAGCAAGGATTTTATCAACGACGCGTCTGACCTTTTCAATTACCTTACGGGATTTTCAAAGAAGAAAGATTACAGGAAATTCCTGGTTGCGCCTTACACGATGAGAAAGTCCTTCATCAAGTTTATCGAAAATGAAATCGCTTCTCACGAAACGAACGGCAACGGCAGAATAATAATCAAAGCAAACTCACTGGTTGACGATAAGGTAATAATGAAGCTATATGCCGCGTCACAGGCAGGAGTGAAAGTTGATTTAATCATAAGGGGAATCTGCAGGCTGAGGCCGGGAATTCCCGAACTGAGCAAAAACATAAGGGTTATAAGTATTGTCGGAAGATTTCTTGAGCACAGCAGGGTATATTTGTTCCACAACAACGGGGACCCGGTCATTTACACGGGAAGCGCCGATATAATGCAGAGGAATTTTGACAGGAGGGTTGAAATTTTATACCCAATAGAAGACCCTTCGATTATGAAAGATTTATACGAACTGCTGGAACTTTACCTTTCGGATACTGTTAAGGCAAGGGAACTCAGCAGCAGCGGAGTTTATACGTCCGTGAATGATACAGTTACGGATGAAAAGCTGAAAGACTTTAACGTTCAGGAATACTTTGTTGCGAAAGTGAAAAAGAAATACAAGGACGAACTCAAGAAAGAATACAAAAAGAAGATTAACAAACTGAAGCAAAAGAAAATTTTACACTAAGAAAAGGAAGAGCAAATAATGTCATGGATGACCGAATATAAAAGTTCTTTAAAGAGCTACGATGTAGAAGAAATACTTGATTTGTATTTTTTCAGGCCTCTTTCATTCCTGTTCGTAAAACTTATATACCCGACTAATATCACGCCTAACCAGATTTCGGTTTTTTCGATGTTGTTCGGAATCCTGGCAGGCGTAATGTTCGGATTCGGACAGCCGTTTTTCCTTATAATGGCTGGTGTTGCGCTTCTTGTTTCCAACGTGCTTGACTGCGCAGACGGACAGCTTGCGCGGCTGAAAAAGAACGGCACGGGCATCGGCAGGATAATTGACGGGTTTATAGATTACATAACGGGCTTTTCTATCTTCGCGGGCATCGGCATAGGAATGTCGCTGCTGTCCGATAATTACCTGTACATCTGGGTTATTACGGTGGCAGGCGGTTTTTCAAGGGTAATACAGAATATGCTTTTCGATTATTACAGGAATGTTTACCTGAAGTACGTTTACGGCAGGGGTTCGGACATTGCGAAGGAAATTGACGAGTATTCGAGAATGAAAGTAATTCTCGACAAACAAAAGAGAAGGTACGGTGAAAAATTCCTCGTTAACATTTACATCAAGTATTCCAAATTCCAGATGAATTCGACTAAAGAGGAAGCGCTGAACGTAACGCCGGAAGAATACAAAGCAAAGAACAAATTTATGCTGAGGCTGTGGAGCTGGCTCGGCTCGACTACGCACCTTGCGGCGGTTATTTTCGCGTGTTACACAAACCGTATTGAGTATTACCTCTGGATAACATTCGCGCTCGGAAACGTACTGATGCTTATATTTTATTTAATACAGAAGAAAATTATAAAAGGATATACGGTATAACATGCAGGCGATAATACTTGCGGCAGGAATCGCAAAAAGATTAAGGCCGCTCACAGACTCAACTCCGAAATGCCTTCTCGACGTCGGCGGCAGTAACCTCCTTCAGAGAACGATGGACAACGTTATTATGAACGGGATAAATGATTTCATATTCGTCACGGGATACAGGGAAAACATGATTAAGGATTATCTCGGAAGGAATTTCGCGGGCGTTCATATGACTGTGCTCACGAATCCCGATTACGAGAACAACAATAATTCATATTCGCTCTGGATGACGAAGGATTACGTGAAAGACGATTTTATACTGCTTGACAGCGACATACTTTTTGACGGAAAAATAATCACAAAACTGCTTGACGACAAACATGAGAATTCGGTGGCGGTAAATATCACAAATCATCTTGACCATGAGCAGATAAAGGTAACGGTTGACGGAAACGGAAAGATAACGGAAATCAGCAAGGAAGTTGATATCAGTAAAGCAGTCGGCGAATCAATCGGCATTGAAAAGTTTTCGCTTCATTATTCGAAGACGCTGTTTGAAATCCTTGACAGGAAAATTTTAAAAGAGAACAACGTCAACGAATTTTACGAGAAGACATTTGAAGAGATTATCGAACGGAAAGACGAAAGGAACAGTATATACTGCGTGGATGTTTCAGAATACAGATGTATGGAAATAGATACTGTTGAAGACTATCACAGGGCACAAAAAGAATTAAAAGGAATTTAAATTGAATAATAACAGAAGAGGTTTCGGCGGATTCTCATTATTTCCGCCCGTAATCAAATATTTACTAATCATAAATATAGGTGTTTTCCTGCTGCAGTTTTTCTTTCTTGACATGCTCAAGGCAGGAAAAGTTTCAGTCGGCGACGAATTCCTGAAAAACTTCGCGCTGTTCACTCTGGACTCGCCTTACTTCAGGCCGTGGCAGGTTTTCACGTACATGTACATGCACGGAAGTTTTTCGCACCTGTTCTTCAACATGTTTGCGTTATGGATGTTCGGAATGGAACTTGAGAACCTGTGGGGTTCAAAAACATTTTTCATATATTACACTGTTTGCGGACTCGGCGCGGGACTTGCAAACCTGCTGATAGCGCCGCTGTTCACTTTCACTCCGCCGAACGTTCCGACTGTCGGGGCGTCGGGCTCAATTTACGGAGTGCTTATAGCTTTCGGCATGATATTCCCGAACAGGTATATATACATTTATTTCATGCTTCCGATTAAGGCAAAGTATCTTGTATTGATATACATGGTGGTTGAAGTATTTGCGGTAATGTCGCAGTCGCAGACGGGCATTGCGCATATAGCCCATCTCGGCGGTGCGGTGGTCGGAGCATTTTACGTTTATTTCATACTGAAAAAAAGCCAGTTTAAGTTCACTACTTTCAAGGATTCTTCTTCAAACGTGTTTGACAACTTCAAGGACATGTTCGAAAAGAAGAAGCCTGATGAACCGAAGAGCACTGCGAATATTTACGACGCAAAATTGGACGATATCGGAAAGAGTAAATACGAAGACGATATGAAAAGGGATGAGCGGGAATGGCAGGAAACAATAGACGCCATACTCGACAAACTCAGCGCGAAAGGTTACTCCAGCCTGACGGAAGAAGAAAAGCGCATTCTTTTCAAGGAAAGCAAAAGAATAAGATAGCGTTACAATGCGCGGTTACAGAAGATATAAAACACATGTTGTTAATGCAGGCGGCCTTTTAATCGGCGGTGACAATCCGATACGCCTGCAGTCAATGACAACGACCGATACAATGGACACGAAATGCACTGTTGAACAGTCGATAAGAATCATAGAAGCCGGCGGCGAACTCGTCAGAATAACTGCGCCGAGCGTAAACGAAGCGAACAACCTCCAAAACATCAAAGACGAACTCCGCAAGCGCGGTTATAATACTCCGCTTGTTGCGGACATACATTTCACGCCCAACGCCGCAGAAATTGCCGCGAGGATAGTGGAGAAGGTAAGAGTCAATCCCGGAAATTACGCGGACAAGAAGAAATTCCAGGTTATTGAATATACTGACGCGCAGTACTACGAAGAAATTGAAAGAATCAGGAATAAATTTGTTCCGCTCATAAAAATCTGCAAAGAATACGGTACGGCAATGCGCATCGGCACGAACCACGGTTCGCTTTCGGACAGGATAATGAGCCGGTTCGGAGACACGCCGCTCGGAATGGTGGAATCGGCAATGGAATTCCTGAGGATTTGCGAAGACGAAAATTATTATAACATAGTGCTTTCGATGAAGTCCAGCAATCCGCAGGTGATGGTGCAGGCGTACAGACTGCTGGTGAAGAAAATGCGCGAAGAGAACATGAACTATCCGCTTCATCTCGGAGTGACCGAAGCGGGTGACGGAGAAGACGGCAGGATTAAGTCAGCACTGGGAATAGGAACTCTTCTCGAGGAAGGGCTTGGAGACACTATACGCGTTTCGCTGACGGAAGAGCCCGATTTTGAAATTCCGGTTTGCAAGACCCTTGCTGACAGGTACAGGTTTTTTGAAAAAGAACTCACCGAAAACGTACGCGAATCCGTCGTCATAGATCCTTACGAATACCAAAAGCGCGAGACCTTTGAATGCCTGAAAACGGGAGGGAAGAACGTCCCGGTCGTCTTCATAACCGCAAATGAAAACATTTACAAATCGCATGAAGCGCTGAAGGAAGCGGGATATTATTACAGCGAATCCCTCGACAAATGGAGTATAGGCGACGCGGCGGCAGATTACATTTATCTTGGTGGTAATGACCTCGATTACGAACTTCCCGGAACGATTGTAAAAGTTTTCGATTATGGTTACTGGAAATCGAACGGCAAAAATGATTCATATCCCCTTCTGAACAAAAGCGAATACACAGGGCTTACGGAAAAAGATTTCACGAAATTCCTTTTGCTGGATGCTGATAAAGCGGATGAAATATTTGTGCGCGATATTTCAGAAGACAAAAACCTCTCAATAATATTATCGTGCAAAGATGAACCCGCATACATTAAGCTAAAGAAAATATTTGAACTCATAATAAAATGCGGCGTCACAGCGCCTGTTACAATAAAAAGGAATTACGGTGCAATTAAAGAAGAAGAATTTCTTGTATATCCCGCTGTTGATGTTGGCGGACTGCTGATTGACGGATACGGAGACGGAATCTGGCTGGATGCGGAGAGCGTTAGTTTAAAAGTTCTGAACAGCGTTTCATTCGGGATACTTCAGGCATCGAGGACGAGGATTTCAAAAACCGAGTACATTTCATGCCCGTCCTGCGGCAGGACGCTTTTCGATTTGCAGGAAACCACTGCGAAAGTACGCGAGAAGACCAGTCACCTGAAAGGCCTGAAAATAGGCATCATGGGATGCATAGTGAACGGTCCAGGCGAAATGGCTGACGCGGATTACGGTTACGTCGGCAGCGGAGTCGGAAAAATCACATTGTACAAAGGCAGGGAAGTCGTCAAGCGGAACATAAATTCGGACGGCGCAGTCGACGAATTAATACAGCTGATAAAAGACAACAATGACTGGATAGAGCCGTAAAACACACTCTTCCACTTCATTTCAAATTTTCTATTACCTTTTTTGTTTTAAAATTCTTGCTGATATTTAATTATCCTGGATAAAAAGATTAAATATTACGTGCTTTTTCCCGTGCTTGCAGTATCGGCAATCGTGTTGTCAGTGCTTGTCGCGTATAACTTTTATAATCTCTATTCATACAAGGTTTACCTGATATCGCCTGATAAAAGAATGCTTGTCTCGACGGAGTTTCCCGTTACAATAATGGTGAAGGGTAATAAAGTACCGTCGGTTGTGGAAATCTATGTTGACGACAAACTCACTGACAAGAAACTTTTTGAAAACATTGATTTCACAGACCTCAGAGAAATTAAACTGGCAAGCCTGAGCATTGACCCGCTTTACCTTTCGAACGGAAAGCATAATTTTACGGTAGTGCTCAAGGGCGGATTCTTTCAGAAGGACAGCAGGGTGTCGGCGGAATTTCTTTATGAGAAAATGAACAGTTATTTCAGGCTGGCTTCTGATGAAAACATCAGCGGGATGACGAAGTTCTTTGCCGAGGACGTATCGCAGTTAATCGTCAGACTGAACAATGCCAGAGAATATTACGTAAATTCCGACTGGCGGAAATCGGATAAGTATGTTGCGGTAAAGGAAAAAGTATTTTCCGCAGATGTTGACACGGCGGTAAAAAACAGGCTCGGAACACTGATATATAATATTGAGGAGAAATCACCGGTTGACGAAATATACAATTCACTGAACTCGCTTAATGCCGAACTATACAACAAAGGATACCCTGTTGCAGGGCTGATGTTCGAGTACAGGTATCTTAACGGAAATTCGCATTCATTCCTGCTTTCATATAAAATAACGGATTCCGTACTGACGGGGACTGAAACGCGGAAATCAAAAGTTGACATCATCAAAAGAATCGACGACATCAACATAAAGGAGCAGTTTCTCGGGATTAAACTGCCAAACTCGCCGTTCTCTTTTATACTGGACGAAAGCCTTGCACTGATTTACAAAAGATATTCGGATTTACTGGGAACAAATTTCAGCGCATCCGCATGGGAAATCAAAAAACTGACGAATGGTTTTATAACGGACGAAAGCGAAGTGAAATACCTGCTTGAAAAACTGAAGGAGGAAACAGGCGCGTACACAAGAAAAGCGCCCCTGTTTCAGCTTGTGAAAGAGGCAAACGCATATCACGAAATCAGGCATTTGGAGGATTACAAGAATGCAAGAAACATCGGGCGGAGCGTTCCCCAAATTCTGAAATATTTTTACGGGGATTACCAAAGCAGCGGTTTTGCACTCGACAGCAATTTTACTCTCGAAAAGGAAATCTGTGAAACACTTCTTAAGGCAAATCCGGAATACTCTGCTTATCTTTATGAACTCTCGAACTCGCGCGGACTGAGGCGGATACTTCTGCTGACGCTGTTCGAAAAAATTGTCAATCCTGACAAGGAAGAGACCTCGCATCACTGGGCGGGAAAACTGATAATTAACAATCTCGCTAAAATGAACGGTATTGATACCGGCGAACTGCTGACGGAACAGGTGAAAGGCAACGAGCAGAGCTGGTATGATTTGACGAGAAAACTGGTTGATATGCATTACGAAAAGATTGAAAGGGATGCATCGCATTTACTGATGAATGAATTCAGGTAATGAGGGAATTTGTGAATCAGTAAATTTGTGAATTAGTTTTCAGGAAAACAGAAAACAGTCAGACCGGTAATTTGTGAATTAGGTAATTTTAAATTTGGGATATAAGAAAAACAAGGAAACAGAAAATTGAAATTAGAAAATAGTCAGAACTGCTTTTGTTTAATACCGAGGATAATGGACTTTTGAATTTTTACTTGCAATTTTGACTTTGGCATTTTGAATTTTAACTTTTCAGCATTGGCCTGCGGCGCTAAAAACAAGAACATCAACCGCAGAGTTACGCGGAGTTTCACAGAGTAAGAACATATAATTGAATGATTGCAGCGCGAGAACCGGTTCACAAAGAATCACAAAGATTTTTTCACAAAGAGCACAAAGAAGAGCACCAGAACGAAATTATTGTTTTATATTTGACAACTGTTGAAATTTATATTTTTGAACTGCAACTTTGAACTTTTAACTTTTAACTTTAAATTAAAAAAGGGCTTACGCGTTAAGAACGTAATCCCTTTTGAAAAATTAAACGATATACCGGAATTAACCGGATGTAATGCTATTCCGTTGCCGCAGGCGGAGCGAATACTCTTGCCTTGAGTTCGGAATCAATTATGAACAGCCCGCCGACGTTATCGCCGACAAGTTTCATTTTATTTGCAAGTTTCGAAACATTCGCTTCTTCTTCTACCTGTTCATCAACATACCATTTCATAAGACTGACGGTTGCGTGGTCGTTTTCCTTTATTGCAAGGTCCATCAAATCGTTTATGGATTTGGTAACGATTTTTTCGTGTTCATAAGTCTTTTCGAAAACATCCAGCGGCGACTTGAAATCCGCGGGCGGTTTTTCTATTGCGCTGAGTACAACGTTGCCTCCCCTTTCAAGAAGGTAATTGTAAAGTTTCATCGCATGGAAAGTTTCTTCCTGGTACTGAACATAAAAAAAGTTCTGGAACCCGTCCAGGTCTTTCGACGAGCAGTATGCCGACATTGCAAGGTAGTAATAAGCCGAAAACAATTCCTTGTTTATCTGTGAGTTAATAGCATCTTCAAGTTTTTTAGTAAGCATATTTTTTTCCTCTCTGTTATAATTTTAGGTTTCAATATTAAAAACGGATAAAGTGCTGACTTAGTTTCAAAATTAGTTTTAATAAATTGTTAATTCCATTCAATTCAGTTTTCCGAAATAATTATCTTCTGGAGTACATCATAAATATATATTTTATCAGCGGTTTCCATACCTTCAACTACCTGTCCGAAAATAGTATAAGCGTTATCCAGGTGGTAAAACGGCGAATGGGTAATGAAAAACTGGCTGCCTTCCGTGTCTTTGCCGTCTGACGCCATACCGAAAGTTCCCCGCTCATAATTCAGCACGGAAAACTCCGAACGGATTGTATATTCGGGGCCGCCCCATCCGCTGTTCAGCGGGTCGCCGCCCTGAATAACAAAATTCGGAATGACGCGGTGGAAAGTCGTATTATCATAAAAACCGCTTTCGGCAAGTTTTACAAAATTATAAACAGTAAACGGGGCGTAATACGGAAGAAGTTTAATTTTAATACTGCCCTTATTAGTTACGAGCGTTGCGAACTGTTTTTTGCCGAGATTATTAATTTTATCAAAATCATGGAAGTAAACGCGCTTTGCGCTGAAGGTGAATTCTTTACCCCGTATAAGACTCAGCGCCGCTGAGGATTCTTTTGCGAGTTCATAATCTTCAGACTTGAGGTATTTTCCGAGCAGTTCAACCGAGTTTTCTGCTTTG
>Ga0209450_10000725_pt1 | contig 16575 bp, 10 predicted proteins | sample FrelakmetLWP11LW_FD_187149 | JGI IMG/M metagenome (GOLD analysis project Ga0209450, IMG submission 187149) | Freshwater lake sediment microbial communities from the University of Notre Dame, USA, for methane emissions studies - LWP11 LW (SPAdes)... | ecosystem: Environmental > Aquatic >...
ATAGATCGGGAAGGTCAGGAGTTCATTAAAATAGAGTATTGGCGCCCCGATAGATCGGGGCAGTTGGTTAGAGCGTCCCGATCATAGATCGGGAAGGTCAGGAGTTCATTAAAATAGAGTATTGGCGAGATAGCTCAGTTGGTTAGAGCGCATGATTCATAATCATGAGGTCCGGAGTTCAATTCTCCGTCTCGCTACAAAGAGTCCAGTTATTCTGCCGGACTCTTTTTTTTTATAAATTAGATGTATGAAATACTACGTCTATATCCTTTACAGTCAGTCAAGAGACAGGTATTACATCGGGTATACTCATCATCCTCAGGAAAGACTTGAGGAGCATAATCTTGGAGCAACTGCTTCAACCAGGCCGGGAAGGCCGTGGGTTTTGGTTTACACTGAAGAACACAGCAACAAAGGGGGCGCAATCAGACGGGAACGTGAAATAAAAAAGATGAAGAGCCGAAAGTATATTGAATCTTTGATTAGCTCAAAAACAGGTGATGCGGAGCCTCCCGGTCCACGTGCTGAAGCATAGTGTAGATTTTCAGAATTGTAGTTTCTTACCTCGGTAATCAATACATTATCGCTATATTTATTGTCAAACTGACCCCCCCAATAATCCTGTTTCTTTATTAAGCGTTAATCAACTATGAAAGATTTGAAATACAACCAGATAAGCCCTATGGCAATAGATGGCAATCTTATTAAACTGATTGCATCTGACTGGATGCTTGTCACTGCCGGCACCAGGGAGAAGTTCAATACCATGACAGCCAACTGGGGTGGTGTCGGTTATCTCTGGAACAAGCCGGTTGTCTATGTTTTTGTCCGTCCGGAACGATATACATATGAATTCATAGAGAGCACCGACGGGTTCACCCTGACGTTCTTTGAAGAAAAGTACCGTGACGCCCTTAATCTGTGCGGAACAAAGAGCGGAAGAGACATTGACAAGGTGGCCGTGACAGGACTGACGCCTCATTTTACAGAGCTTGGTTATCCTGCCTTCACAGAAGCGCGGCTGGTGCTTGAGTGCCGCAAGCTCTACGGAGAGAGGCTCTCGCGGGATGCTTTCCTTGACAGCGAGCCGCTGGTAACGCACTACAGCACCAGGGGAGGCATTCATAAACTGTACATCGCCGAGATCGTCAGGGCCTGGTCCAGGTAAACCGGCTGGCGGTATGTTTTAGAACTGTCCGGACCATGACAAATTCCGGTTTATTGTTATCTTTATTAGGAAAAGTGTTTAATGCCTGATCAGGTGAATTAAGAATTTAAAATTAAGACACACATGAGCAAATCATTTTTTCAAACGTTGTACCAGGTTAACACCCGGGTATGGATGACAGAGTTGTCACTTAAGCTTGGCCGTCATGCCACTCTTGATGACATACCCGATACGGAACTTGACAGCCTGTCTGATAAGGGATTTGACTGGATGTGGTTTCTGAGCGTATGGCAGACAGGCGCTGAGGGGCAGCGCATATCCAGACAGAATGATGGATGGAGACGGGAGTTTGAAGACACGCTGCCCGACCTTAAGGAAGAAGACATAGCCGGCTCAGGATTTGCCATCACGGCATATACCGTCTCGAAGGATCTTGGAGGCGATGAGGCGCTGTCACGTCTCCGGACCCGTCTAAGGAACAGGGGTATGAAACTGATGCTTGACTTCGTTCCCAATCACACGGCTCCGGACCATCACTGGGTTCATGAACACATCGATTATTACATCCGGGCGAGTGAGAAGGATCTGGAACGGGAGCCGCAAAACTACAGGCGGATCAACTCTGATCAGGGAGATGTCGTTCTGGCCCTCGGGAGAGACCCCTTCTTCTCAGGGTGGCCTGACACGCTTCAGCTTAACTATGGCAACCAGGGCCTTCAGGAGGCCATGGCCGGAGAACTGACAAGAATAGCAGGGCAATGTGACGGCGTGAGATGCGACATGGCCATGCTGGTACTTCCCGATGTATTTCTGCGGACATGGGGCATCAGATGCCAGCCGTTCTGGCCCAGGGCCGCCCGGCAGTTACGTGAAGTGAATCCTGAATTCTGCTTAATGGCAGAGGTATACTGGGACCTTGAATGGACGATGCTGCAGCAGGGTTTTGAATATGCTTATGATAAACGTCTGTATGACCGTTTGAAAGAGGGTCACGCAAGACCGGTAAGGGAACACTTTTTTGCAGGTCTTGATTATCAGAGCCGGATGGCCAGGTTTCTCGAGAACCATGATGAGCCAAGGGTTGCAGCTGACTTCGCGGCAGGGATGCATGAAGCGGCTGCCGTCATCACTTTTTTGTCGCCGGGTCTCCGTTTCTTTCACCAGGGTCAGTTCGAGGGGAGGAAGAAGCGTATTTCACCTCATCTGGTCAGAGGTCCGGAAGAGCCTGTCAATAAAAGTATTGTGGAGTTTTATGATAAATTGCTCGGTATCCTGAGGATGGCAGTAGTCAGGTCAGGAAGATGGCAGCTTCTGGAGTGCCATCAGGCATGGGAGAGCAACTGGACGCACAATAACTTTATCTCTTTTGCATGGCAGGGTGAAGAGGGACAAAAAATCCTTGTCGCCGTAAACTATTCACCCTCACGAAGCCAGTGTTACATTAAGCATCCTTTCAGTGACCTGGAGGGCAAGCCGTGGACCCTGAAAGACCTGCTCGGAGGCAACACCTATGAGAGGGAGGGCACCGATCTGCAGCAAAGGGGCATGTACCTCGACGAGCCCGGATGGAAAGCGTATGTCTTCATGCTGGAACCAAAGCAGGAGGGAAGCAACCTGGAGCAGGTGCCGGAATATACTCTCTGATCACAGTATTCAATGGTATTTTGATACTGCATTAAAGATCTGCAATCGTACCGGATTAACATTATAATATTCCCCTTCTTCTGAAAGTCCGGTATTCTGCCTGTTTATCAGCAATATAACCGATAGTTTATCATGCGGAACAACAGCGATGCTGGTTCCGGTAAACCCGGTGTGGCCAAATGAGCCCTCCGGAGCATTCTTCATAAATGTATTGGCCGGGTCCATCATCCATCCGAGGCCATTTCGGAATTCATCCATTGTCAGGAATGATTCAATCGTTGCCGCCGAAATGAATTCTTTCGAGCCTGCCATACCGCGGCTGATCAGCATATCAGCCAGTTTCTGCAGGTCGTCAGCAGTTGAAAACAGTCCGGCCGCACCTGATATTCCCCCGTTGGCATACCATGTGTTGCCGTCATTTACCTCTCCTCTGAGCAGGTATGTACGCCATCCGTTCCATTGGTCAGGGTCTATCTCCTTAAAGGTAAATCCGAGGGTTGAATCATGTACCATTCTTCTCTCATATGGATTTCCTGCCGAGGTGGCTGCTATCTTTCTGAATTTTTTGTTCTCCAGGGGATTATAGGAGGTATGCTTCATGCCGAGAGGCCGGAAGATATTTTCGTTCATGAACTGCTCCTGCGGAAGTCCGGATACAATCTCAATTATCTCCCCCAGGAGAACGAATCCCAGATCACTGTATCTCCGTTTTTCTCCGACAGGAAATGCCAGGGGAAGTTCTCCGATGAGACGGTAGCACTCCTCCCTGGATGAGGCCCTGTAATAAAGCGGATACCATTCGTACAGTCCCGCAGTATGGGTGAGCAGGTGGCGGATGGTAATCTCTTTTTTCTCAGGTGTATTGAATGCCTCAATGTACTTGCATACCGGGTCTTCAGGGTTTATCAGTCCTCTGTCAGTCAGGAGCATGATTGAAGTTGTAGTCCCGACTGCCTTAGTGAGCGAGGCAAGGTCAAACATATGGTTCAGGGTCATTCTCTCAGGCCTGGGAAGCACCTTATGGTTGAAATCAAATTTTTGGGCATAACCGTATGCTTTCCGGCAGATCACCGTGTTATCTTTTTTGATCATAATCACGGCACCAGGGATCATGCCCAGATCAACCTGGCTCTGAAGGATGCTGTCAACCTCAGCTTTCAGTTTTGCCCTGTCATGCCCGGACTCTGCACTGCAGAAACCTGTATTAATGATGAGGCAGATGACTAAAACACCTGCAGAGTGAGTTATTTTACACATAGAATCGCTGATTATTTACCATGGTATCCAACCCTCGGTCCGACGGTCTTCCGCAGCAACAGTTCCGAGAATCCTTCTTTTATGAAATTATCGAGCTCGCCAACCGGTTTGAATCCAAAATCACAGTAGAGTTTTTTCGCCCTGGTGTTGAACGAAGAGACACAGATAAAGATATTAGGAGATATCTTCAGGATCATCTCTTCACAGTATCTGAGAAGGGTAGTTCCAAGGCCCTGTCCGCGGTACTCTTCGCTGACACATATTGTCTGAATATATCCTGAAAATGAGCCGAATAGCTGAAGCACAGCGAACCCGGCTATTGTACCGCTTTCTGTCACAATATGGACCTCCCTGAACGGACCCTCAAATGCACCCAGGCACTGTTCGTAACCCATCCCGAGCGTAATCCATGGGTCTGTTTCGGACATCATGCGGGCGCAGACTTTGAAATCGTCGCGGTAGTCCGTTTTTTTGAATATCAACTTATCTATCTGCATGGCTGCCTCTCTTTCTTATCATTACAAGGAAAGTCACGGTAAGCAAAGCATTTACAAAAATATTCATAAACCCGAAATCAAAATTAAATTCACGGATAAAGAGTCCGTTTAGCAGCCATGTAACCAGGGCAGATGAAACGCATGCCACCGGTACCCATTTCTCCCTGAACTTTATTTTCGTAAAGAGGCCGGTCATATACAATCCCAGGATCGGTCCGTATGTATATCCTGCGGTCTTGAAGATAGTATTTATTATTGCTCCCTTGCTGTTCCAGAAGGCCATGACGATAAAAAACATCACGATGTTTACACCTATCAGCACCCTTGATTTGATCTTCCTGATATCTTCAGGAGGCTTGTCTGCTATATTCATGAAGTCATAGCTGAATGCTGTTGTCAGTGCCGCGATGCATGAATCAATGCTGGCAAAGGTGGAAGCTATGACACCGATAAGGAATGCCACAGTTCCTATCTTCCCGAAATAGTTCAGTGTCAGCAGGGGATATAGCTCATCTGTATTGGTAATAATGCCATTTTGTCTGATGAGGCTGATACCCTTCTGTTCGGCAAACATATATATAAGCACGCCGAGCACCAGGAACATCGTCTGTGCAAAGGCGATAAAGAAACTGAAAGTCAGTACATTCTTCCTTGCATCTTTAAGATTCCTGACCGTCAGGGTCTTCTGCATCATGCTCTGGTCAAGGCCTACAAGGGCGACTGTGATCAGCAACCCGGAGATAAATTGCTTGAAAAAGTTTGATCCTGAATGAAAATCCCAGTGGAACACTTTTGCATACCGGTGATCAGCCACTGCTGCTGCAAGGTCAGGCAGTGACAGGTCTAATGAATTCCGCACCGAAAGGATTGAGATTATTATAACCGTAAGGAGAAAAAGCGACTGCAATGCGTCGGTCCATACAATGGTCTTTATCCCCGACTTATTGGTATACAGCCATATAAGTATAAGGACCACGATTATGGTAATGAAGTAAGGTATATGCAGGGCATCAAAGAATGCATATTGAAGGATCTTGATCGAGAGAAGGAGTCTCAGGGCTGCTCCGAAGGACTGGGAGACGAGGAAAAACAATGACCCTGTCTTGTAGGTGACATTGTCGAACCTGACATTCAGGTATGTGTATATTGATACCAGTTTCAGTCTGTGGTAGAGCGGAGTGAGGACGAATGCGATGAAAAGATATCCCACGATGGTTCCGAGGATAAACTGGAAATAATAGAGGTTGTTGTTTCCGACATTGCCCGGGATTGACACCAGTGATACGGCAGATATTCCGGAGCCTATCATCCCGAAGGCAACGAGGAACCAGGGTGACGACCTGTCGCCGTCAAAGTAGGTTGTATTTTGGATATGGCGTGAGGCAATGAAAGAGATCGCCATGAGGATGGAGAAATAGCACAGGATAATAAGCAACAGAAGGAAAGGGCTCATCAAAAGGTTCTTGATAAGCCAAACCTAGCAAAAAGTAAGGTTCTCACTGCCCCTGCTGCTGTTATTTTTCAAGTCTCAGTGCATCTGCCGGGCTGTTTTTCCATATTGCCTGCAGAATTGATAATAAATCTTCAACATTGCCGGAAAGCCTGGGTTATGCTTTAAATTTCAAGATGAAAACATGTGGTGGCGGTTTTTGCTGCATATTAAGATACCCCGGAAAAAATTATTCATGTGCAACAGTCAAAGAATTTGACAGTCTTTACTACAGAATATACCTCCTGCCATGATAAGAAGCTTCTTTCTTGCAACGATCAGGAATATTTCCCGCAACAAAGGTTTTACCTTTATCAACATCACCGGTCTGGCTACAGGATTAGCAGCATCATTGCTGATCATGCTCTGGGTTCAGGACGAGTTGAGTTACGACAGATTTCACAGGAATGCCGAAAACATTTACAGGGTTGAGGAAGATCAGTTTTATTCAGGGGAGAGATATCATGTAAACGTTACGCCACACCCCAGCGGACCGGTCTGGAAAGAGAAGATTCCTGAAATTGTTGAGCAAACCCGCATCAACAGGCTCCAGAGAATTTTATTCCGCAGTGAGGATAATGTGTTTTTTGAATCATCAATTGTTGCAGCTGACTCGGGGCTCTTTAAAATGTTTACCTTACCTTTTGAGAGTGGAGATCCGGAGACAGCGCTTAGTGCTCCATATTCCATTGTTCTTTCAGAGGAGCTTGCAGAGAAGTATTTCGGCGATGAAAATCCCCTGGGGCAGACAATAACTATTGAAAACAGGTTCCAGTTCACGGTTACCGGAGTCATGAAAGATATACCCGGTAACTCGATATTTTCTTTCCAGGGTGTGATACCATATTCCTTTCTGAGGGAGATAGGTGCCAGCAATGACATTTGGGGCAGTAATTCAATCCTGACATTTGTCCAGCTTGAAAAGGGATCAGATGCAAAAGAGGTTAATAAAAAACTGACTGATGTTGTACTTGAATATTTGCCCCAGACAACTACCAAATACGTTCTCTTTCCGTTTCAGGACATCCATTTGTATTCACAGTTCGGCTACGGAGAGAACAGAGGGCCCGTGATTACCGTTCTGATTTTCACCCTTATTGCGGTCTTTGTCCTTCTTATCGCCTGCATGAACTTTATTAATCTTGCAACCGCGAAAGCCGCATCGAGGTCAAAGGAGATAGGCATAAGGAAGGTTGCCGGAGCCGACAGATGGAGTATGATATTTCAGTTTATGTCAGAATCTTTCATCCTCGTGACTGCTTCAATGTTCATTGCTCTGCTTCTTGTCGGATTGTTTTTGAATACATTTAATACTATTTCCGGGAAGAGTTTCACCCTTTCCGACCTGTTTCAACTCAAATTCATTATAAGTATTATCGCGGCAGGTCTGCTTTCGGGCTTTGTCTCTGGCTTTTACCCTGCACTTTATCTCTCCTCGCTTAAGCCGGTTTCAGTGATGAAGGGGTCGATGGTTGCAGGTAAGGGCAACGGGAGATTACGGCAGATTCTGGTTGTGATCCAGTTTACACTTTCTATATTGATTGCCACTGCTGCAATTTTCATGAATCAGCAGCTCAGGTTCCTGCAGGACAAAGAGCTGGGGTTTAAAAAGGAAGACCTTATCTGTATCCCGATGTCGCGTGATATGAAGGAGAAATATTACTCACTTAAGGACGAGCTTTTAAAGGAGACCCTGATCACAGGTGTGACCGCCTCCCGGGTCAATCCGGTAATGATAGGCAGTAATTCAGGTGGCGCCGACTGGCCCGGGAAGGATCCTGAAAAAAGTGTATTGATCGGGATCAACGGTATTGACTACGATTACCTCGCAACAATGAAGATGGAGCTTGTTTCGGGAAGAGATTTCTCCAGAGACTTTCCCGGAGATATGGCACGGGATACATCTGGTAATTTCCTAATCAATGAGGAGGTGGTTAAAATCATGGACATCGGAGACCCCGTTGGAACGAGTTTCAGCTTTATTGGCATTAACGGAACCATTGTAGGGGTACTGAAGAATTTTCATTTCAAGGGAGCTGATCAGCCTATCGAACCAATGGCCTTTGCACTGGCCGGAACGAGGTTACTTGATTATATACTGATAAGACTGACACAGGGGAAAACCGAGGAATCTCTCAAGGCCGTCGAGAAGGTATGGCTTGAGCTAATTCCGGAATTCCCGCTTCAGTATACCTTTATTGAGCAGGATTATGAGAACCTGTTCAGGTCTGAGATCCGTATCGCCGGATTATTGAAGTATTTTACTGTTCTTGCACTTATAATTGCCTCTCTTGGACTTTATGGGTTATCAGCCTATTCAACTGAAAGGAGGAGCAATGAAATCGGCATCAGGAAAGTTATGGGAGCTGATTCTTCTTCGGTAATAATTACGATGGCCAGAGAGTTTCTGGTACTTGTATTAATTTCTATATTTATTGCCTTACCCGTGGGCTGGTTAGTTGTCGAAAACTTGCTGAAACAATTTGCCTACAGGATCGAGCCGGGAATAATCGTATTTGCGATTATTGGAGCCGGAGCCCTGATAATCGCATTGTTTACCGTTAGTTTCCAGGCCTTTAAGGCAACGCTAATCAATCCCGTTAATGCGCTTAAAGCGGAATAAGGTAATCCGGAAATAACAGAGATTCAGTTATCCTGCCTACAGCGCTATGGTCGCTTCTGTCGCGTGCCAGCACGGCTGAGAAACTAAATTGACAGATAAAACTGAGGTTGCCGGGAACATTTATATACTTTCGCATGTTCATAACATAACTAATCCTTCCGGTATTGCCGTCTCCGGTGAATGAAATGGCAGGCACAATACGGTAAGGATAAGGCTTTAGACAAATTCGGATGACAGAAAAGAGGGAAGACAACCTTACGCTGGCAGACCTGAAGACAGGTGAAGAAGGGGTCATTGTAAAAGTAAAGGGTCACGGGTCATTCCGCAAGCGGATCACTGAGATGGGATTTGTCAGCGGTAAGAACGTGAAGGTTATCAAGAATGCCCCGTTGAAAGATCCTGTGGAATACAGGTTAATGGGATACAACATCTCGCTGCGTCGCAGTGAAGCATCCCTGATTGAAGTCATAGCTTCTGATAGTGGCTATGTGCATGCGAAGTCTCCCTATAGAGGTACCCTTTCTGAAGATCGTCTTTACTCTGCAATGAGGGAAAGGACGAAGACTATCAATGTGGCGTTGGTGGGTAACCCCAACAGCGGCAAGACAACCCTCTTCAATCATGCCTCAGGGTCACGTGAACGAGTGGGTAATTACGGCGGTGTTACTGTGGAATCGAAGGAGGCTGCAGTTAGACAGGATGGCTATACCATTAAACTGGTTGACCTCCCTGGTACCTATTCGATAACTGAATACACTCCTGAAGAGCTATTTGTCCGTAACCATCTTCTTAATGAGTCTCCTGACGTTGTGGTGAATGTCATCGATGCATCCAGCCTGGAGCGGAACATGTTCCTCACTACCCAGCTCATTGACATGAATATCAAGGTTATAATTGCCCTGAACATGTATGATGAGCTCAAGGAGAAGAATATCGAACTAAACCATACCGAGCTCGGCCGGTTACTCGGCATTCCTGTTATACCGACAGTAGCCGTAAGAGGTTTTGGGATTACCGAGCTGCTGAAGAGGATAATTGTTGTCTATGAGGAGGCTGATCCTGATGCCAGGCATATTCATATTAATTATGGTAATACCATTGAAGAATCGATTGCCCGTGTTCAGGCTGAAATAAAGAAGAACATTGACGCGGCTGCCCGCTACTCAACCAGGTACCTCTCCGTCAAACTGCTGGAGGATGACAGGAGCACACTTGACCTGCTCAGAGAGGGTGACAATTTTGAGGCGGTGATGAGAGTTCAGCAGGCAGAGATACAAAGCCTTGAGAAAGAGTACGGGGTTAAGTCAGGAACTGTTATAGCTGATGCAAAATATGGCTTCATAGCAGGAGCCCTTAATGAGACCTGCAAGGGTTATTCAGTGGATTTGCCGGGAAAAGGCAGGAACATTGACTCCGTTCTGACACACAGGATATGGGGATTCCCGGTTTTTCTTGCATTCATGTGGCTCATGTTTCAAACCACATTCACCCTGGGAGGATATCCCATGGAGTGGATAGAAGCCGGCGTCGGGTGGATTGGCGGACTTATTGGCAGTACGATGCCTGAGGGTTCCCTCCGTGACCTGCTTACAGATGGTATCATTGGCGGAGTGGGCGGTGTGATCGTCTTTCTTCCCAACATACTGATCCTGTTTTTCTTCATATCACTGATGGAGGATACCGGCTATATGGCCCGTGTCTCATTCATCATGGACAAACTGATGCATAAGGTAGGGCTTCACGGAAAGTCATTCATACCTCTACTGATGGGATTCGGATGCAACGTCCCTGCTGTGATGGCAACCCGTACCCTGGACAACAGGAAGGACAGGATCATAACGATGCTGATTATCCCGTTCATGTCATGCAGTGCCAGGCTGCCGGTATATATCCTTATTATCTCTGCATTTTTCCCCATCTATCAGGGGCTGGTGCTATTCTCCGTTTATCTCCTGGGTATCGCTATGGCGGTAATTATGGCCAAACTGCTCAGGAGTACGGTCTTCTCAAAGCAGGATGTGCCATTTGTGATGGAACTGCCTCCCTATCGCATACCTACAATCAGGAACACACTCAGGCATATGTGGTTCAAGGGCTCGCAGTATCTCAGGAAGATGGGGACGGTGATACTTGTCGCATCGGTGATAATATGGGCTCTCGGCTACTTCCCGAGAAAAGTGAATTATTCATCTGATTATGACAGTTTGATTGCATCTGTCAGTTCAGATAACTCTCTGACCGAAGAGAGGAGAAATGACCTGGTCGACTCACTCACCATCAGGAAAACATCGGAACACCAGGGAAAGTCGGTTATAGGCAGGCTTGGCCGGTTTATCGAGCCAGCTATTCTGCCGCTCGGATTTGACTGGAAGATAGGGGTGAGCATACTCACCGGAATGGCTGCCAAAGAGATTGTTGTGGGCACTATGGGTATTCTCTACCATGCTGATGCCGGATCAGGTGAAGGTATTGCCGGACTTACAGAGAAGCTTCAGTTGCAGGTACATACAAGAGGTAAGCTTGAGGGAGAGCGGGTATTTACACCGGTCGTCGCTTATGGCTTCATGCTGTTTATACTCATCTACTTTCCGTGTGTTGCCGTGATTGCGGCTATAAGGAAGGAGGCAGGATGGGGCTGGGCCTTCTTTGCGATGTTCTATACAACTGCGATAGCCTGGGTGGTGGCTTTTATTGTCTATCAGGGAGGCAGGCTTCTTAATTAAGGTATTTGACATGATCCAGAACATTATCGTTTATACAATCATTCTTTCAGCAGTTGTATATATTATATACACACTGCGGCAATCCCAGAGAACCAGGAAGTCATCCAAATGTGACGGTTGCACAGGTTGCGATCTGAAGGATCTCAGGTGCGATTGAAACTCCCCGCCTGAAAAGCAGGAATATCCTTCCTATCTATAGCCGGCGACCCGTACCAATGTATCACCTGCCACTGTCTGCACTTTTGAGGTGTAAAATTTATATACAATGCAGCAGTCAAAGAATTTGACAGTCTTTATTCAGAATTGTTATCCGTAATAACGGTTCCGGTTGGTTCTTATTAAATTGTCAAAGAATATGTATAACAACCTGATCAGACACAGCTTAAGATCGTTTAAACGACAGCGTGCGTATGTAATCATCAACATCCTCGGACTCTCAATCGGTATTGCCTGCAGCCTCCTGATTGCGCTGTACGTAATAAATGAAGCGAGCTACGATAAATTCAATGAAAAGAAAGATCGTATATACAGACTCATCCTCGACGGCAAAATCGGGGGACAGGAGATCACAGGAGCTTATACTGCGTCAGTTATAGGTCCAACTATGTCAAGGGAATTCCCTGAAATAGAGGATTTTCTGAGGTTGAACGGGTGGGGTCCTACAATAATAGAATACAATAGCCAGACATTCACGGAGGAGAGCCTTATTGAGGCGGATTCCTCCTTCTTCAATTTCTTTACAGTGCCGGTACTTAAGGGTGACCAGTCCAACATGCTGAATGCACCCAGAAAAGTGGTACTCTCCGAGTCAACTGCAAGAAAGATCTTCGGTGATGAGAATCCGATTGACAAACTACTTAAAATAGGATCAGATACCATCAAATATACCGTTTCCGGTGTGATGGCTGATATGCCCGTTAATTCTCATTTCAATGCCAACGTCATCCTGTCATTCATGACCAATCCCAGGTCAAATGACCCCACATGGTTAAGCAACAGTTTCGCTACATATCTCCTGTTAAGGCCCAATACGACCTATGTCACAGTCGAGGAAAAAATGCCTGACCTGCTGGTTAAATATGTCGGTCCTGAGCTTCAGCAGTACACGGGAGTATCAATTGATGAATTCCTTAACCAGGGGAACAGGTACAGGTTTTTTCTTCAGAAGCTTACTGACATACACCTTGACCCGTCAATTCAGCAGGATTTTAAGAGTGCCAGTGATCCGAAATACCTGGTAATATTTGGGAGTATTGCCATACTTATTGTTTTAATAGCAGCAATAAATTTCATGAATCTCTCGACAGCGCAGGCCTCGCGCCGGGCGAAGGAGGTTGGGATCAAGAAAGTGGCCGGTTCAACCCGCAGGATGCTTGTGACGCAGTTTCTGACGGAGTCCTTTGTCCTCTCCTTTATTTCGCTGGTACTTGCCTTGATCATAATCAGAGTGACACTTCCCTATTTTAATGACCTTCTTGATGCGCAGCTGAAGCTAAACCTGTTCATCAAATGGTACACCATTCCGGCACTCATCGGATTCACCCTGGTTGTCGGATTGCTTGCAGGAAGCTACCCTGCTCTCTTCCTCTCCTCATTCAATCCGTATGAGGTCCTGAAAGGGAGTGTAAAGAACAGCATGCAGAACGGTCGTATGAGGCGTGTGCTGGTTGTCTTCCAGTTTGCTGTGTCCATTCTACTGATCATCGGCACCATGATAATGTACAGGCAGATACACTATATGCTCAATAAGGATGTAGGGTTCAACAAGGAGCAGCTGATTGTCATCAACAGGGCAGGAGCCCTGGGAACAAGGGTGAAATCATTCAAGGATGCTGTCAGGGAGATACCGGGGGTGATAAATATCTCGAGCTCAACCGCAGTCCCCGGCAGAAATAACAACAATAACGGTTATATGGTCGAAGGGAGAAAAGATGAGACCTTCCTGCTGCAGACCAACTGGGTTGATTATGACTACCTGGCGACTTATGGTATGTCGCTTGTCTCAGGCAGGTCTTTCAGCGAAGAGTATACCTCAGATGAGCAGGCCTGCATGCTCAATGAGAGCGCCGTGCAAAACTTTAGCCTTACTGACCTTGAGAATACCAGGTTCATGCGTCCGTCTCCGGAGGGAAAAATAGACTATCTGCAGGTGATAGGGGTGGTGAAGAATTTCAATTTTGAGTCACTGAGGAACCCGATACAGCCATATATCTTCTGTTTTAAGACGGATGATATTTTATGGGGGTACCTGACCGTTAAACTTTCAGCACAGAATTATGCGCAGACAATAACCTCCATTGAAGAGGTCTGGAAAGAGTTCACCTCGAACAACCCGCTCCAGTATTATTTTGTTGACGAGGATTTTGAGCAGATGTATATCCAGGAAAGGCAGAATGCCCAGATGGCGGTTATCTTTTCAATCCTGGCTATCTTTATTGCCGTGCTGGGGCTGTTCGGCCTGACTTCATTCACTGTTGAGCAACGCACCAAGGAGATTGGCGTAAGGAAGGCCATGGGGTCATCAGTTTCAGGTATTTACCTGGTCATTTCCAGAGAGGTGATGATTCTTGTAACTATTTCGGCACTAATTGCATGGCCATTAATTTATTATATTGCAGATAGATGGCTGGAGAATTTCTATTACAGGATAGATCCCGGAATGCTGACATTTGTTGCCGGCCTTATCATTGCTCTCGGAATAGCTCTTCTGACGATCAGCTTCAGGATCATGAGGGCCGCGAGGGTCAATCCTGCCCAGTCTCTTAAATATGAATAGATCTGCCCGGAGATATGTTTAAGAACTATCTGACCGTCACGTTCAGAAACCTGCTCAAGAACCGTCTGTTCACCCTGATTAACATTGCAGGCCTTGGTATCGCTCTGTCAGTCTGTATAGTTGCATTTTTCAATCACATGTTCAATTATGAGTTTGACAGGACTCATGAGAACTTCGATGAGATCTACAGGGTCACATGCTTCAGGGACATGGAAGGGAGGGAGCAGGAGTACGGTGTCATTCCTGCTACCCTGGGCCTTGTGGCCGAAAAGGAAATACCGGGCATTGAAAAGTCAGCGCGGCTGATGAGGGCAGGGTCAAACGTCAAGGTGGGTGATGATCTTTACACTGCCCAGATTTCATTTGCCGACCCTGAGTTTCTGGAAATTTTCACTTTCCATACAGTCAACGGAAGCATCAGATCAATTGATGATCACGGGAGCGTTCTGATAAGCAGTAGCATGGCTGAAACACTTTATGGTGATGAACTTGCCATTGGCAAGACTTTAACCCTGATGAATGAAGAGAATAAAGAGTTTACTTATACAGTCGGCGCCGTCTTCGAGGATCTCCCGGAGAATTCGAGCTTCAGGATAGACATCATTTCCCATTTTGATAACTTCCTTCTCATGTGGGACCGAAATGACACGGACTGGGAGCTCCTGGTGCATGTTTTATTTATCCAGGCGCCTGACAGGTCTGTGATACCCTCCGTTACTGCTTCATTGAAGAATTATCTGCCGGTACAGAATGAGGCAAGGGAGGATTTCAGGATTAACAGGTTCAATCTTGTTCCGCTCAGGGATGTAGGAGAAAACACAAGGGAGATATGGTCTTCAGCACTGTTTCCTTCTCTTCATCCGGCAGCGCTGATGGCTCCCCCGATTATGGCATTGTTCTTACTGCTCATCGCCTGCTTCAATTTTGCAAATACTTCCATTGCCACCTTCAGCAAAAGGATGAAGGAAATTGGCCTGAGGAAGACATTCGGGGGTCAGCGAAGGCAGCTGGTTGTACAGTTCATGGTTGAGACCCTTATTATTTGCTTTCTGGCATTGCTGGCCGGTGTCGCCTTTGCCAGGTTTCTGGTCCCCGCCTACAGCAGCCTCTGGGCCTACATGTCCATTGAAATGACCCTGACTGAATACCCGGTCTTCTGGGCCTTCCTTGTTTTGCTTGTTCTGCTGACCGGTTTCGTCGCGGGTGTTTATCCTGCCCTGCATGTAAGTGCTTTCAGCCCGTCAACCGTGCTGAAGGGGTCCGGCACCTTCGGCAGAACAGGTACTCTCTCCAGTGTCCTCCTTACATTACAGTTTTCCATATCTGTCATGGCACTGGTGATGGGCATCGTCTTTGTGAAAAATGCAAGGTACCAGGAGACTCTCGATCTCGGATATGACAGGGATAAACTTATAGTTATCCCCATTGTGCCGGAGCTATTTACTTCATTCAGGAATGAGATACTTAATAATCCGAAAATAATTTCTGCCGAAGGGACTCAGAATCACATAGGGTGGGGGAGCTACAGGAGACCGGTGAAGTACCTGCAGACACAGCTTGAGGTGGATGTGCTGGATATAGGACCAGAATACGCGACCGCAATGGGATTGCGAATTATCGAAGGCCGCCTGTTTGACGAATCAAGGAGCGCTGCTGACAGGTCAAACGGATCAATTGTTGTCAATCAGAAGTTTGTAAATGACTTCGGCTGGAAGGACCCTGTTGGACAGACAATTACATTGTATGATACCACAAAGCTGACCGTCATAGGGGTGGTGGAAGATTTCTACACCAGCGGACTGTGGGAGGTAATTGACCCTGCAATGCTGAGGCTGGCCCGGAACGATGAGTATTGGAACCTTGCCGTCAGGGCTGAACCGGCAGACCGGGCAGGAGTCCTTGAATACCTTGACAGTGCTTGGAAGAGCATGGGTACAAATTATATCTTCAGGGGGATAGTGCAGGAGGATACAATGCAGGAAGAAAGGGATATTAATGGAAGCATTACCAAGGTAAACCTGTTCCTCGCTGTCACAGCCACTCTTCTGTCACTTATAGGGATGTATAACCTTGTTTCACTTGATGTCATCAGGCGGACAAAGGAGGTTGGAATAAGAAAGATACAGGGAGCGTCTGTGCCGATAATAATGTACCTGCTCAGTAAAAAGTTCCTTATAATACTTGCCATTGCCTCATGTTTGGGGAGTATTGGAGGCTATTATATGTCAAATATGCTGCTTGACAGTATCTGGGATTATTTCATTGAGATAAAGGCAGGTGTCATGATACTGGCGTCAGTGATAATGTGGATGGCAACCGTGCTGACGATAGTGTTTAAGGTAGGTATGGCCGCGATGCGCAACCCGGTTGAGTCGCTCAGGTATGAGTAGGGATATTA
>Ga0209450_10000726_pt1 | contig 16570 bp, 14 predicted proteins | sample FrelakmetLWP11LW_FD_187149 | JGI IMG/M metagenome (GOLD analysis project Ga0209450, IMG submission 187149) | Freshwater lake sediment microbial communities from the University of Notre Dame, USA, for methane emissions studies - LWP11 LW (SPAdes)... | ecosystem: Environmental > Aquatic >...
GCGGTCGCCCGAGCCCGCCCTCGACGACGAGCGACGTGCCCGGGGTGGCAGGCTCGAGCCCGCGAATGGCCGCGTCCACCGCCTCGGCGTCGGCCCGCGAGCGCGTGCGGACGTCGACGACGGCGCGGCTCTGCGGCGCCACGACGTTCGGGCGCAGGCCGCCGTCGATCGTGCCCACGTTGACGGTGATGCCGCGCGCGGGGTCGTTGAGCGCGAACAGCGCCTGGATCACGTGCGACAGCTCGAGGATCGCGCTGGCACCCGCGGCCGGATCCAGTCCGGCGTGCGCGGCGCGGCCCTGCACGAAGACGGTGTAGCGCGCCACGCCCTTGCGCTCGGTCTTGAGCCGTCCCTCCGTGCCGAGCGACGGCTCCAGCACGAACGCGCGACAGGCGAGCCGTGCCAGCCGGTGCACGTGGTGCCCCGACTCGCGGCTGCCGACTTCCTCGTCGGCGTTCACGAGTACCACCGGTGTCACCGACGGCTCGAGGTCGAGTCCGCGCAGGGTGGCGAGCGCGACCACCAGCTGCGCGAGGCCGCCTTTCATGTCGTACACGCCCGGGCCGCGCACCCGCTCGCCTTCGATCGCGAACGGCATGGTGGCCAGCGTGCCCGCCGGCCAGACCGTGTCGTAGTGGCCGAGCAGCAACTGCACGGGCGCCGCGCGTGAGCGCCGTCGTGGCCGGGCGTACAGGTGACCGCCGCTGCGCGGGCCCGGCAGTTCCCGCACCGCGAAGCCGAGTGCGTCGAGGTGGGCAGCGAGGACCGCGTGCACCGCCTGCTGCCCGCCCGGGTCGAGCGACGGCGACTCTGTGTGGCACAGCGCCTCGAGCAGCGACAGGAACTGCCCGCGCCGCCAGCGCACCTCGTCGAGGATGCGCTGCGGGTGCACGCCGGTCGGCAGGCCGGTCACTTGCGCATGTCCTCCGGGAACGGGAACGAGTGGGCCTCGGCGATGGTTGCGAAGCGGCCGGGATGGAGGTAGGCGAGCAGCGGGGCGGCTGCCAGCACGTCTTCCGGCGCGCGGTCGGCCTCGCGCAGCGCCGCGGGATCGGCGTACGCGGCGACGATGCGCCCGACCACGAGGCTGTTCACCCCGAAGCCGTCGACGATCCGTTCCAGCTCGCATTCGAACTGCAGGGTCGCGCCCTCGACCAGCACGCCCGTCACCTTGCGCGCCGGTACCGTGGCCAGCGTCGCGATCGCGGGCTTCTTGCCTCCCTCGCAGCGCAGCGACGCGGCCAGGCTCGTCTCGACCAGCTGGTCCGGGCGCGGATAGCTGACCGTGAAGGCGCGCTCACGCCACGCGTTGAAGTACGTCGCGTGGCGGGGCGTGCAGACGAAGCCGAAGTAGTTCTGCCAGCCGAGCGGCAGCACCATGTGCTTGGGGGCAAGGTCGAAGCTGCCGTCGGCTTCGCGGGTGCCGATCAGCACCAGCGGGGCGACCGTGAAGAATCGCTCCCACACGGGCAGGCGGACGTCGAGTTCGACCGGCCGGGATGACGTAGCGGACACGGTATCCTCCGTCCCTCGAGGCGGCTCTCCTCCGATTAACAGAGCCGCCGGCCGCGGTCATCGGGAGAATTACCTGCCCGCGGAAACTGCGCATTTCCGTGCGGCTGCCCAAGCCTAGAGTGGGGCTGAAAAGCGACCGGCCCACCCGAGGGGACTGCCATGGAGTGGTCACCTATCTCCAAGCCCCGTGGCTCGCTCGCGCGCGAGCCGAACCTCGCCAGTTACGACGAGGCGTGCCATGCGTTCACCTGGCCGACGGCGCGCGCCATGCTCGGCGGATTGCCGGGCGGCAGCCTCAACATCGCGCACGAGGCACTGTTCCGCCATCTCGCAGGTCCGGCCGCGGGCCGGGTTGCCATTCGCTTCCTCGCCCAGGGCCAGGCCCCCGTCGAGAAGACCTATATGGAGCTCGCGCTGGACGCGCGCCGCTTCGCCAACGTCCTCGCGCGCCTCGGCGTGCAGCGCGGCGAGCGAGTGGCGTCGCTCATGGGGCGCGTCCCGGCGCTGTACGCGACCGTGCTCGGTACGCTCGCGAGCGGCGCGGTGTACTGCCCGCTGTTCTCCGCATTCGGCCCCGAGCCCGTCAAAGCCCGCCTGCTGCTCGGCTCGGCGCGGGTGCTGGTGACCACCGACCTGCTGTATCGCCGCAAGGTCGCGCCGATTCGCGCAGAACTGCCCGCGTTGCGGCAGGTGCTGATCGTGCGCACGCCGGGGGCGGGGGAACTGCCGGCGGACACGCTCGACTTCGACGTGCTGATGGGCGAGGCCTCGACGGAGTTCGAGACCGCGCGCACCGACCCCGAGGACTACGCGTTGCTGCACTTCACGAGCGGCACGACCGGTCAACCGAAGGGCGTGCTGCACGCGCACGCGGCGGTGGTCGCGCACCACGCCACGGCGCGCTGGGTGCTCGACCTGCAGGACGGCGACGTCTACTGGTGCACCGCCGACCCGGGCTGGGTGACGGGCATCTCCTACGGCGTGATCGCGCCGCTCACCTGCGGCGTGACCATGCTCGTCGACCGTGAGGAGTTCGACGCGCCGCGCTGGTACGAGATCCTCGCGACGCAGGGCGTCACCGTCTGGTACACGGCGCCCACCGCAATCCGCATGCTGATGAAAGCGGGCACGGAGCTCGCGCGCGCCCGGCAGTATCCCGCCCTGCGCCACCTCGCGAGCGTGGGCGAGCCGCTCAACCCCGAGGCAGTCGTCTGGGGCGTCGAAGCGTTCGGCCGGCCGTTCCACGACAACTGGTGGCAGACCGAGACCGGCGCCATCATGATCGCCAACTACCCGAGCATGGAGGTGCGCCCGGGCTCGATGGGCCGCCCCGTCCCGGGCGTCGAGGCCGGCATCGTCCGCCCGCGCGACGACGGCGGCGTGGACGTCCTCGAGGCACCGGAGGAGGTCGGGGAACTGGCCCTGCGGCCGGGCTGGCCGTCCATGTTCCGCGGCTACCTCGATGACGACGCGCGCTATCGCAAGTGCTTCCGCGACGGCTGGTACCTCTCCGGCGACCTCGCGCGGCGCGACGCCGACGGTTACTTCTGGTTCGTCGGCCGGGCGGACGACGTCATCAAGGCGGCGGGCCACCTGATCAGCCCGTTCGAGGTCGAGAGCGCGCTGATGACGCACGCGGCGGTGTCCCAGGTCGGCGTGATCGGCGTGCCTGATCCCATCGCCGGATCGGCGGTGAAGGCCTTCGTCGAGCTGAAGGCCGGGCATGAACCCACCGAGGCGCTGCGCCGTGACCTGATGGCACACGCGCGCCGCCTGCTCGGCGTCGCCGTCGCACCACGCGAGATTGCCTTCGCGGCCCAGCTGCCAAGGACCCGCAGCGGCAAGATCATGCGCCGCCTGCTGCGGGCCCGGGAACTCGGTCTGCCCGAAGGCGACCTCTCGACGCTGGAGAGCGCACCATGACCGGCCTGCCGGAGGGTCTCACCCGCGAGCGCGGCCTGCACCTGCTGCGCGAAATGCTGCGGATCCGTCAGTTCGAGGACCGCTGTGCCGAGCTATACGGTGCCGGGCACATCCGCGGCTTCCTGCACCTGTGCGACGGCGAGGAAGCGATCGCGGTCGGCGTCATGCAGGTGCTCGGCTCGGGCGACGCGGTGGTCTCGACCTATCGCGAGCACGGCCACGCCCTCGCGCGCGGCATCGCCATGGGGCCGTTGATGGCCGAACTCTACGGCAAGCGCACCGGATGCAGCGCTGGCCGGGGCGGCTCGATGCACATCTTCGACGCCGCGACGCGGTTCTACGGCGGCAATGCGATCGTCGGCGGCGGCCTGCCGCTCGCCGTGGGCCTCGCGCTGGCGGAAAAGCTGAAAGGCAGCCGCAACCTTGCGGCGTGCTTCTTCGGCGAAGGCGCAGCCGCGGAGGGTGAATTCCACGAGTCCATGAACCTCGCCGCGTTGTGGAAGCTGCCGGTGCTGTTCCTGTGCGAGAACAACCTCTACGCGATGGGCACGGCGCTCGCGCGTTCCGAGTCGCAGACCGACATCCAGGCCAAGGCGGCGGCATACGGCGTGCGGGCCGCGGCGGTCGACGGCATGGACGTGTTCGCGGTCGAGTCCGCCGTGCGCAGCGCCGCGGATCACGCGCGGGCGGGGCGCGGGCCGGCACTGCTCGAGCTGCGCACGTATCGCCTGCGGGCGCACTCGATGTTCGACGCGCAGCTGTACCGCGACAAGGCGGAGGTGGAAGAGTGGCGCAAGCTCGGGCCGCTCACCACGCTCACGACGCGGCTCAAGGCCGCGGGACTCATGACGGAAGACGACTTCCAGCGCCTGCAGCACGAGGCCGACGCGGAAGTGCAGGCCGCGGTGCAGTCGGCGGGCGACGCTGCGTGGGAGCCGGTGGAGGAGCTGACGCGGCACGTCTATGCCGAGGAGGTGACGCCGTGAGCGACGCCACCCGCATCACCTACCGCGAGGCCGTCAAGCAGGCCATCCGCGAGGCGCTGCAGGACGACCCGCGCGTGTTCCTGATGGGCGAGGACGTCGGCAAGTACGGCGGCTGCTTCGCGGTGAGCAAGGGCCTGCTCGACGAATTCGGCGAGGAGCGCATCCGGGACACGCCGCTGTCCGAGTCGGCCTTCGTCGGCGCCGGCATCGGCGCGGCGCTCGGCGGCCTGCGCCCGATCGTCGAGGTGATGACAGTCAATTTCAGCCTGCTCGCACTCGACCAGATCGTGAACACCGCGGCGACGCTCTGCCACATGTCGGGCGGGCAGTTCCCGGTGCCCGTGGTGATCCGCATGGCGACGGGCGCCGGGCGCCAGCTCGCGGCGCAGCACTCGCACAGCCTCGAGGTGTGGTACGCGCACGTGCCGGGCCTGCGGGTGGTGGAGCCCGCGACCATCGACGACGCGCGCGGCATGCTGCGCGCGGCGCTCGCGTGCCCCGACCCGGTGATCCTCTTCGAGCCGATCTCGCTCTACAACATGGAGGGCGAGCTCACGGACGCGCACGCGCAGGTGCGGCTCGACGGGGCGCGCGTGCATCGTGCCGGCCGCGACGTGACACTGGTCACCTACGGCGCAAGCCTGTGGCGCTGTGTCGCCGCGGCCGAGGCCCTGGCGGCGGACGGGCTCGAGGCGGAGATCGTGGACCTGCGCAGCCTGCGGCCGCTCGACGATGCAACCATCCTCGCCTCGGTGCGCAGGACGCGGCGCGTGGTCATCGTGGACGAGGGCTGGCGTACCGCGAGCCTTGCGGCCGAGGTCGGCCTGCGCATCGTCGAGCAGGGTTTCTACGACCTCGATGCACCGGTGGCGCGCGTGTGCAGCGAGGAAGTTCCGGTGCCGTACCCGAAGCACCTCGAGGATGCGACGCTGCCCGGCGTCCCGCGCATCGTCTCGGCCGTGCGGAGGTTGTTCAGCGATGCCAAGTGAATTCAGGCTGCCCGCCCTCGGCGCGGACATGGACGAAGGGACGATCCTCGAGTGGCACGTCGCGCCCGGCGCGCGCGTAAAGCGCGGCGACGTGGTGGCGGTGGTCGAGACCGACAAGGGCGCGATCGACGTCGAGATCTTCATGGACGGCGTGGTGCGCGAAATCGTCGTGGCACCGGGCACCAGGGTCCCGGTCGGTACGGTGCTGGCCCTCGTCGAGACGGAGGACGCGGCCGCTGCATCGGCGCCGGCCGCCGAACGCCCGGCCGCGGTAGCGACTCCGGTGATCCCGCCGGCCCAGGCGACCGCGGATCGTGTCGTGGGCACACCCTCTGATGCGGCGCCGGATCGCCTGAAGATCTCGCCGGCTGCTCGCCGGCGTGCACGCGAACTGGACGTGGACGTCGCATCGCTCACAGGCACGGGACCCGGCGGCGCGATCACCGTCGAGGACGTGGAGCGCGCGGGACCAAGCCTGCCGCCATCGGCACCGCCTACACCCGAGCGTGCTCCCGCTGCAACGGGCGAGGGCGTCGCGCCGGGAGCAGTCGGGGCGGCCGGCATGCGCGACGCCATCGCGGCGGCCATGTCGAAGTCGAAGCGCGAGATCCCGCACTACTACCTCTCGACCGCGGTGGACGTCACGCCGGCGACCGAGTGGCTCGCCGCCCACAACGCGACGGTGCCGGTGACGGAGCGCCTGCTGTTCGCCGCGCTGCTGCTGAAGGCCGTCGCGCTGGCCTGCCGAAGCTTGAAGGGCTTCAGCGGCTTCCATCGCAACGGGCGCTACGAGGAGAGCGCGGCGGTGCACGTCGGCGTTGCGGTCGCACTGCGCGGCGGCGGCCTGGTGGCGCCCGCCATCATGGACACGGCGGACAAGCCGCTCGTGGCGGTGATGGACGATTTCCGCGCCCTGGTGATGCGTGCCCGCGCCGGCAGGCTGCGCGCCAGCGAACTCGCGGCGCCGACCATCATCCTGACCAGCCTGGGCGAAGCCTCGGTGGACGCCGTGTTTCCGATCATCCAGCCGCCGCAGGTGGCCATCGTGGGCGCCGGGTCGGTCGTCGAGCGTCCCTGGGTCGTGGACGGCAAGGTCGTGCCACGGCAGGTGCTGACGCTGTCGCTCGGGGCCGATCACCGGGTCACGGACGGGCGGCTCGGGGCGCAGTTCCTGGCGAGGATCGCCGCGCTGCTCGCCGATCCCGGCTCACTCTGAGGGTGTGACATGAACCGTGAGGAACTCGCGCGGCGCGTGCTGGAACTGGTCACCGGGATCGCGCCGGACGTCGACGCGGCGACGGTGATCCCCGGCATCGATTTCCGGGACCAGTTCGACTTCGACTCGATGGACACGCTCAACTTCGCGATCGCCCTGCACCGCGAACTCGGGGTCGAGGTCCCCGAGGCCGATTACGCGCAGCTGGCGAGCGTGGACAAGTGCGTCGCCTATCTCTCCGCTCGACTGCCCTGAATCCAGGGGCGTGGGCGGCTACGATAAGAGCACCATGCTCGATGTTCGCCGCCTGACCAAGTCCTACGGCGGGCCCGCCGGCCGGCGCGTGCTCGACGGCGTGGACCTGCGGGTCCAGCCGGGCGAGTACGTGGCGATCGTCGGCGAGTCGGGCGTCGGCAAGTCGACGCTGCTCAACCTCATCGCAGGGCTCGACGTGCCGGACTCGGGCCAGGTCCTGCTCGAGGAACGCGACCTCGCGCAGCTCGACGAGGATGCACGCACCCGCCTGCGCCGCTCGCGCATGGGGTTCGTGTTCCAGGCGTTCCACGTGCTGCCGCACCTGAGCGTCGCGCGCAACGTGGGACTGCCGCTCGCGCTCAACGGTCAGGCGGGCCCCGCGGCGCAGGCCCGCGTGCGCGAACTGCTCGCGGCCGTGGGTCTCGAGCACCGTGCCGACAGCCTGCCGCGCGAACTCTCCGGCGGGGAGCTGCAGCGCGTGGCCGTGGCCCGGGCGCTCGCGCACCGGCCGGCGCTGGTGCTGGCGGACGAGCCGACTGGCAACCTCGATCCCGACAACGCCGCCGTCGTCCTCGAGATCCTGCGGGCGCAGATCAAGCGTGACAACGCGGCCGGCGTGCTGGTGACGCACTCGGCGACGGCGGCCGCGACCACTGACCGCATCTACGAGCTGGAGCGGTCCGGACTGCACGAGCGTCGCTCACGGACGCAGCAGTCTTGAGCGCCGCGGCGCCGCGCATGACGTTTGGCGCGCGGCGCGTGCTGCTCGACGCTGCTGCCATCGGGCCGCTGCGCCAGGCACCCGGGCGCACGGTGCTCGCGGTCGCGGCGATCGCGCTCGGCGTCGCGCTCGGCTTCTCCGTCTACCTGATCAACCGCGTCGCCGCCGACGAAGTGCAGCTCGCCTCGCGCAGCCTGTTCGGCATGGCGGACCTGTCGGTGCAGGCCCCAGGGCTCGGCTTCGACGAAGCGCTCTATCCACGGCTCGCGGCCATCCCGGGCATCGCCGTGGCGAGCCCGGTCGTCGAGGCGCAGGCGCGGCTGCCCGGTCGCGACCGGTCGCTGAAGCTGGTCGGCATCGATCCGTTCCGCGTGGCGCGTTTGCAGCCCGCGCTGGCGGCGGCCGGCGCCACGGCCTCGCAGGGCGACGGGCTGCTGGCGGAGGATGCGGTGTGGCTCAGTCCGGCGGCGGCGCAGATGCTCGAGCTCGCCGTCGGCGACACGCTCGAGATCCAGGTGGCGCTGGACGCCATCCCGTTGCGCGTGGCCGGACTGCTGCCGGCCGGCGAATACCGCCAGCCGCTCGGCATGCTCGACATCGCGACGGCGCAGTGGCGCCTCGACCGGCTGGGCCGCCTCGACCGCGTGGACCTGCGCCTCGCCGCGGGCGCGGATCCGGTCGCCGTCCAGGATGCGATTCGCGCGCTGCTGCCGCCCGGCGTGCGGCTCACCACCCCCGGTGAAGCGAGCGACGACGCCGTGCGCCTGTCGCGCGCGTATCGCTCGAACCTGACGGCGCTGGCGCTGGTGGCACTCTTTACCGGCGGGTTCCTCGTCTACGCCACGCAGTCGCTGGCGGTCGCGCGGCGCCGCCGCGAGATCGCGCTGCTGCACGCGATGGGCATGTCCGTGCGCGAGCAGATCGTGGCCGCGCTGTTCGCGGGCGGACTCGTCGGCACGCTGGGCGCCGCGCTCGGCGTGGCGCTCGGCATCGTGGTGGCGCGCGCAGGCCTCGCGGCCTTCGGCGCCGATCTCGGCGCCGGCTATTTCCGCGGCATTGCGCCGCAGCTCGCGGTGCATCCGCTCGAGGTCGTCACGTTCTTCGCGCTCGGCGTCGCGGCCGCGCTGGTGGCGACGCTCGGCCCGGCCCGCGAGGCAGCGTCGGTGCCCGCGGCGGTTGCGCTCAAGGCGGGCGACGAGGCGCCGATCGCTGCGCGGCGGCACGGCTGGGTGGCGCTGGTGCTCGCGATCGCCGCCGTGGGTGCGCTGCTGCTGCCGCCGCTCGAGGGCATCGCGCTGCCGGGCTACGCGGCGATCGCCTGCCTGTTGCTCGCGGCGGTCTTCATGGCGCCCACGTTGTCCCACCTGGCCTTCGGCCGGCTCCCGGCCGCGGGACCTGCATGGCTGCAGATCGCGACGGCACAGCTGCGGGGTACCGCGCGCCGCTCCACGGTCAGTATCGCGGCGGTGCTGGTGAGCTTCAGCCTGATGGTCGCCATGGCCATCATGGTCTACTCGTTCCGCAACTCGCTCGATGCGTGGATGCAGCGCATCCTGCCGGCCGACCTGTACGTGCGGGCCGGCTCCTCGGGCCTCACGAGTTTCCTCGACGAGCCGGCGCAGGTGGTGATCCGTGGCGTGAAGGGTGTGGCCCGCGCGGACTCCGTGCGGTTCCAGGACGTCGCGATGCCGGGGCTGGGATTGCCGCTGACGGTCATCGCCCGCCCGATCGACGAGGCTGGAGCGGACCGCGTCCTGCCGATCCGCAGGCGCGATCCACGGCCCGCGCCCGAGGGCACGGTGCCGGTGTGGGCCTCCGAGGCGGCGCTCGACCTGCGCGGCTTCGACGTCGGCACGGTGTTCGACCTGCCGCTGGGCGGGCGGACCGTGCGCGCCAGCGTGCGCGGCCTGTGGCGCGACTACGAGCGGCCCGGCGGTTCGGTGGTGATGCCGCGTGACGTGTTCGTCCGCTATACGGGCGACACGCGCGCGACGACCGCTGCGCTGTGGCTCGAGCCGGGCGCCGACCCGGACGTGGTCGCCGATCGCATCCAGGCGGCGCTGCAGCGGGGCGGCGATTACGAGATCGCCATGCCGCGGGAGATCCGGCGCCTGTCGTTGCTCGTGTTTGATCGGACCTTCGCGGTCACCTACCTGCTCGAGGCCGTCGCGGTGCTGATCGGGCTGTTCGGCATCAGCGCCAGCACCAGCTCGCAGGTGCTCGCGCGCCGCGGCGAGTTCGGCATGCTGCGGCACCTCGGGGTGACGCGCGGCGAGATCGGGCGGATGCTGGCTGTCGAGGGCGCGGCGCTCGGCGCCGTCGGCGTCGTCACTGGCCTCGCGGTCGGCGGCATCGTCAGCCTGATCCTGATCTACGTCGTGAATCGCCAGTCGTTCCACTGGACCATGGACGTGCACGTGCCGTGGGCGCTGCTCGCAGTGCTGAGCGGCGTGCTGGTGGCGGCCGCGGCACTGACCTCGGTGGTGAGCGGGCGCCAGGCGATGGGCGACGACGTGGTACGCGCGGTGAAGGAGGACTGGTGATGCCGCGGACGCTGCTGGTCGGGCTGCTGCTCGTGCTGGGCATGGGTGCCGCGGCTCGTGCCGAAGTGAGCTACCCCGCGGCCCTGCCCGCTGCCGACCTGCAGTTCCCGCAGGATGAGGGCGCGCATCCCGGGTTCCGCATCGAGTGGTGGTACGTGACCGGCTGGGTGCAGGACGAGCGCGGTGCGCCGCTCGGTTTCCAGGTGACGTTCTTTCGCGTGCGGTCCGGGCTCGGCGAGACCAACCCGAGCCGATTCGCACCGCGGCAGGTGCTGTTCGGCCACGCAGCGGTCGCCGACCCCGCGCTGGGCCGTCTGCGGCATGCGGAGCGCTCGGCGCGCGACGGATTCGAGCTCGCATTCGCCCGCGAGGGCAGCGTGGACGTCAGGCTCGACGACTGGTCGCTGCGCCAGGACGGCGATCGCTACCGGGCCGTCGTGCACGGCGACGACTTTTCGCTGCAACTCGACCTGGATCGCGGGACGCCGCCGTTGCTGCAGGGGGATCTGGGCTTCAGCCGCAAGGGACCGGGCGAGGCCTCGGCGAGCTACTACTACAGCTTGCCGCACCTGACGGTGAGCGGCGAGATCACCGTGGACGGGCGTCGGCGCACGGTGACGGGCGAGGCGTGGTTCGACCACGAGTGGTCGAGCGACGTGATGGACGAACAGGCGCGTGGCTGGGACTGGCTCGGCGTCAACCTGGACGACGGCGGGGCGCTGATGGCCTTTCGCATGCGTGGCGCGGACGGCAGCGCGCGCTGGGCGGCGGCGACCCTGCGGACCGCCGACGGCGCCGTGCAGACGTTCAGCCCTGCGCAAATCGTGTGGACGCCGGTGCGTCGCTGGCGCTCGCCGCGCACCGGTGCGGATTACCCGGTGGCCTGGCGCGTGCGCATCGGCGAGCAGGAATTCGAGGTCGAGCCGCTGATGGACGACGCGGAACTCGACTCACGCTCTAGCACCGGCACGATCTACTGGGAGGGCCCGGTGCGCCTGCGCGCCGGAGGCGCCTCGGTCGGCCGCGGCTACCTCGAGCTCACCGGCTACGCCGGTCGGTTGGATTTATAACCGGTGACCGGTGCCGGTGACCGGTGCCGGGTTTAATGTTTAAACGTTTCGCAGAAGCGAAACGTTTAAACATTAAACCCGGCACCTCCTAGAGCTGGCGCGCCGCGAACGTGTCGCAGGCGTCCAGCGTGCCGGCCTGCACGCCCTGCCGGAACCAGCGCACGCGCTGCTCGGAACTGCCGTGGGTGAACGCATCCGGCACGACGCGGCCCTGCGACATGCGCTGCAGGCGGTCGTCGCCGATGGCACTCGCGGCATTCAGGCCTTCCTCGACGTCGCCGGCCTCGAGCAGCTGCCGCGACTGCGAGGCGTGGTGCGCCCACACGCCCGCGTAGCAGTCGGCCTGCAGTTCCATGCGCACCGACAGGGCGTTGGCGTCAGCCTTGCCAACACGCTGCTGCGCGGCCTGCACCTTTTCGGCGGTGCCCACCAGGTTTTGCACGTGATGCCCGACCTCGTGCGCGATCACGTAGGCCTGCGCGAAGTCGCCCGGCGCGCCGAACCGTTGCGACAGGTCGCGGTAGAACGACATGTCGATGTACAGCTTCTGGTCGAGCGGGCAGTAGAACGGCCCCATCGCCGACTGCGCGGCGCCGCAGCCTGACTGCACCGCGTCGCTGAACAGCACGAGCGTCGGCTCGACGTACTGCACGCCGTACTGCGGCAGGAGCGCGCTCCACGTGTCTTCCGTGTCGGCAAGGACCACGGAGGTCATCTGCCGCAGGGTCGCTTCCTCCGGGCTCTCCTGATACGGCTGCCCGGTCTCCTGCATCTGGACCTGCGGCGCCTGCGTGGCAACACCCAGGAAGGGCAGCGGGTTGATGCCGAGCAGGCTCAGCACCACGAGGAACAGCACGCCGCCAATGCTAAGGCCCACGCCGGTGCGGACCGGGCGCATGCCACGGCGATCCTCGATGTTGCTGCTCTGGCGGCGGCCGCGTAGGTCCATGGTGGACGCTCCCTGTTGACGTGTTCCGAGCTCGGGTGCGCGAAGACTACGTCAAACCGGGCCAGCGCCAAAGCCCTCCCCGCACGGGTGGGGGGAGGGTGTTCTGCGGGAGCTCAGGCTGCGGCGCGCCGCTACAGGTTGCGCGGGTCCTCGGCAGCGGATTCCACCCACACGCCGTAGCTGCACTGCAGCAGCTGCGAGCCACTCACGACGAAGGCGCCGTGCTTGTACTCCGTGCCGTTGAAGTAGCAGACGGGCTCACCGGGGACCTGCTGGCGGATGACGTCAGTGTCCTCGTCTTCTTCCTCGGCAATCGGCGAGTTGCGCAGCTCGGGATCCTGTGCGCCGACATGGGGAATCGAGGGATGGTGCGTCATGGCAGTCCTCCGGTGCGTGGTGAATGCGAGGGCTTCCAACTCCGATCTTAGTCCCTCACCCGTGTGAAAACAGGGGACATTCACCTATTTTCCCAGGCGTCACATCTCCGGCGCCTCGGCAGGCAGCGGCTGTTCCTTCTCCGGGATCTCGGTCATGGTGGCCTCGGTCAGGAGCAGCACGCTCGCCACCGACACGGCATTTTCGAGCGCCACGCGCACCACCTTGGTCGGGTCGACGATGCCGGCCTCGAACAGGTCCACGTACTCGCCGCGGGCCGCGTCGAACCCTATGACGCCGGTCGATTCGAGCATGCGATGCACCACCACGCCGCCGTCGACGGCCGAGTTCTCGGCAATCTGCCGGGCCGGCGACTCGAGCGCGCGGCGCAGGCACTGCACGCCGGTGCGCTCGTCGCCTTGGGCATCGGCCTCGATCTTCGACACGGCATCCACGCAGCGCAGCAGGGCGAGCCCGCCGCCCGGCACGATGCCCTCGGCCACGGCGGCCTTGGTCGCGCTGATGGCGTCGTCGAGCGCGTCCTTCTTCGCCTTCATCTCCGACTCCGACGGGGCGCCCACGCGGATCACCGCGACGCCGCCCGCGAGCTTGGCGAGCCGTTCCTCGAGCTTCTCCTTGTCGTAGTCGCTGGTGGACTTGTCGATCTCGCGGCGGATCTGCGCCATGCGGCCCTCGATCGCCTTGCGGTCACCCGCGCCGCCGATGATCGTGGTCGAGTCCTTGTCGGACACGACGCGCTTGGCGCGCCCGAGCTGGCCGAGCGCGACGTCCTCGAGCTTCAGGCCCAGCTCCTCCGAGACGAGCTGGCCGCCGGTCAGTGCGGCCATGTCGGCGAGCATCGCCTTGCGCCGGTCGCCGAAGCCCGGCGCCTTCACCGCGACGCAGCGCAGCACGCCGCGGATCTGGTTCACGATCAGCGTGGCGAGCGCCTCGCCCTCGAAGTCGTCGGCCACCAGCAGCAGCGGCCGCCCCGACTTCGCCACCTGCTCGAGCAGCGGAATCAGGTCCTTGAGCAGGTTCACCTTGCGGTCGGTGAGCAGCACGTACGGGTCCTCGAGCACGGCCTCCATCTTCTCGGGATCGCTGACGAAGTACGGCGAGGTGTAGCCGCGGTCGAACTGCATGCCCTCGACCACCTCGAGCACGGTCTCGGTGGTCTTCGATTCCTCGACGGTGATGACGCCTTCGCCGCCGACTTTCTCCATGGCGTCGGCGACCAGTTCGCCGATCGCCGGGTCGTTGTGGGCCGAGATCGTGGCGACCTGGGCCTTCTCCTTGCGGCTGCCCACCTTGCGCGACATGTCTTTGAGGGCCGTCACGGCCGCGGCGAGCCCGCGATCGAGGCCGCGCTTCAGGTCGATGGCGCTCGCGCCGGCCGTCACGTTGCGCACGCCGTCGGCGAAGATGGCGTGGGCGAGGATGGTCGCCGTGCTCGTGCCGTCGCCCACGACGTCGCCGGTCCGCTCGGCCGCCTGGCGCAGCATCTGCGCGCCGAGGTTGTGCTCCGGGTCCGCGAGGTCGAATTCCTTGGCGATGGCGACCCCGTCGTTGCACACCACCGGCGCGCCCCACTTCTTCTGGATCAGCACCGACTTGGACCTCGGACCGAGCGTGATGCGGATCGCTTCTGCCAGCTGGGTGGCACCCCGCAGGATCTTCTCCCGCGCCGCCGAGCGGAACAGGACCTGTTTGTGCGTCATGGGCGTCTCCGTGCTGTGCGCCGATGGCTCGATTCTTGGCCCGGCGGGGCGCGACTGGAATACGCAGATGCGGCAAAGAGGTGCCGGGTTTAACGTTTAAACATTTGCGCCGGCGGGTCGCAAATGTTTAAACGTTAAACCCGGCACCTCTACAATCCACCCCATGCAGCACTGGAGCTTCGACTTTCTGCGCCGCCAGGTGGTCGGCATCGACTCGTCGTTCGACACACCGTTCGGGCGGCGGCTGATGGTGTATTGCGATTACACTGCCTCCGGGCGCTGCCTGGTCTTCGTCGAGCGCTACCTGCAGACCCTGCAGCGCGTGTACGCGAACACGCACACCGAGGACGACGTCACCGGCCGCAGCATGAGCCGCCTGCTGCACGAGGCCGAGGCGATGATCAAGCGGGCAGTGAACGCCGGCCCGGAGGGCCGAATCGTCGCCTGCGGCACCGGTGCGACCGGCGCGATCGACAAGCTGCAGCAGATCCTCGGCGTCGCGCTGGCGCCCGCCACGCGGCGCGCGCTGACCGACGAGCTGCGGCAATTCCTCGGCGACGAGCAGGTCGAGGCGTTCCGTGCGTTCCAGCAGTCGCAGCAGCCGGTGGTGTTCGTCGGTCCCTACGAGCACCACTCCAACGAGGTCACCTGGCGACAAGGACTGGCGAGCGTCGTCGAGGTCAACATGGCGCCCGACGGTGGCGTGGATCTCGAGCACCTGGCCGCGCTCCTGCAGGACCCCCAGTACCAGGGGCGCCTCCGCATCGGCTCGTTCTCCGCCGCCTCGAACGTCACCGGCATGCGCTCACCGGTGCACGACATTGCGCGCCTGTTGCACCGGCACGACGCCTATGCCTGCTTCGACTTCGCGGCGAGCGCGCCGTACGTCGCGATCGACATGAGCCCGCCGCGCGATCCCGACGGCGGCGATCCCTCGCTCGACGCGGTGTTCCTCTCGCCGCACAAGTTCCTCGGCGGCCCCGGCTCGAGCGGCGTGCTGGTGTTCAACGAACGCCTGTACCCGCGCGACCTGCCGCCGAGCGTGGCAGGCGGCGGCACCGTGGACTACGTGAGCCCGGAGGACCAGGACTTCATCGCCGACATCGAGGAGCGCGAGAAGGCCGGCACGCCCGGCGTGCTGCAGACGCTCAAGGCGGCGCTGGCACTCGAGCTCAAGGGCCGCATCGGTCCCGCGCGCATCGAGGCCCGCGAGCACGAACTGCTGGCCCGCGCGCTCGAGCGCTGGGGCGCCCATCCGCGCATCGAGATCCTCGGCAACCCCGATCCCGAGCGTCGCATCGGCATCGTGTCGTTCAACCTCGCCGACCCGCGCGGCCGCTACCTGCACCCGAAATTCGTCACGGTGCTGCTCAACGACCTGTTCGGCATCCAGTCGCGCGCCGGCTGTTCGTGCGCCGGGCCCTACGGACATCGGCTGCTCGGCATCGACCAGCCGACCTCGGAGCTGTATCGCGACTGGGTGCGCAAGGGCTTCCAGGGCATCAAGCCGGGCTGGTGCCGCGTCGGCTTCCACTATGCGATGGACGACATCGAGGCCGGGTTCGTCATGGACGCGGTGGAGTTCATCGCCGAACACGGCCACCGCTTCCTGAGGCTCTACGCGTTCGATCCGGAGTCGGGGACCTGGAGCCATCGCGAGTACGAGGAACGCCACGCGGCGTTCACGCTCGAGGCCGCGCTGCAGGCGACCGGGTGCGACGAGACCGCGCTGCCGGCAGAGACGCGCGCCCGGCTGTATGCCGAGTGCCTGGCGGAGGCGCGCTCCTGGGCGGAGCGACTCGGCGAGCCGCCGGGCTTCGCGGCGGTGCCCGGTGAGACGGGGTTCGGCGAACTGCAGTTCTTCAACGTGGGCTGATCGGCGTCCAAAGCCGTGGATGAGTGCAATGACTCCTGACAACCTGCTGCTCGGTCTAGTGATCGCGTTCGTCGTGTGGCGTCTGGTGTCGTCGTTCCTGGCGCGGCGGCGGATTCCGGCGCTGCTCGCGGAGGGTGCGCAGGTCGTCGACGTGCGCAGCGCGGCGGAGTTCGCGTCCGGGCATGCTCCGGGCAGCGTGAACATTCCGCTGCACGAGCTGGATCAGGGCGCGGCCAACCTCGACCCTAACCGCTGGGTTATCGTCTGCTGCGCGTCGGGCACGCGCAGCGCCGTCGCCCGCCGGCGGCTGCGTAGCCGCGGCTTCGAGCGCGTGCTCAACGCCGGCTCCTGGCGGAATCTGCCCTGACCGTGCAGATCCTGCAAACCCTGCAAACCTGACCCCCGATTTCTGCAAACCCTGCAAACCTGAC
>Ga0209450_10000727_pt1 | contig 16504 bp, 19 predicted proteins | sample FrelakmetLWP11LW_FD_187149 | JGI IMG/M metagenome (GOLD analysis project Ga0209450, IMG submission 187149) | Freshwater lake sediment microbial communities from the University of Notre Dame, USA, for methane emissions studies - LWP11 LW (SPAdes)... | ecosystem: Environmental > Aquatic >...
TTTCCTGCCGGTCGGTACAGCTCGATTCGACGGCGCCGTGACCGAGGCGCTGGAACTCACCAAGTGGTATGCACGCGAGCACGTGGTGCTCTGCCTGCTGCCCGCGTTCTGGATCGCCGGTGCCATCGCCGCCTTTGTGTCGCAGGCCTCGGTAATGCGCTACCTCGGGCCGACCGCACCAAAGCCCGTGGCCTATGGCGTGGGCGCTGCATCCGGCACGATCCTGGCGGTCTGCAGCTGCACGGTTCTGCCGCTGTTCCAGGGCATCTACCGCATGGGTGCGGGCCTGGGACCCGCCACGGCGTTCCTGTATTCGGGCCCGGCGATCAACGTGCTCGCGATCATCATGACGGCCAAGGTGCTCGGGGCGCCGCTCGGCATCGCCCGGGCCGTGGGCGCGGTCTCGTTCGCCATCGTCATCGGTCTGCTGATGGCAACGATTTTCCGCCGCGAGGAGCAGGCGAAGATTGTCGCGGCGGCCGCGCTTCCGGAGCCGGAAGCAGGTCGACCCTTGTGGCAGACGGCTACGTTCTTCGCGGTGCAAGTGGGGATCCTCGTCTCGGCGAACTGGGGTGCTGCCGCACAGACCACGGGATTCTTCGCGGCCGTCTACGCCATCAAGTGGTGGCTCACAGCGGCGCTCGGTCTCACCTTCGCCGTGCTGCTGTGGCGCTGGTTCAAGCTCGAGCCGCTGCGCATCGCGACGGTCGCGGTTGCGTCGCTGCTGGTCGCACTGGCCGTTCCGGGCCATCCGACCTGGCCATTCCTCGTTGCTGTGCTCGGCCTGGCGTGGCTCACGGCGGGTCGCAGTGACGAGGCCGGTGAGTGGTTCAACCAGGCGTGGGGTTACACGAAGCAGATCGTGCCGCTGCTGCTGGCAGGCGTGTTGGTGGCAGGCTTCCTGCTCGGCCGGCCGGGCCACGAGGGGCTGATTCCGTCCGCCTGGATCAGTGGGCTCGTGGGTGGCAATTCCGGGGCAGCCAACCTGTTCGCCGCGTTGTCGGGCGCCTTCATGTACTTCGCCACCCTGACCGAAGTTCCCATCGTGCAGGGCCTGGTGGGCAGCGGCATGGGCGCCGGACCGTCGCTGGCACTGCTGCTGGCCGGGCCTGCGCTCAGCCTGCCCAGCATGATCGTGATCAATTCGATCCTTGGCCCGAAGAAGACCGCCACCTACATCGCGCTCGTCATCGTCATGGCTGCGCTCTGTGGCTGGGCGTATGGATTGTTGATGTCCTGACGCGGGCCCGGCCCGCAGGAGACGACGATGAAGATCCAGATCCTTGGCTCTGGCTGTGCGAAGTGCCGGCAGCTCACGGCGGTGGCAGAGCAGGCGGCGCGGGACCTGGGCATCCAGTACGACCTCGAGAAGGTCACCGACATGAAACGCTATCCCGAGTTCGGCGTGATGTTCACGCCGGCGCTCGTGATCGACGGCGTCGTGAAGCTCAGTGGCAAGGTGCCTTCGCTCGACGAGGCGAAGAAGCTACTGAGCTGACGATGAACGCCTGTCGCTCGATTTCCGGCGAGGCGACCTGATCGGTGCCACGGTCACGTGAGGAGTAGCAGATGTCAGCCCAGTGTGAAGTGACCGCCAAGCAGGCCGCCGGTGCTCCAATGACCATGTTTGAGCGTTACCTGACGCTCTGGGTCTTCATCTGCATCCTGGTCGGTATCGGCGCCGGCCAGTTGCTTCCAGAGGCGTTCCAGGCAATCGGTCGGATGGAGGTCGCCAGGGTCAATATCCCGGTGGGCCTGCTCATCTGGGTGATGATCATCCCGATGCTGGTCAAGGTGGACTTCGCGGCGCTCCACGAGGTCCGGCAGCACGTCCGCGGCATCGGCGTCACGCTGTTCGTCAACTGGCTCGTGAAACCGTTTTCGATGGCGTTGCTCGCGTGGATCTTCGTGCGGCACCTGTTTGCGCCGTGGCTGCCCGCCGAGCAGATCGACAGCTACGTCGCCGGGTTGATCCTGCTCGCCGCGGCACCGTGTACCGCCATGGTGTTCGTGTGGAGTCGCCTGACCAACGGCGACCCGATGTTCACCCTGACGCAGGTCGCGCTGAACGACTCGATCATGGTGGTTGCGTTCGCACCGATCGTCGGCTTGCTGCTCGGCATCGCCGCGATCACGGTGCCGTGGGACACGCTGATGACCTCGGTCGTGCTGTACATCGTCATTCCCGTGGTCCTGGCGCAGGCGTGGCGCCGGTCCTTGCTCAAGAAGGGTCAAGCCGCATTTGATGCGGCGATGGACAAGATTGGTCCCTGGTCGATCGGCGCGCTGCTGCTGACGCTGGTGCTGCTCTTCGCCTTCCAGGGCGAAGCCATCATCGACCAGCCGCTCGTGATCGCGCTGCTCGCCGTGCCGATCCTGATTCAGGTGTTCTTCAACTCGTCGCTGGCGTATCTGCTCAACCGTGCCGTCGGCGAGAAGCACAACATCGCGTGCCCGTCGGCCCTGATCGGTGCATCGAACTTCTTCGAGCTCGCGGTTGCCGCGGCAATCAGCCTGTTTGGCTTTGAGTCCGGCGCCGCCCTGGCTACGGTCGTGGGCGTGCTGATCGAGGTGCCGGTGATGCTGCTCGTGGTGCGAGTCGTCAACTCGAGCAGGGGCTGGTACGAGGCGGGTCTGCGCTAGCGTTGGATCGGCCGCGGTTACGGGAGATCGTCTTCCCGTGGCGGTTTCAGCGGGGCTGTGCCTGGCTGAATCCCAGCCTGGAGCAATTCGGCCATGACCTCCGGAGAAATCTCAAACCTCACGCCGTCGCTGTTGCGGTCCATCAGCGCGGGGATGCGGATGCCGCAGCAGTGGCCTTCGACACGGAAGGCTTTCGAGTCGATTGCTGGACCTCTGAAATCCGTCATGAATGTCTCCCAGAGCGATCCCCTGGCCGCCTTTACCCGTCTGTTGACATTATGCGGCCGGCATCCCAGCGGGCGCATCCGTGGAAGAGGGCGTCACCGGCGATTCGAAGCCGAGCCCTATGACGGCCGGCCGTCTTCCGGCCTAATTCGCCGTTCATCCACGGGGACGAGCCATGCCCGAGGCGCACCATTGCACCCCGGGCGCTCGCCGTCGGGGCGCCCCGGGCTACCAACCCAGTGGCAGCGAAACAGAGCGATGTAACCCGTCGTGCCCTTCGAAATCACCAGCTCGCGGATGTCGCCGTGTACGTGCCGCCGCAGCAAAGGGTGTGCCACTCTTCAGCACCCGTCTCAATCGTCGCGCTTCAGCAATGCGGCGAGATCGGCAAACGGCGTGTGGGTGGCGCCCGCGGGGCGGTCGTTGTCGGTCAAATTGCCATGCTGCTCGAGGAAGCGCTGGTGCTCGTTGTCGTGGCAGTACAGGCAGAGCAACTCCCAGTTGCTGCCGTCGGACGGATTGTGGTCGTGGTTGTGGTTCTTGTGGTGGACGGTCAGCTCGTGGACGTTGGAGAGGTCGAACTCCCGGGCGCAGCGTCCGCAGATCCACGGGAAGAGCTTCAGCGCCTGCGCGCGGTAACCCTGCTCGCGCTCTTCGCGTGCACGGCGTGCCTCCGCCACGACTCGGTCCAGTCGGGCGTGGTCCGGGTCGACGCGCTTGCGGGTGGTCATCGGCGAATTGTGGGGCGAATGCGCGGGCGAGGGAAGCACGGGGACGCGACCGGTGGCGACAGGCCGGATACCGGCGGGTGGCGACCGTCGCGGCAGCGTCGGCTGGAGACTGACGGATCACTGATTCCCCGCCAGGATCGCTCAAAGCGGCCGCGCGGCCTGCAGCGTCCCTGGTCGGGTTGCGTCGTTGTACAGCACCTGCGGTCCTTCCCCGGTGACGACGTCGATGTGACCGTCCCCGTCGAGGTCGGCGACGGCGATGAAGTCTGCGAGGTCGCCGCTATCGTAGCGACCGCCGCGCACGAAACGGCCGGGTCGCGCAGGATCCTGCACGAATAGCTGGACGACCGACTCATAGTCGTTGACCAGGCCGGGAACCATTGCAGCGACAGCGAGGTCGGGGCGATCGTCGCCGTCGAGGTTCGCAATGCAGACCATCTGGGCAAGGTCGTTCATCGCGTAAAAGGCGCCTGGACGGAACTCGCCTGGGCTGCCCGGATCCGCTAGCAGCACGGTGATGCCTGCACCCTGGGCGTTGATGCCGCCGTTTGCCACGACCAGGTCGAGGCGACCGTCGGCGTCGAGGTCGGTTATGGCGACCTGCAATGGTCTCTGGCCGGCCGCCAGCCGGACGGCGGGACGAAAGGTCCCGGGTACGTTCGGATCCTGCAGGGCGAGGTAGACGCCGTCTCGGACGGAATCGGTGGACGACGACGCGTGCAGCAGGTCGATGCGCCCGTCGTCGTCCAGGTCGGCCGTCGCGACCGTCGTCCCAGCAGCCCCGACCGGCACGTGCACGGCGTTGCCGAAGTCGCCCGTCACGGCCGGATCCTGGAACAGCAGCGCGATGCCGCCCGGTGTGGTGCTGTTGAGCGCCACGGCAAGGTCATTGCGATGATCGCCGTCGAGGTCGGCCGCCGCTGCCTGGTACGGGGCCCGCGGCGTGGCGAAGCTGCGCGCGGCGAGGAAGGTCCCGCGGCGTGCCGGGTCCTGCGGCAGCAGCCAGACTTGATCGCCGTTTGGCGTCGCGACGACGAGGTCGATGACATCGTCCGCCGTCACGTCGGCCGCGGTGAGGTTCCACGGATCCGAGCCGACGTCGTAGCGTACTGCTTCGCGGAAAGCACGGGGGTTCGACGGCTCGTGCAGATAGACGCGCACGCTGCCCGGGTGCGGCGGAGGGCCGGCGACGTAGGTGTTGGCGACCGCGACGTCGACGTGACCGTCGCCGTCGAAATCTGTCGCGACAACCCCGGTCTGCATGTCGAAGGGCGGAATGTCGTCTGCACCGTCTCCTCCGCTTCCGCCGCCGCACGCAGCCAGCGCCATCGTCGCCGCAGCCAGCATGAGTGCGGCGGGATCGAGCATCCGACCTCTGTCCATGGCGATCGCCTCCTCGGGATGGCATCAATATCACGGCGGTGCCGGAGAGTGGCAATAGCGTCCAGCGACCGCAATCCGATCGAAAAGCCGGGTGGCGTGTCCGTGTAGTGCTGCAGACCCGCAAAAAGTTGCCGGTTGCCTTCCACGAAAGGTTCGCAAGGGGCAAGGAAGGTCGCCGGATTGAAAAAGCCCAGCACAGGGGGTGCGATATGAATGCCACGAAGACTCTGTCGGCGCTGGTTGCGTCGCTGGTGCTAGTGCTGTCCGCGTGCGGCGGCGGTAGCGGGGGCGGGGACAGTGGTTCCGATGCCCCGGCTGCAAATTCACCGCCCACGGCATCATTCACTGCGACTCCGTCGAGTGGCGCCGCTCCACTGCTGGTGCAGTTCGACGCAGCAGCGTCAACCGATACCGACGGCTCGATTACCGCTTACAGCTGGAATTTCGGTGACAACTCCGGGGCGGGTTCCGGTGTAACGACCAGTCACGCCTTCCAGGCCGACGGGGCGTACACAGTGACGCTGGAGGTGACTGACAACGGCGGTGCGACGCGCTCGACCACACGCCAGGTCTCGGTCAGCGAGGTGGCAATGCTCTCGAGCATTGCCGCCCTGGATGTTGGCGAAATGAACGTGTGCGCAGTGGGCGTGGACGGCCAGGCATGGTGCTGGGGGCCGAATGACTTCGGTCAGCTCGGTACAGGCGATACCGAAGGAGCAAATGCGCCGCGGAGCTCGGCCGAGGGATACCTGTTCGACAAGATATCCGTCTCGAGCGGTGGCGCCTTCGCCTGCGGGATTGCGACCACTGGGGCGGCCTTCTGCTGGGGCAGCCAGGAAGGTGGCAGGTTGGGCGATGGGACGATGGCCCCGGGAGGTCAGTTCGTCACCGCACCGGTGGCCGTTTCGGGCGGCCTCACGTTCACGGACGTCGCTACGGGAGGCGACCATGCCTGTGGGATCGCCACAGGCGGCGCTGCTTTTTGCTGGGGCCACAACGAGCGTGGACAACTGGGTAGAGGTAACTCCGCCAATTCCGCCGTTCCCGTGGCGGTGTCCGGTGGTCTGACTTTCACTTCGATCACTGCGCATCAGATGGTGACCTGCGCAATCGCTGCAGACGGGATCGGCTACTGCTGGGGGAACGGTGCGCAAGGCAACCTCGGTAGCGGCTCGACTGCATCGAGCAACGTGCCGGTGCCGATCGCGGGCGGGCTCAGGTTTTCGTCCCTGCAGCTCGGGGTGTGGACGGCGTGCGGTGTGACGACCGGCGGTGACGGGTACTGCTGGGGTCAGAACGGCAGCGGTGAACTCGGCGTTGGCTCGAAGACTCCTGTGGAGTCACTGGTGCCGCTGCTCGTCGTCGATGGACACCGCTGGAATTCGATCAGTCCGGGCGTCGCGGTGACCTGCGGCGTAAGTACGGGCGACCAGGGATTCTGCTGGGGCGGGAACATTTCGGGCGAGCGGGGCGACGGTCCCTTCCCGGCGCCGGACGTGACTTCGCCCGTACCGATCGCCGGCAACCTCGCATTCCAGTCCATCGATGCGGATTGGTGCAGCTGTGGGGTTGCCGGCGATGTCGCCTATTGCTGGGGCCCGGGTGAGTTCGGCTGCATTGGAGACGGCGCACGAGCGGATCGCGGCATTCCGACCAGGGTTGCCGGTCAACCCTGACGCAGGCTTGCGCACCCCGGCCTCGCGCCGGGGTGTCTGCGCCTGCCGCCTCAGCTGCCGAAACCGATTGCGGCGAGTGCCTTGGCCACCACTGCTTCGATGTCCGCAGCATCCCGAGACAGCACGGCGATCGAGCCGCGCTAGGTGACACGCGCGGAGTTCGACTTCATCGCCGCGCTCGGGGCGGGCGCGACGCTTGGCGATGCCGTGGAGACTGCCGATGTCCCCCTGGAGGCTTTGCCCGAGCTGCTGCAGTGGCTGTTCAGGGACGGGATCGTCGCTGCCGTGGTTGCGCCGGCCGCCGCCTGACAGTTGCGGCGCCGAGCTCGCTCTTCATACCCACTCCCAGGAACCGTCATGACATTCGTCCAGTCCCTCGACCGACTCAACGTCATTCCCAGCTCCATCCTGGATCCGCTGCAACCCGTCTTCCTGTTCGTCCTGCGCGTGTACGTGTCCTGGCAGTTCCTGAAGTCGGGTGTGCTCAAGCTGCAGGACTGGTAGACGACGCGAGTCCTGTTCCAGGAGGAATATCAAGTGTCGGTGCTGCCGCCGGGAATCGCCGCCGTGCTGGGGACGGCCGGCGAAATCGTGTTCCCGGTGCTGCTGATCGTCGGGCTGCTCAGCCGGTATGCGGCGGCGGGACTGACGGCTGTCAACGTCCTGGCGGTCGTTTCCTACGCGCACGTCTTGTTGAGCGACGGCTTCGAAGCAGCGCTGGGCCAGCACCACCTCTGGGGCCTCATGCTACTGGTGGTGCTGGCATTCGGCGCCGGGCGGCTGTCGGTCGATGCCCTGGTCGCCGCGCAGGCCGGTGCTCGAAAGTGAGATGATCCGCTCGCACCTCAGGTGCTGGTGGCGGCCGATCGCGCTCGGAATTCTCCGCACCATTCGTACGAGTACACCTGCGGCCAGCGCCTCAGTTCAGTGATTGACGGCGGTGAGCGCCTGCACTGGTATCGTCCCGTGGCCGGACCATGCTTCGGGTCGTGGAAGGCCCACTCGCACAGTCCGCAGTTCCGGTTTTCCAATTGCACTGCCTTGTCGGGAGCGAGGTGGTCAGGTCAACCGGCAGCGCTGGACGGCACGGGCCGCGACCTGGCAAGCCACCCCTTGACCGGGCGCAGCAACGCGACCGCCTGCCGGATTTCGAGTAGCAGCGGGCCGGGACGCGAAGCGAACATCTCGAGGACGTCGTCCGGCACGGGATGCCCGAAAGCACTCAGGTACGAGCGGGCCGCGGTGGCGAGTTCGGCCGGGATCTGGATCGGAATCATGGCTCTCTCTTGCGGCCGGGGAGTCACCGCGGGCGGTAGAAGTTCGGTCTCGAGCTCGCTGGAGCGGGCCGTTCATCCTTGTGGCGGAAATTGATCCGGCCCTTGGTCAGGTCGTAGGGAGACATCTCGAGTGTCACCTTGTCGCCGGCGAGGATGCGAATGCGGTGCTTGCGCATCTTGCCGGACAGGTACGCGGTCACGGCCACGCCATTTTCCAACGTGACGAGAAACCGCGTGTCGGGGAGTACCGTGCTGACGGTTCCCTGCATGTCGATCAGTTCTTCCTTGGCCATGGAGCATCACCTCTCGTGCAACGGGGGCGCCGTTGACATTGAGATGAACAGGAGCGGCGGTCTGAGGGACGGTGCTGTCGTGAGCGGGGCGTCCCTAGGATGCGCTTAAGACGAAGTCGACGTCAGGCGGCACGATCACCATACAGCAAACCGCCGTGACGCGGTTGGGTTTCGGCGTTGCCTGGCCGAGGCTGGCGCCTGGACGGGCGTGACGGCAATTGGGCCCGCGTCACCCGGTATCGTCAGATCGAGATCTCTGGCAACCATCATGCCGCATGTCGTCGTCAGTGCGACGGGCGCGCCAGCCCGACGATCTCCGGCACCTTCGACAGATCAGGTACTGCGAGGAAATCGGCGCCTTCGTAGGCCGGGTTCGGATAGCGGTAATAACCTTCACCGGTCGGCAGGCCGAGCCTGCCGTGGTCGATAAAGCGCGTCCGGATGTACGCGGCGTTCCGGAGCATCTGCTCGTCCTGGTTGCGATTGCCCCAGTACTGCAGAACGTTGAACGCAGTCTGCATGCCCACCATGTCGATCATGGCCATCGGTCCCCTCGGGCAGCCGGGGTTGCAGATCATGAACGTGCGGTCCACGTCCTCCGGGGTCGAGACGCCATTGGTCACCAACGACTGCGCGGCGTTGAGGAGCGCCACGAACCAGGTGTTGAGGACGTAGCCGTTCTGTTCCCTTTGTACCGCAATGGGCACCATGCCGATCTCGACCGCGAACTCGGTGACCTGCGTCAGGGTGTCATCGTCGGTCGCCGGGTGGGCCATGATCTCGGCGACGTTCAGCGCCCAGATCAGGTTCGCGAAGTGCAGCGCGCAGAACTTCGCCGGCCGGCCCGTGGCCGCGGCGAAGTCGCTCGCGAGCAGAGTCGAGCTGTTGGTGGCGAGCAGCGTGTGCTGCGGCAACAACGGGGCCATGGCCTCGTAGGCACGGATCTTGGTCTCCGGCACCTCGGGGACGGACTCGATCACGAGGTCGGCCTTGCCCACCGCCGCCGCCAAGTCGGTCGTGTAACTCAATCGAGCCTGCGTCTGTGCGATGGCTGCATCGTCGGCGCCGAGCGCAGAACGGTAGATGCCCGCGTACACATCATGGGCGGCCCGGCACTTCGCGAGCGCTGCCTCGGTCACGTCGTAGGCAACGACGGTCTTGCCGCGAAAGGCGCTGTGCCACGCGATCTGGCCGCCGAGTACGCCCGAGCCCAGGGTAGTGACCTGATTGATTCGCGACATGCGGGCCTCCCTACGTCGTCTGCTGTCATTCGCGCCAAGGTCGCATCATTGTGCACGGTGTTGGGTTCGAGCACGAAGCGGAAATTCGAGTCGTCGCAGCCCGCTGCTCGGAAATTGCCTTCGACCAGGCGGACCAGGCCGATCATCAGACTCCCGGACGCATCGTATCCGGAAGACAGCAGCGCGCGGATCGACCGTGTGTTGGCGAAAATGCTGCTCTTGGGCTGGTGCAGGCGCAGATCGCATGGTCGGAGGATCCGTCAGGCCTGGGCACTCGGACGCGCAGCCACGCGGTCGCGCCACGCTGCCAGGTGGGGCAGGCCGGCGTCGGCCGGTTTGAACTTGCCGAGGCGCGCGAACTCGACGGCGCAGAAGGCGGTGATGTCGGCGATGGTGAAGCGCTCGCCGGCAATCCAGGGCCGGGTGGCCAGCTGCGCGTCGAACAGGCGCGCGACCGCCAGGAGCTTCTGGCCCTGTGATGCGCCGAAGTCCGGGAATTGCGGCCTCTCGAGCGTCGCCAGGCCCGGGTGCGTGTGCCGGACGAAATTCGCGATCGTCGCCAGCAGGTGAAACTCGACCTGCCGGTCGGCCATCTCGATGAACGCGCGCTCCTCCGCCGAGGTGCCCATCAGGTTGGGCTCGGGGTAACGGCCCTCGAGATAGGTGCAGATGGCGCGCGATTCAGCCAGAAACCGCCCGTCATCGAGCTCGAGGACCGGCACGCGGGCCATCGGGTTGCGCGCGGCGAACGCCGGGGTGCGATGCTCACCGGCGTTGAGATCGACGTACTCGCGGACGATGCCCTCGATGCTTTTTTCCGCGATGAACATGTCCACCCGACGCGGATTGGGTGCGCGGACCGAGGTGTGCAGCTTCATGGATCGAGCCTCGATGCGGTGGGTCGGGGATTATGGTCCATCGGTCGCGGCGTGTGCCACGTACAGGCCGACGCGGGGAATCGGCGTTGCGTGACTGTCGGCGCCCATGCGGTAATGCCGGGGCCGGCGGTCGGCGAAGATCAGCACACGTCGAGGGCAAGGGGATGACCAAAGCAAAGGTCCTGGCGGGAGGCCTGTATTTCGGCGAGGGCCCGCGCTGGCGCGACGGCCGGCTCTGGTTCAGCGATTTTTACGATCACAAGGTGAAGTCGATCGACGCCGCGGGCGCGATGCGCACGGAACTCGAGATCGACGACCAGCCCTCGGGACTGGGCTGGCTCCCGGACGGGCGCCTGCTCGTCGTCGCGATGCATCGCATGCAGCTGCTGCGGGCCGATCCCGACGGCGTCAGGGTGCACGCCGACCTCTCCGGCGTCGCGAACTACCACACGAATGACATGGCCGTGGACGCGAGCGGACGCGCCTATGTCGGCAACTTCGGCTTCCGGCTCGACCAGGCGGTGAACGAACGAGGGGTCGAGTCCGTGCTGGCCGACCACCCGACCGCCCGACTGGCCCGCGTCGATCCCGACGGCCGGGTGCACGTGGCTGCGACGGACCTGCACTTCCCGAATGGCATGGTCATCACCCCCGACGGTCGGACCCTGATCGTCGCGGAGACCCTCGCCATGCGGCTGACGGCGTTCGACGTCGGCCCGGATGGCGCGCTGACGAACCGCCGGGTCTGGGCCACACTGGGCATGCGTGCACCGGACGGCATCTGCCTGGACGCCAACGGCCACGTCTGGGTCGCCAATGCCCTGGCGCCGGAGTGCGTGCTCGTCGCGGCCGGCGGCGAGATCGTCGCGCGGGTCGAGACGGATGAGCCGTGCTACGCCTGCATGCTGGGCGGAGACGACCGGCGGACGCTGTTCATCATGACGGCGCCGTCGTCCATGCCGGACATCGTGTCGAAGTCGCGCCAGGGGCACGTGGCCTGCGCGGGCGTGGAGACCCCGGGGGCCGGCTGGCCCTGAACGGCCGGCGTGGCATAACCTCCGGCGACTACCGGCAGCGGACGGGGCGAAATGCTGCAGCGCATCTTCCGGCTTCGGGAGCACGGCACCACGGTGCGCACCGAGCTCGGGGCGGGTCTGACGACCTTCCTGACCATGTCCTACATCATCTTCGTGCAGCCGGCCGTGCTGTCGGGCGCGATGTTCGGGCAGCCGACAGGCATGGACTTCGGCGCCATCACCACGGCGACCTGTCTCGCCGCCGCACTGGCCTCGGCGATCATGGGCTTGTACGCGCGCTATCCCATTGCGCAGGCACCCGGCATGGGTGAGAACTTCTTCTTCGTGCTCACGGCCGTTCCCGCGGCCGCCGCGGCGGGCGCCGCGGTGCCGTGGGCAACCGCGCTGGGCGCGGTGTTCGTGTCGGGCGTGCTGTTCCTCGTCCTGTCGCTGGCCGGCGCCCGCGAGGCGGTGATGAATGCGATCAGCCCGAGCATGAAGCACTCGATCGCCGCCGGCATCGGCTTGTTCATTGCCTTCATCGGCCTGCAGAACGCCGGGCTGATCGTCAAGGACCCCGGTACGGCCGTCCGCCTGAATGCGCAGTTCGCTTCGCCGGATCTCGTGGTGTTCTTCGTCGGCCTGCTGGTCGCTGCCGGGCTCCACGCACGCCACGTGCGCGGCTCCATTCTCTGGGGCATCGTCGCGGCCGGCACCCTGGCGGTGGCGCTCAAAGTGCTCCTGCCACACCTCGGCCCCGACATCGCCGGCCACCCGTTCGTGGCCGAATCCGCTCTGGTGCAGCGTTTCGAAGTCGCGGATCGGATCGTGGCGGCCCCCCCGTCGCTCGAGCCGACGCTGCTGCGGATGGATGTGCGCGGAGCGCTGTCGCTCGCGATGGCGCCCATCGTCGCGGTCTTCCTGTTCATGGTGTTCTTCGACACCGTGGGCACGCTGGTGGGTGTCGCCCAGCAGGCTGGACTCATGCGCGACGGCCGGTTGCCGCGTGCCCGCCAGGCCTTCGTCTCCGACGCCGTCGGGACCGTCGCTGGGGCCTGTCTGGGGACCAGCACGGTGACCAGCTACATCGAGAGCGCGACCGGCGTGGAGCAGGGCGGACGTACCGGGCTCACGGCGCTGACCGTGGCCGCCCTGTTCCTGGGTGCACTGTTCTTCAGTCCGCTGGTCGAGATGCTGGGTGGCTACGCCCCGGTGACGGCCCCGGCGTTGGTGCTGGTCGGTGGGATGATGCTGCGCAACGTGCAGTACCTGGACTGGGACGACCACACGGAGCTGCTGCCGTCCTTCCTGGTGCTGCTCGGCATTCCGCTCAGCTACTCGATCGCCGACGGTCTGGCGCTCGGCTTCATCGCCTATCCGTTGCTCAAGGTGCTGGGCGGACGTGCGCGCGACGTCGGCTGGGTGTCGTGGGTCGTGGCCGCGCTGCTGCTTGGCTACTTCGTCTTCGTCCGCTCGCGGATCTAGAAATGCGTGATCAGCCCGAGGGCCCCGCCACGACCGGCGAGGTCGCGCTCGCGGCGCTCGCGGATCCTCGAGTGCAGTGCCGCACGGCGTGACTCGAGCCAATCGTCCCGCGACACTGGGCGATGCGTGCCCGGTTTGTCGCGATGTGCGGCTTCCTCACGACGGTACGCGTCGAATTCCTCGTAGCCATCGAGCTCGTGTTGCAGTTCGCGCAGCAGCAACTCGAGCATGATCGCGTCGTCCACGAGGCCCAGCACCGGCACGTTGTCCGGAACGAGGTCGTGCGCGTCGGCAACGTAGGCGAGGCCGTCGAGCACGCGGCGTCGTTCCGGATCCGGCAACTGCCACTGCGGGTCCTCGAGCATGGCGATCAGGCGACCGACCCGGTCGAGGCGACGCGTCACGAACGGCGAGCTCGTCACCGACCGCTGGCGCGACACCACCGCGCGGGCTGCCTCGGCGATCTCGTCAGGCGCCCGGCGTTCGTTGCGCTGGCGGACGCGCAGCATGAGTGAGCGGAAGTACTCGAGCTCAGCGTCCGAGAACTCGAGCGTGACGGTGAGTGCCATGCAATGACCTCCGCCTCAGGGCCTCTCCGTGCTTTTGAGCGGGTCGGTGGCGATGCCGACCTTGACCATGCCGGCGTTCTGGGCGTCCGCCATGACCGTGGCCAGCGCCTGGAACTGCAGCGTGCGGTCGACGTGCAGGTGCAGTTCCGGCTGTGGCTTGCGCTGTGCCTCCGTAGACAGCCGCTGCAGCATGCCCTCGCGCTCGATCGGGACGTCGTTGAGGAACATGCGGCCGTCCGCCATCAACGCGATCACGATCGTGTCGGGCTTCTCTTCCAGCAGCACCGTCGAGGCCTGGGGCAGGTCGATCTTGATCTTGTGGGCGATCAGCGGGGCCGTGATCATGAAGATGATCAGCAGCACCAGCATCACGTCCACCAGCGGGATCATGTTGATCTCGGCCATCGGGGCCGAGTTGGGAGCGCCGCCGCCGCCGAGTCCGCTGAACGCCATGGCAGTCTCCGGGGGTTGTCAGGCCGCCTTCTGGAAGCGGTGTGCGCGGTGGTGGTCCATCGAGGACGGCACGCGCGCGCCGGTGGTGAGGTAGGCGAGCAGGTCCTCGGCGAAGGCGTGGAAGCTCGCGATGATGACCCGGTTGTTGCGCACCAGCAGGTTGTAGCCGAGCACCGCCGGCACGGCGACCGCAAGGCCGAGCGCCGTCATGATCAGCGCCTCGCCCACGGGTCCCGCCACCTGGTCGAGCGAGGTTTCGCCCGAGGCGCCGATGCGCACCAGAGCGTGGAAGATGCCCCACACCGTGCCGAACAGACCGACGAACGGCGCCGTGCTGCCGACGGTGGCGAGGAAGGTGAGGCCGGTTTCGAGGCGGTCCATCTCGCGGTTGATGGAGGCACGCAGCGCGCGGTCGAGGAACTCGGCGCGGTGCAGCGTGCCGGCGACGCGCTCTTCGGTCAGCTGGTCGTGGTGCTGCATCGCGAACTCGCCGTCGAGGGCGATCTTGGAGAACGGCTCCCAGTCGGGCTGCCGCTCGAGGTAGCCGATCGCCTGGTCCACCGGCGTCTTCCAGAATGTCGATACGACCTTGCTCGATTTGGAACGGATGCGCGCCACTCGGGCCGATTTCAGGAAGATGTAGTACCACGAGACGACGGACATCAGGATGAGCAGGCCGAACACGAACAGTCCCACGGCGTCGGTCTGGCGCAGGAAGTTCGCAAAGCTCATCGTGGTCAAGGCTTCGGTGGGATGCATGGCTCATTCTGCCTTATTCGATCAGCTTGAATTCGATGGGTACGACGGCCCAGGCACGCACGGGTACGCCGTCGCGCCTCGCCGGTTCGAAGCGCCAGGTACGCACGGCGTCCATGGCCGACTCGTCGAGCGCGGTCTCGCCGCTGCTCTTACCGATGGTCACTTCCTGGGGCCGTCCGTCCTCGCCGACCAGCACGCGTACGCGGACGACGCCTTCGATCCCCATGCGCAGGCAGCGCGGAGGATAGATGGGCGGTCGCGTCTCGAGGGGCTTGAGTTTCCAGTAGACCGGGGTCTCCTCGACCGGCGCGGCCGGTCCGTCGCCTTCGCCGTCCGGAGTGCCCTCGGGCATCGGCGGACCGGGCTCGCCGGGTAGCAGCTCGTCGCCGATTTCGTACTTCTTGACCTGCGTGTCGGGCGGCACCGGGTCGGTGGTCGGCGTGTCCACCAGGATGGGGACGGGGCGAGTCTGCTTCGGTCGCTGGACGGTGTCGGTCGGCGGTGGGGCCGCATCGTCGGGCGGGGGACGCACGTCCGGCGGCAGTCTTGGCGGGGGTAATTTCTCCAGGCTCACCTGGAACACCGGTGATCGTTCCGCCTCTGTCACTTCGGGGGGCGTGACGAACAGGCGTCCAATGCCCGCGGCGTGGATTGCGGCCACCAGCGTCAAGACGCTGGCTGCGCCCCAGGTCAAGCGCTCGTCGTGGACGTATCGGTCAATGCGCATCAATGGCCGGGACCCTTGTCCCCCGGGCGGATGGCAGCGTGAGTCGAATCTATCGCAACTTCGCGGCGCCGACTGCACCACAGACGGTGAACAAATACCTAGGAATCAGGGGTTTGCCGCAGCAACGGCGGGCGCGATCGAAGCAAGATCCGGAGGTGCCGAACGGACCGCCTGCAGGCGGGGGTCGCGCTCCCAACCGGGACGCCGGTCACGTCCGGGCGCCCACGGCACGACATAACGGCGGAGGATTGCGACGTACGTCCGGTTCTTCCGTTGCACTGCAAATACAGTCCCTCGAGTCGCAGGGCCATTCGGCGGCGACGATTTGCGCCGGCAGTCACGGCCCGTGAGGCAGTGTCGTGCCCCGGCGAGAGGACCTGAGTCGTGCAGAATGGGGACAAGGACGATCGGGCCGTGCCGCCGGTGAAGCGCGCGGAGTTGTCGCTCGCCCAGCGCATGGTCGTCGTCGCATTCCTGGTCGCCGGTATCTGTTACCTCGCGTGGCGCGCGGGCACCTTCAATCCGGATGCCCTGCTTTTTTCGGCCTTGGTGTACGGCGCCGAACTGTTCGGCTTCGCATGCGCCGTGCTGTACCTGGTGATCGGCTGGCGATTGCAGTGTCGCGCACCCTTGCCCGTGCCGCCGAACGCCACCGTGGCAGTGTTCGTGCCCACGATCGACGAATCGATCGACGTCGTGCGCCGAACGCTCATGGCCGCGCAGCGCATGAAGCACGCCCACGAGGTCTGGCTGCTGGATGACGGCGACCGGCTCGAGATGCACGTGCTTGCCGAGGAACTCGGCTGCCGCTACCTTGCGCGAGCCAATAACCGCTATGCGAAGGCCGGCAACCTCGACAACGCGTTACGGCACACGAGGGCGGCGTTCATCGCCCTGTTCGACGCCGACCACGCCCCGGCGCCGACTTTCCTCGAGGAGACGCTCGGTTTCTTCGCGGACGCCAAGGTCGCGTTCGTGCAGACCCCGCAGGACTTCTACAACCTCGATTCCTTCCAGCATCGCCTCGACCGCCGCGATTTGCGAGTGTGGCACGAGCAGACACTGTTCTTCCGCGTCATGCAGGCGGGCAGGGACCGACTGAACTCGGCCCAGTTCTGCGGCAGCTGCGCGGTCATCCGGCGCCAGGC
>Ga0209450_10000728_pt1 | contig 16500 bp, 15 predicted proteins | sample FrelakmetLWP11LW_FD_187149 | JGI IMG/M metagenome (GOLD analysis project Ga0209450, IMG submission 187149) | Freshwater lake sediment microbial communities from the University of Notre Dame, USA, for methane emissions studies - LWP11 LW (SPAdes)... | ecosystem: Environmental > Aquatic >...
TCGTCGCCCTCCTGTCCTGCGCACTGGCGCTGCCGACCGGAGTTGCGCCGGTGCGCGCGCAGGCGCCCGACCTGCCGGCCCTCGGCGATGTGGCCGCCGACGACCTGTCGCCGGCCAACGAGCGTCGCTTCGGCGAGCAGATCATGCGCCAGGTGCGGCGCGATCCGGCCTACCTGCCCGATCCCGACACCCACGACTACCTGAACACCCTCGGCTTCAAGCTGGTGTCGGTGAGCCCGGCGCGCTACACGGACTTCGAGTTCTTCGCCGTCCGCGATCCGATGCTCAATGCCTTCGCCTTTCCGGGAGGCTTCATCGGCGTGCACAGTGGCCTGGTGCTAGGCGCGGCCAACGAGTCCGAACTGGCCGCGGTGCTGGCGCACGAGATCGGCCACGTCGAGCAGCGCCACATCGCCCGCATGCTGGCCAAGCAGCGCGAGGGCAGCTTCATCGCGATCGGCGCGCTGCTGCTTGCCCTCCTCGCCGCACGCAGCGGTTCGTCGTCGAGCGGTGACGCCGCGCAGGCGGCGATCATGGCCGGCCAGGCCGCCGCCGTGCAGCAGCAGCTGAACTTCTCGCGCGAGGCCGAGCGCGAGGCCGACCGGGTCGGCTTCCAGACGCTGCTCGGCGCCGGTTTCGATCCCGCCGGCATGGCGAGCTTCTTCACGCGGCTGCAGCAGGGCACGCGCATCTACGAAAGCGCCGCGCCCGAGTATCTGCGCACCCACCCGCTGACCGTCGAGCGGCTGAGCGACATCCAGAACCGGGCGCGCGAGACGCACGTGCGCCAGCGACCGGACTCGCTCGATTTCAACCTCGTGCGCGCGCGGCTGCGCGTGCTGCAGGACGACAGTCCGCAGGGCCGGCGCGACTCGGCGGTCTACTTCCGCAATCAGATCGACAGCCGCACTGCGCCGTCGCTGACCGCCGCCTACTACGGGCTGGCGTTGGCGTCGATGAGACTCGACGAGCACGCCACTGCCATCGAAGCCGCACGCAACGCGCGCCTGTCGAGCCAGGCGCCTTCGCCGATGCTCGACAAGATCGTGTCGCAGACGCGTCATGCGGCCGCCCGCACGGACGCCGAGCGCGCCGAGGCTGTGCGGCTGGCGCGCGAGGCGGCGGCCCGTTACCCGGTGTCACGGCTGACCGCGCTGCACTATGTCGACCTGCTGCAGAAGAGCGAACAGCACGAGACGGCCGTCGCCTTCCTGCGCGACCAGCTCGCGCTTTCACGCAGCGATCCTCGCCTGTTCGAACTGCTTGCGCGCAGCTACGAGCGGCTGGGCCGCCGGACGCTGCAGCACCAGGCCACCGCCGAGTTGTACCTGCTGCTCGGTTCGGCACCGGCGGCAATCGACCAGCTGCAGCTGGCGCGCCGGGCCAACGACGCCGACTTCTACACGATGTCCGAGGTCGATGCGCGGCTGCGCCAGCTCAACCAGCAGCTGCGCGAGTACCGCGAGCAGCTTGCCCGCGAAGGCCGTGCGCCGCCCGACGAAGAGAATCGCCCGAAACGCTGACTCGAGGCCGGCGTCCGGGCCGGCTGTGCCCATTGCTCAAATCGGCGAAAATCGCGCCTGCTTCGCCGTCCCGCCGTTCTCGGTTTCCATGGATACGCACGCTCATCACGCTGCCGACGCATTGCATGGCACCGGCAAGCCGGCACCGATCGAAACCGATGCGGTGATCGTCGGCGCCGGCCCGGTCGGCCTGTTCCAGGTGTTCGAGCTCGGGCTGCTCGAGATCAGGTCGCACGTCATCGATTCGCTCGCCTGCGTCGGCGGGCAGTGCGTCGAGCTGTACCCGGACAAACCGATCTACGACATTCCCGCGGTGCCGGTTTGCACCGGCCAGGAGCTGACCGACGCGCTGATGAAGCAGATCGCTCCGTTCGGCGCCACCTTTCATCTCGGCCAGGAGGTGACGCTGCTGAAGAAGATGGGCGACGGCCGCTTCTACCTGCAGACCTCCCACGGCACCCGCTTCCTGACCAGGACCGTGTTCATCGCTGCCGGCGTCGGCAGCTTCCAGCCGCGGCTGCTGAAGGTCGACGGCATCGACAGGTTCCACGGCCCGCAGCTTTGCTATCGCGTCAAGGACCCGACGCAGTTCCACGGCAGGAACCTGGTCATCTGCGGCGGGGGCGACTCGGCGCTCGACTGGACGCTTGCGCTGGCGGGCAAGGCCGAAAGCATCATCCTGCTGCACCGGCGCGACGGCTTCCGCGCCGCGCCGGCGTCGGTGGCGAAGATGCGCGAACTCGTGGACAACCACGAGATGCAGTTCATGATCGGCACGGTCAGCGGCTTCGAGGAGCGCGACGGCCGCATGACCGAGATCCGCGTCACCTCGCCCGACGGCGTCACCCGCCGCGTGCCGCTCGACGTGCTGCTGGTGTTCTTCGGCCTGTCGCCGAAGCTGGGGCCGATCGCGCACTGGGGACTGGCGCTGGAACGCAAGCAGATCGTCGTCGACACCGAGAAATTCGAGACCGACGTTCCCGGCATCTTCGCGGTCGGCGACATCAACACCTATCCGGGCAAGAAGAAGCTGATCCTGTCGGGCTTCCACGAAGCGGCGCTGGCGGCATTCGGCGCGGCGAACTACGTCTTTCCGGACAGGAAGATCCACCTGCAGTACACGACCACCAGCCCGAAGCTGCACAAGGTCCTGGGAGTCGAAACGCCGGTGTTCGACTGAGCGTTCCAAGCTGCCTGTGCGGCGCTGTGTATTGATACGCCTCAACGCACTGTTGTTCGCTCGCCGTAGCCTGCACTCATAGGCGGGCGGCGCGCGGCCGAAGCGGCGCGGATTCGCTGAAGCGCTGCGCTCGCCGGCACCTCGGAAATCCGGATTCATCTCCGCGCCGAAACGGAGCAGGTGATGAGGTTGCGTCGGCTGGCGGCGCCGCTTCTGGCGGTGGCCGGGTTCATGAGTGGCGCGGCACAGGCTGCCGAACTGACGGCAACGCAGGCGCTCGGCAAGCTCATCTTCTTCGACGCCAACCTGTCGGTCAATCGCAACCAGTCCTGCGCCACGTGCCATGCGCCCGGTGTGGGCTGGACCGGGCCGGACGGGGCGGTCAATGCGGCCGGCGCCGTCTACGCCGGCTCGATCCACGAGCGATTCGGCGACCGCAAGCCGCCGAGTTCCGCCTATGCGACGCAAAGCCCGGTCCTGCACAACCAGCAGAAGAACCCGAAGAAAGAGGCGGTGTTCGTCGGCGGCCAGTTCTGGGACGGGCGCGCCACCGGCGAAAGGCTCGGCAATCCGGCCGCCGAGCAGGCGCAGGGGCCGTTCCTTAACCCGGTCGAGCAGGCGCTGCCGTCGGCCGCCTGTGTCGTGCATCGCGTGTGCACCGGCGCGTACTGGGCGCTCGCCAGAGCCGTCTGGGGCGCGGACGCCTGCAACATCAGATGGCCGGCCGACCCGTGCGGGCCGCAGGCCGCGGGCAGCGGCGTTGCGCAGGCCGATGCCGCGCGCATCGACAAGACCTATGACGCCATCGCCCTGTCGATCGCCGCCTACGAGGCTTCGCCCGAATCGAACGCGTTCACCTCGAAGTTCGACTTTGCGGCCAGCGGCAAGGCGAAGCTCACCGCCACGGAGAAGCTGGGCCGGCAACTGTTCGAGGGCAAGGGCAAGTGCGGCAACTGCCATGTGCTGACGCGCGCCGGCAAGGAGGGCGCGCTGTTCACCGACTTCACCTTCGACAATCTCGGTCTGCCGCGCAACCCGGCCAATCCGGTCTACGCCACCGACCCGACGTTCGTCGACAAGGGCCTGGGCGGTTTCCTCGCCGGCCGGCCCGAATACGCCCGCTACGCCGAGGCAAGCCTGGGCAAGCACAAGGTGCCGACGTTGCGCAACGTCGATCTGCGGCCGGAGCCGGGCTTCGTCAAGGCCTATGGTCACAACGGCTACTTCAAGTCGCTGAAGGGCATCGTGCACTTCTACAACACGCGCGACGTCAAGCCGCCCTGCCCGCTTCAGCCCGACGGCCGCGGCTACACCGAGACCCAGGCGACTGCCGGCAGGTGCTGGCCAGCCCCGGAAGTGCGGCAGAACGTCAACGCCAGCGAAATGGGTAACCTGAAACTGACGGACGCCGAGGAAGACGCGATCGTCGCCTTCATGAAGACGCTTTCTGACGGCTACAAGCCCTGACGGGCACAGCGGCCAGATACGGGCCCCAGTGGGGCGGGCACTGCCTGCCCTTCCTTCTGGCAATTCACGGCGCTTGCGGGTCAGCAACGAAACCGAATGCCGCCGCGAGCGCCTCGACGCCCAGGCGCTGCACTGGCACGATCGAGTCGCCCAGGCCCAACCGCGCGGCCGACACCCAGAGAGGCTGCTCGCCGCCGAGCGCGCGCTCCATCGCCGCCTCGCCCAGCGACCTCCCCTTGCTGTCCGTCAGCGCGGAAAGGAAACGCTCTGCATCGCGGTCGTCGATGTTGCCCGGACCGACATCGGTGAGCAGAACGAAGGCCGCACCATCGACCAACGCTGCCGCGTGCAACCGCGCCGGCACGAGACTGGTGGACGTGCACAGCCGCCCGTCGGACTGCAGGCGGTACACGAACGGCGCAAGTTCAAGTGCCACGTACACGCGCTGCGGGCCGTTCTGGAAGTACCAGCGGCCGCGCTCATCGGACGCGTAGTTGCGGCCGATGAATTCGCGCATCGCGGCATTGGCGATCGGTTCGCCGCGCAACCGCCACTCGCCGCGCGCGGTGAGCGACAGCCAGCCATAGACGTGCGGCACATCGGGCCACCTGGCGATCGCCGCCAGCACGGTTTCGTCCATGCCGGCGAGCTTAGCGGCGGCCGCCGCCAGCGGATAAGCTCGCGCCTTGCCCCATCACCGATCGAGTCCGAGGGAGACAGACGATGAGCCAGACGACACGCAAGGTCGCCGTGGTGACCGGTGCCGGCTCCGGGATCGGCCGCGCCTGCGCGCTGGCCCTGGCGCGCGCAGGTTACGCCGTGACGCTGGCGGGCCGCAGGAAGGAAGCACTGGACGCGACCGCCGCCGCAGCGGCCGGCGCCGAGACGCTGGTCGTGCCCTGCGACGTCGCCGATCCTGCCGCGGTCGAACAGATGTTCGAGGCAACGGTGCAGCGCTTCGGCCGCGTCGACGTGCTGTTCAACAATGCCGGCACCGGCGCGCCGGCGGTGCCGATCGACGAACTGTCCGTCGAGCAGTGGCGCACGGTGGTCGATGCCAACCTGCACGGCTCGTTCCTGTGCGCGCGGCAGGCAGTGCGGATCATGAAGCGCCAGAAGCCGCAGGGCGGCCGCATCATCAACAACGGATCGATCTCGGCGCACGCGCCGCGGCCGAACTCGACGCCCTATACGTCGACCAAGCACGCGATCACCGGACTGACCAAGTCGCTGTCACTCGACGGCCGGCCTTACAACATCGCCTGCGGCCAGATCGACATCGGCAACGCCGCCACCGAGATGACCGAGCGGATGAAGAACGGCATCCAGCAGGCCGACGGCCGCATCGCGGTGGAGCCGCGCATGGACGTCGAGCACGTGGCGCAGGCGGTGGTCTTCATGGCCGGCCTGCCGCTGGAATCGAATGTGCAGTTCATGACCATCATGGCCACCAACATGCCGTTCGTGGGCCGTGGCTGAGCCGCGCTAAAGGCCTTCTTCGAAGAAGCGGAACAACCGCTCCGGCAGGAAGCCGAGGTCGCCGGGCAGGCCGCCGCGGGCAAAGCCGATGTGGCCGCCCTCCTCCGGCTGCTCGAGATGCACGAAGCGAGACACTTCTGCCGCTCGCGGCAGGCTGTCCGCCGGCACGAACGGGTCGTTGCGCGCGTTCAGCACCAGGTGCGGCACTTCGACGCCGCCCAGGTGCCGCTTGCCCGAGGCGCGCGCCCAGTAGTCATCGGTGTTGCGAAAGCCGTGCACCGGCGCCGTGTAGGCATTGTCGAAGTCGTACAGGTTACGGCTTGCGCGAACTGCCTCGGCAGATGCCGCCTTGGGAAAGCGCGCGATCTTCTCCAGCGCCTTGTCCTTCAGCGTGGCCAGGAACATCTTCGTGTACAGGAGGTTGAAGCCGCGCGCCAGCGCTGCGCCGCCGGCAGCGAGATCGAGCGGCGAGCCGATCGACGCCGCGGCGGCGACGAAGCTCGCATCGGTGCCGCGCTCGCCCAGCCACTTGGCGAGCATGTTGCCGCCGAGTGAAATGCCGACGACGTACAGCCGCGCCGTGGGATAGCGGCGCGCCACGGCGCGCAGGATCCAGTCGCCCTCGGTCGAATCGCCCGAGTGATAGGCGCGCGGCAGGCGGTTCGGCTCACCCGAGCAGCCGCGAAAATGCGGCACCAGCCCCCGCCAGCCGCGGTCGGCCGCCGACCGCATGACCGACCGCGCATAGTGCGACTGCGAGCAGCCCTCGAGCCCGTGGAACAGCACCAGCACGGGCGCCTTGGCATCGCCGGGCTCGGGCAGTGCGAAGTCGACATCGACGAAGTCGCCATCCGGCGTGTCCCACCGCTCGCGCCGGTACTCGACGCACGGCTGCGGCACCAGCCGCGCCGCCGCGATCGTCTGCAGGTGCGCCCCCGGCAGCCACAAGGGCGCTCGGTAGGTCGATTCGATGAGTGGCATAGACGACGAAGGGAGATGCCCGCAGACGTCGCGGCGCGCCCTGCGCGCCGCGCGTGTCAGTTGTCTTGCGCGCCGACGCCCGGCCGCCCGAAGGCGGCGCGCCTGACTGTCTTTTCCGGTCTGGATGCACGTGCGAGCCGAAGGCTCGCGTACATCCAGACCGCTCAGTGGAGCGGCCCGCTCGGCGACTCGACCTCGGTGGCCTGACCTTCGGGTGCCGCCGACGCGTGGTGCAACACCATCTTCCAGCCGGCCGGCGTCTTCACGTAGGCGTTGGTGGCGATCACGTGCACGATCTTCTGCGCGCGGCCCTGCTGGACCACGATCTCCTCGACCACGTTATGCAGCGCGATGGTCGGCGTCTCCAGCGCCTTCTTCGACGAGGCGCGGATGCGCAGCGGGCCATTGGCCAGGATCGCCCGCCAGGAGCCGGTCACCGCGGCATGGCCGAGCAGCCGGGGCCCGCCGGGATGCACGCAGCAAATGTCCGCATCCTCGAGCCAAAGGCCGACCGCGGCATCGGCATCGGCCGTCTCGAGCGCGTCGTAGAAAGCGCGCTCGCACTCGTCGCTGGAGGCGAACAGCAGCGGCCTGGCGAGCCTCGTCACTTCCGACCCTGCCTCAGTGCCCGGTGACCTTCTCGCCGGCCTTCAGCCGGTAGCGCGTGCCGCAGTACGGGCACATCGCTTCGCCCTTGGTGGCCACGTCGAGGAACACGCGCGGGTGGTGGTTCCACACCGGCATCTGCGGGTTCGGGCAGAACGCCGGCAGGTCCTTGGCCGCCAGCTCGACCACCGGAGAATCGGTCGCCATCGTCGTCATACCGTGGTCAGCCAGCGCCGGTACTTCTCGGCACGGCCGTTGACCACGTCGAAGAACAGGCTCTGGATCTTCTCGGTCAGCGGGCCGCGGCGGCCGGCGCCGATTCGCCGGCCGTCGACTTCGCGGATCGGCGTCACCTCGGCGGCGGTGCCGGTGAAGAAGGCCTCGTCGGCGAGATAGACGTCGTCGCGTGTCATCGGCCTGGCAGTCACCGTGTAGCCGAGGTCGCGCGCCAGCTCGATGATCGTCGAGCGCGTGATGCCGGTGAGCCCCGAGACCATCTCCGGCTCGAAGATCTGTCCGTCGCGGACGACGAACAGGTTCTCTCCCGCGCCCTCGGCGACGAAGCCCTGCGTGTCGAGCAGCAGCGCCTCGTCGTAGCCGTCGTTGGTCGCCTCGAGGTTGGCGAGGATCGAGTTGACGTAATGGCCGGCGGTCTTCGAGCGCACCATCGACACGTTGATGTGGTGCCGCGCGAACGAGGAGGTCTTGACGCGGATGCCCTTCTGCAGCCCTTCCTCGCCCAGATACGCGCCCCACGGCCAGGCGGCGATCGCCACGTGCACCTTGGCGCCCTTCGGGCTGACGCCCATCTTCTCCGAGCCGTAGAACGCCAGCGGGCGCAGGTAACAGGATTCCAGCTTGTTGGCCCGCACCACCTCGCGCTGCGCCTCGTTGATCTGCTCGCGCGAGTACGGAATGTCCATCATGAAGATCTTGGCCGAGTTGAACAGGCGCTCGGTGTGCTCCTTCAGGCGAAAGATCGCGGTGCCGATCTCGGTCTTGTAGGCGCGCACGCCCTCGAACACCGCCAGCCCGTAGTGCAGCGAGTGCGTCAGCACGTGCGTGTTCGCATCGCGCCACGGCACCATTTTGCCGTCGTACCAGATGAACCCGTCGCGGTCGGCCATCGACATTTTCTTCTCCCAGCCCGGAAGCGAGGATTCTAGCTGCGTGCGCTCGCAGCGAGCCGGCCCGTAGAATCCGCGCCCGTGTCCACCGACGAGTCCCGCGCCCGCCGGCAGATCCTGCTGCTCGTCACCTGCCAGGCGCTGCTGTACGTCAACAACGTCACCCTGATCGCCGTCAACGGCCTGGTCGGCATGGCGCTGGCGCCCACCCCGCTGCTGGCCACGCTGCCGGTGACGACCTACATTGTCGGCGCGGCGCTGACCACGCTGCCGGCGTCGCTGGCGATGGGCCGCTGGGGCCGGCGCGCCGGCTTCATGTTCGGCACGACGATGGGATTCCTCGGCACGTCGATCGCCGCCGTCGGCGTCTTCACCGCCAGCTTCGTGCTGCTGTGCTCGGGCACCTTCGTCGTCGGGCTGTACAACGCGTTCGCCCAGTACATGCGCTTCGCGGCCGCCGACGTCGCCGATGCGTACGCGCCCGATCTGAAGGAGCGCGCCATCTCCTGGGTGCTGGCGGGCGGGCTCGCCGGCGGCATCATCGGCCCGCAGATCAGCAAGCTGACCCGAGACGCGCTGCCCACCAGCTTCGCCGGCACCTACCTCGCGCTTTCCGTCGTCGCACTCATTGCCTGCATAGTGGCCAGCCGGCTGCACATTCCGCCGCTGCACCACGCAGCCGGCAGCGGCACGGCGCGCTCGCTGAAGGCGATTGCGGCGCAGCCGGCCTTCATCGTCGCCGTGCTGGTCGGCGCGGTCAGCTATGGCGCGATGAACCTGCTGATGACCGCCACGCCGCTGGCGATGAAGGTCTGCGGCTTCGGCTACCCGCAGGCGGCCGACGTGATCATGTGGCACGTGATCGCCATGTTCGCGCCGGGCTTCTTCACCGGCGCGCTGCTGCGCCGCTTCGGCAAGGAGAAGGTGATGCTCGTCGGCTGCGCGCTGATGTTCGTCACCGTGGCGGTGGCGCACGCGGGGCTGACCTACTGGCACTTCTGGATCGCGCTGTTCGCGCTGGGCATCGGCTGGAACTTCATGTTCACCGGCGCCACCGCGATGCTGACCTCCACCTATCGCCCGGCGGAGAAGGCGCGCGTGCAGGGCATCAACGACCTGGCGGTGTTCCTCACGATGATCAGCTCTTCGGCCGCCTCCGGCGCGCTGCTGTCGGCCACCGGCTGGACGGATCTGAACCTGTACTCGCTGCCGGCGATCGCGCTGGCCACTGTGTCACTGCTGTGGCTGCACTTTCGCCGGCCGGCAGCCGCATGAAAGGCGTTCGATGACCGGTCGCCGGCTTTTCGGCCACCAGCCGCACATCGCGCAGGCACGGCGCGATGCGTGGCTGGACGGATTGCGCGTGGTCGCGCCGGCGCTGATCGCACTCTTTGCGTGGGGACTGGTCACCGGCGTGGCGATGGTCAAGAGCGGGCTGACGCAGTGGCAGGCGCTCGGCATGTCGCTGTTGCTGTTCGCCGGCAGCGCGCAATTGGCCGCCCTGCCGCTGATTGCCGCCGACGCGCCAATCTGGGTGGTGCTGCTCACCACCGCAGTGGTCAACCTGCGCTTCGTCATCTTCACGGCGGGGCTCTACCCGTACTTCCGCCACCTGCCGCTACCCAGGCGCATGCTGCTCGGCTACTTCACCGGCGACGTCAGCTTCGCCCTGAGCGTCTCGCGCTGGACGACGCAGCCGCTGCCGGAGCACGGCAGCCGCGAGCGCACCTGGTTCTACCTCGGCATCTGCAGCGGCACCTGGGTGGTGTGGCAGGTCTCGTCGGTCGCCGGCATCTTCCTCGGCGGCGGCATTCCCGGCACCTGGGGCCTGGATTTCGTCGCCATCCTGGCGCTGCTGGCGCTGGTGCTGCCGATGATCGCCGGCGGTCCCACCATCGCCGGTGCGCTGGTGGCCGGCGTGGTCGCCGTGCTGGCCGCCGGCGCACCGCTGAAGCTCGGCCTGGTGGTTGCCGTGCTGGCGGGCATCAGCGTGGCGATGGCCGTCGACATCCTGCTCGAGCGGATGGACAGGCACCGATGAGCGCCGCCGAGGTCTGGATCACGATCGTCCTGATGACGGTGGTCACGGTGGCCACGCGCACCGTGATGCTGGTCTTCGGCGACCGCATCCCGCTGCCCGAGCGCGTCCAGCATGCGCTGCGCTTCGCGCCCGCCTGCGCGCTGACCGCGCTGATCGCCCCCGAGTTGCTGACCGAGCAGGGCGCGTGGGCGATCTCGCTCGCCAACGCCAAGCTCATTGCCGGCGCGATCGCCATCGCGGTGATGCTGTCCACGCGCAGCATGATCGCGACCATGGGCATCGGCATGGCCGCCTACCTCGCCCTGCGCCACTTCGGCTAGGTACCACCCGGCTGCACCTGGCCGAGCCATTGCCGCAATGGACCGGCATTCGCTCACCTACTTGCGAGCGGACATTCCGAACAATGCTGAACGACCTGCCTCGGCTGTTCGCATGGGTCGGTCACATTTCTGCTTCAGACTGGCTGCTGCCGTTCGAACTTGGCTGGCGAATGACGGCGCTCGCCCAGAGCGGTCGGTGAGAATTTCCGGGGACGGCAGACCGGTCTACCCCTGAAACTTGACGTTCGCCAGTCGTCGAGCGGATGACGGCCACTTACCCTCGCCGTCGGCCGTCCAACGGCTGCATTCGACGGCAGCGAACTGGAACTGCCGACCCATAGCAGCCGGCGGCGACTTTCTCAGCGAACGACCGGTCTACTTTGGAACTTGACCTTCGCTGACGCCGCAGAGAAAGTCAGGGACGGCGACAGCGGTCATTCGCAGGTGGCAATCACCGACCTGGGCAAGGTGCCGGCTGAGCGACTGCATCCGAAGGCCGCGTACTCACGCTGCCGACCCGGAAGAGACATCCGCTGTCCTGATCTCGCCGGCGAAAAAGCTGCCGGTGGAACCCGCCAGCCGCCCGACGGCGATGCCTGCGGGCCGCACGGCAACGGTCGGTACGGGCACAGGCGCAGCTGCGGCGGCGCGCCGCGCCCTCGGGCATCTGCCTCGACGAAGCCGTTTCAGGGCAGCGAACTGCCGTTGGCGTCCGTCTTGACGAGGTAGACGTAGGTCGCGCCCTCGCGAGCCGTCGAGCCGGTCATGACATAGCCGCCGTCGCTCGTGGCTTGTACGGCATAGAAGTGGTCGTCTCCCGTGCTGCCGAAGGTGTTCTCCCAGAGGACGTTGCCCTGGGCGTCCGTCTTGACCAGATAGCCGTCGGCCCCTCCAGCGCCGCGCGAGGTCGTGCTGCCTGCAAGGATGAACCCGCCGTCGCGGGTCAACTCCATTGCGGCGCAGGTCTCCGAACCCGCGCCGCCCAGGGTCCGCGACCATTGTTGGATGCCCTGGGCGTCGGTCTTCAGCAGGTAGATCTGGCGGTCCTGCTCCCTCCCGGTCGTGCCGGCGATGATGAACCCGCCGTCCGCCGTCACACGAACGGACGCGGCGACGTCACGGTCCGCGGTACCGAAGTGGCGATGCCAGAGTGTCTGCCCGTTGCCGGCCACCTTGACCAGCCAGATGTCGCCGTTGGCGTCGAACTGTGTGGTGCTGCCGACGAAGACGGCACCACCGTCCGAAGTGACCTGGACGGCGGCGGCGGCGATCTCGAACGAGTCGTCGTAGCCCTTCCGATCGGCCCACAGGACATCTCCGTTCAGGATCGTGCGCACCAGAAAGACGTCTTGCGACGGATTGATGCCCAGGAGGTCGGTTTCCGCGGTCGTGCCCGCCAGCAGGTAGCCGACGCCCGGGATCTCGACGATATCGGCGGCAAACTCTTGACGCGTGCTGTAGCCGTAGAAACGGCTCCACTCGTCGTTGCCCCTCGCATCCATCTTGACGGCCCATAGCTGGCGATTGCTGCCCATCATGAATTCCCCGAGCATCACGTAGCCGCCGTCCTGGGTCCGCCGGACCACCCTGCCGGTATCGTTGCCGGTACCGCCGATCGCCTTGGCCCCGAGGAGCGCGCCCTTCGTGTCCGTGGAGAGGACGTAGGCGTCGCTGCCCTTCGTCGCCAGCGCCGCGTCGTTCACGGTGCCGACCACGAGGTAGCCGGCGAGGACGCCGGTGGGCGTCTCGACCACCGAGCGGCCCTCACCGAGGGCGAATGTCTTGAACCACGCGACAGGCTCGGCCGGCGGCTGAGGCGGCTCGTCTGAGCCGCCACCGCAACCGGCGAGCAGCACGAGCGCGAGGGTGGCAATCAGAGGCAGAGACCGGGGCCAGCGCTTACGCGTAGGGCACTCCTTTCGAACCTGTTCGATTCCGGGCATCCGGTGGGGCTCGACGTTCGTGCACGCCCGTCGTCGAATCACCTTTATCCATCGTAGCCGCCGCGCGGCCAGCAGCGTTGCGCGCGGTCAAGCTGCGCGGCCGCGCTGGTGCCGCGGCCGAGGTTGCACCGCAACCGTCGACCGGATAGCGGCCGGTCGTGGGCGACTCTTGATGGCCGGCTGCCGCCCGTGACGACCGGTAGCTTCGGGGCGCTTCGTTCTGGCCACTTCACCCACTTTCATTGCGCTTGGCGGCCGTGGGATTTCATTCTTTGTGTCCGTCTACCTCCACACCTTTAGTGGGCAGTGCGAGGCGGCATGGAGGAAGTCGTTGTCGGTGGTGAGCAGGGTCAAGTCATGGCGTATGCAAAGCTGGGCCAACAGGGCATCAATCGTGCCGATCTGAATGCCGGCCCGACGGCAGGTATTGCGCAACTCCGCAGCGTCGATGTGATCTTGCCGATCCGGGCCGATCAGTGGCAGGGCGGCAAAGCGTTCGATGATGTCCTTGCGCGCACGTGGACCAGCGAAACCCTGAAGCAGTTCCTGCAGAACGAGCCCTGTCGTCACGACGATATCGTCACCCTCGAGGGCGTTGCGCAACGCGCGTACCTGCGGGCCGGCGGAATTCTGGTCTCGCCGGAAAGCGAGTGACCAGACGCTGGTGTCGACGAGCAGCGTCATCCTCGGGAACGTTCGGCCTTGTAGTCGAACGACTTGTCCCACTCAAGCTTGCCCATCAGCTCGACCAGGCGCTTCTGTCCGCGACGAGCGATGAATTCCTGCAACGCTCGAGTGACGGCAGCCTTTTTGGTGCGCTCGCCGCTGAGTTCGACCGCGCGTTCAATCAGGTCCGGATCCAGTGAAAGGTTGGTGGCCATGTGTGACTCCTTACACATCATTCTACACAGACATTACTGTGTCGGCTTTCGAGGTTTCATCGCCGCGTGCGCGACGCCGAGCTACGTCCGCTGCACTTCGTGACCGGTCATTCCGAACGTCGCCTTACGGTCGCGTGACCGACAGGTCATGGCCGGGAGTGTGAGTTCGCAATCAGGCCCGTAAGCTGCCCTTCGCCGCAAGAGCGTGATTCTTAAGGGCGGCTTTCAGCGAACGTGGGGAATCGCAGCTGCCGGCCACTTCCGGACCATGAGGCCGGTCCGCGACAGCTGACCGCCCCGGGGCAGCGCACTTCGCTGCAGTCGCGGCTTGGGCTGCTGTCTCTACATGTGGCGACGTCGAGGACATCCTCGGCTGGCACAGGCCTCTGCCGAATGTCAAAGACGCCCCGACGGGGCAGCATCTAATCGGTAGGAGATCAGCCCACCGGACTCGTGGGAACGAGAGCGAATGAACCCGATCATCGATCAGATGCGGCGCGTTCTCGACGCGCAGCGCGCGGCACTTCTCGGCGACCCCTACCCGCCACTTGCCGAACGCAAGGACAAGTTGCGTGCGCTCAGGGCAGCACTGAGGTCTCATCAGGACGAGATCGTGACGGAGGTCGACGCCGATTTCGGCGGGCGATCTGCCGACGAAACCAGGCTGATCGAAGTGATCGGGCCCATCTTGCAGATAGATCACGCGCTGGCGAATCTGCGCCGCTGGATGAAGCCCTCCCGCCGCCATACCGAACCGGTGTTTCGCACCAACAGCGCTCGGGTCGAATACCAGCCGAAAGGCGTTGTCGGCATCATCAGCCCGTGGAACTTCCCGCTGTACCTCGCGCTCGGGCCGCTGGTCGCGGCGCTGGCGGCGGGCAACCGCGCGATGATCCGGATGTCCCAGTTCGCCCCGCGCAGCAGGGAGCTGCTCGAGCGGATGCTCGGCGAGATCTTCTCCGAGAACGAGGTTGCCGTGTTCGGCGGCGATATCGCCGAGGCCGAGGCGTTCTCGCGCCTGCCGTTCGACCATCTCGTTTTCACCGGTTCCTCGGAGGTGGGCAGGCACGTCATGCGGGCTGCGGCGGAGCACCTGGTTCCCGTCACCCTCGAGCTGGGCGGCAAGTCACCTACTTTGGTGGCGCCCGGTGCCGATCTTGCCGATGCAGCAAAGCGCATTGCCCACGGCAGGACGTTGAGCGGCGGCCAGATCTGCGTCGCCCCGGACTACGCATTGGTGCAACGAGACCAGGTCGAGCCGTTCGCGGACGCCGTCTGCGCCGCGTTCCGGCGCATGTACTCCCCGCCGCAGGGAAGTGCCGACTACACGGCGCTCGCGACGGATCGCCGTGCGCAGCGAATCCGCGACATGATCGGCGATGCGGAGTCGAAGGGCGCACACGTGGTCACGGCGGGGGTCGACGGGCCGGGGCGCCGCATCGCACTGCGCGTCGTGACACAGGTGCGCGACGACATGACGGTGATGCAGCAGGAGATCTTCGGGCCCATCCTGCCGGTGGTGCCGTACGACACGCTGGACGACGCCATCGCGTACATCACCGCGCGGCCGCGGCCCCTGGCGCTGTATGCCTTCGGGCTTGCCGGTGCCGAACTCGAGAACGTCAAGCGGCGCACGCATGCCGGCGGCATGTCGATCAACGACTGCGGCTGGCACGCGTTCAATCACGACCTGCCGTTCGGCGGCATCGGCAACTCCGGCACGGGCAGCTACCACGGCGAGGAAGGGTTCCGGGCGCTCTCGCACGCCAAGTCGGTCTACGTTCGCCATCGCTTCTTCCCGGTCGGACTGTTCTATCCCCCCTATGGGAATGTGGTGCAGCGGCTGGTGATGAGGTTCTATCTCGGGAGGCCCACGCGCGCCGCGAGGCGGACTCAGCCGCGCTCGGCTCGCCGCACGCAAGCGAGCTGATGGAAGCGACGCGCCGGGTACGGCAAGGCATCGACGGCTGCTTTCGAGCCAAGTCTGCGCGGCAGCTTCCCGCCGCTTGGGGTGGCCGGAAAGGGTCTGCAGCGCCAGTTGGAGCCCTTGACCAGCAGACATTCGATCGGCCTTTGACGCCGGAAGGCGTCGGCCGCGATTGAGTCGCCGTCCTGGCGCAAGCGTCGCCGCGCGCCGGCGACCGGCTACGTCAGCAGTACCTTGCGACCGGTCGTTGGCGCCGCAATTCCCTGGGTGCCTGAATGACCGGAAAGGAGCCGAGACCGTGAGTTCGAAGGTCGACCGCGACCGACCGGACACGCTGCAAAGCGGTCGCGTCAGGCTGGAACGGTCGGCGGCCACTCCTGGACGATCTGCGAAGTTGGCGAGCCTGAACGAAGCCGACTTTGAACCCGTTTACCGGGCAGGTTGCTGACTGCCGGCGCGATAGGCGCCCGACCCGGGACCCCGCTAGTGCGAGGCCGTTCACTCACGGCGCATCGGTGCCGAACACGGCGCGCCACAGCGACCTCACCGCATCCGTCTCGCCGGCCACCGTGCCGGCTGGCACGCGCGCATACGGCGCATTGTTCAGCCGCAGTTCGTGCTGCAGCTTGCGGAAGTGCCGATAGCCGTCGGCCACCTCGGCGGCCAGCCGCGCATCGATGAGGCCCAGTTCGCCGGCAATGCGCAGCAGCGCGATGTTGCCGAGGTTGCCGAGCAGCCGCGGATGCGCGTGCGCATGGGCGAGCACCAGGTACTGGACGATGAACTCGACGTCGACCATGCCACCCCGGTCGTGCTTGAGGTCGAACAGGCCGCTCTTGTTCGGATGGCCCTCGAGCATGCGGCGGCGCATGTCGAGCACGTCGGCGGCAAGCTTCGCCATGTCGCGCGGCATCGCCAGCACCTCGTTGCGCAGCCGCTCGAAGCGGCTGCCGATCGCCGCATCGCCGGCGACGAAGCGCGCCCTCGTCAGCGCTTGGTGTTCCCAGGTCCAGGCGCCGGTGCCC
>Ga0209450_10000729_pt1 | contig 16495 bp, 10 predicted proteins | sample FrelakmetLWP11LW_FD_187149 | JGI IMG/M metagenome (GOLD analysis project Ga0209450, IMG submission 187149) | Freshwater lake sediment microbial communities from the University of Notre Dame, USA, for methane emissions studies - LWP11 LW (SPAdes)... | ecosystem: Environmental > Aquatic >...
GTAGTAAGGCGAAGAGCTGTCACCAGCGACGGAGGTGATGGAGCTGATGGTGGGTGCTGTTGAATCCACTCCGTAACTAAGCGTGTAGGAACTGGTTGATACAAGGCCTGCATCATCCAAACACCTCATGTAGACGGTCTTGGCTCCATCTCCGGCAAGATTAAGCGTACACGATGAAGTGGACTCACAAGTGTTAGCCATGGAGGCATAAGCCACATCGGTGGTGTTCCATTTACAAGTGATAGCATCGGCGGAAGCCGTATAGGCCACCACGGTTGATGAATCATTGAGGGTATCGTAGTACGGAGCTGAAGCATCGCCCGCGACGGAAATGATGCTGGTAATAGCAGGCTGAGTGGCGTCAATCCTGTAGCTGACCGGAGTTGAGGAGGTCATCCAAAGTCCGGAGACATCGGCGCAGCGGATATAGACGGTTTTGTCGCCTTCACCACTCAGATTGGCCACACAGTTTGTAGTAGAAGCACAGGTGTTGACCATTGCACCGTAGTTTGTATCAACGGTATCCCACTTACAGGCGGATACTCCTGACGTCGCATCGTAGGAGACAAAGACGATGGAAGTCGATGAGTCGTTGGTGGTGTCGTAATAAGTCGGTGGACTTGAGTCACCTGCAACCGAAGTAATGGAGCTGATTGAGGGAGCTGTCTTATCCAGCTTGACGCTGTTGGAGGTTACACCAGTTGTATTGCAATTACTCACGTTGTCACACACATTGGGTGTCACTGAACAAGTTGAAGACGAGCCTTCAGTGCTGATGGTACAGCTAGCGGGGTTACCACTCGCAATACCGGAACTGGCATCTGTAAAGTTGAAATTTGAACCCTGGTCGGTGTTGTACCAGCCTGTCCCATAGCTGGTCTGACTAGAGAGAGCTGGCGCGGTGGTATCCAAGGTGCAATCATGGCCAAGGCCAGCTCCATTTCCGGCGTTATCGTAAGCAGCCACACCCACAGAATTATCTGCACAAGTGGTGGACTGCCCAATGGTGTAACTTAAGGCATAGGGACTGGTATAATCAGCGGCTGGGATCATCCCGAAATCAGTACTGCCGTAAACATAGTTCACACCGGAATACGTGTCGGTAGCCGAAACGTTGATTGTAAAGGAGCCCGGAGTTGCTGGAGCATTATTATAAAAAAGTATAACGCCATTATCGTAAATGTAATTACTGGATTCAGAAACACTGCTTATCGAGAGAGTATTGAAAGTAATATCAATATCCGCTCCATTTGAAGTAACCTGAGTTGTATTGCAGTTACCGGCAACGTCGCACACGTTAGGAGTGACATTACAGGTCTGGCCAGTTCCTTCTGTCGTAATCGTACAAGCTGCTGGATTTCCGCTCGCGATGCCGGAAGTGGCATCGGTATAAGTAAAATTTGAAGTCTGGTTAGTGTTGTACCAACCGAAATAAGTGGTTTGGGAGGAAAGCGCCGGCGCGACGCTGTCAATTCCGTAGCTTAACGCGTAATTTGCGAATGTGGTCAAATCCGCCGCGTCAAGACAACCCATATACACGGTTTTTGCTCCTTCGCCGGAAAGATTGAGTGTACACGACGAAGTGGAAGCACAGGTATTGGCCATCGAAGCATAGGCGACACTGGAGGTATCCCACTTACACGTAACAGCATCGGCAGAAGCGGTGTAGGCCACCACCGTGGATGAGTCATTGGTCCTATCCCAGTAAGGATCGGTGGTATCACCAGCTACCGAGGTGATATTGAGAACGGCAGGACGGGTGGTATCGATGGTGTAATTAACGGCCTGGGGTCCAGCAGTCCACCCAGCTTCATCAAGACAGGCAAGATAAATGGTCTTTGCCCCTTCTCCGCTAAGGTTGGCCGTACAGATGCCATTCCCCTCCTCAATGAAGCAAGTATTGGTCATACTGCCATAAGGAATACTGCTTGTTGCCCACCTACACTCGACTACATCATATGGGATAAGAAAATTGATGTGGGTGGATGAGTCGTTGGTCGTGTCGTAGTAAGGAGCCGAAATATCACCGGCAACGGAATCCACGGTCATCGTGGGCGGAGTGGAATCTACAGCGTACCAGAAGGCATTATAGGGAGAAGTGATGTTGCCCACAGCATCTGAACAGGCAAGATAGACATAGTACCACCCGTCAGGGGAATTGTTTAAATAGCAGCTGCTCGTTGAGGCACAGTCGGTCATAAAAGCATACGCCACATTACTGTTACTCCACCTACAAGAGGTGGCATCGCCGGAACTGATCGATACAAGCGTTGATGAATCATCGGTGGTGTCGTAGTAACTGGGCACAGTATCACCCGCTACGGAGTTGATGGTAATGGAAGGTGCCGTCGTGTCGATAACGATATTGCTTGTAGAACCTAATGACAGACCTCCTCCAACCGTCGGCAGGGTTAAAATAAGGTTCTGGTTGAAGGCATCCCTAATGGTTCCGCCGTTTGACAGTAACGATGCAGTATTAACATATTCCAAATCACTCGTTGTATCCCCTGGCTGAACAACATAACTGAACCGTAGTATGTAGCCGCTAACGGTGCTTGTATAAGGGACATAGCGATCGGTCGTGCCGGTCTCGAGATACAACTGAGGAGTGCCGCCCGTCGTATTGACTGTCTCGTTCCGCGAAGTATCCATTGATATGAGAATGGTATCTCCAGCCTTGTAGGTACCGTTGGCCGTACTACTATATACACTGGTTACGGTAGGGGGTGCTACCAACGATAACGCCGTTGAACCTGAGTTTGTCGCACCGGCAGGAGTGTTAAGATAAATCGTATAATAGCCTGTCGGCATTCCAGCAGGGAGGTCACAGGTAAAGTTGGTTGAAGAACCGGAGGTAACATTATTACAAACGTAGTTGGTGCCGTTATAAAGGATGACCGGATAAGTAGCACCCAGGTAGAGGTTTGTTCCGGTGATGGATATTGAAGTCGGAGTTACAGGAGTCGTACCTGCTGTACTTGGCGTAACGCTTGAGTAGGTAGGCGCGGCAATATACTGAATAGTATCGCTAACCGCCGTACTCCAGTTGCCGGCGGCGTCTTTAAACCTTGCGTAAGCAGTTTTTGTGCCGTAACCCCCGGTACAACCAGCCGGCTCAGCGCCTGCGCCTGTCATATCAAAGGTACCTGAGGTCGAATAAGTGCGAGCGGCCGTATAAGTTACATTGTCGCACGAAAGCATCATTTGAGTGGTTCCCGAAGTTGCATCCGTGGAAGATAGTGTCAGAGGAACATTCACAAGGCTTCCAATATAGGCAGCACCACCGTTGATGGAAACACTGTTGGATGCAGGCGCGGTTTGATCTCTTTTGACTATAAAGCACGCAGCTGTACCCGTTCCTCCTGTATCGTTGTTTCGCGCGCAAAAAGTATTCGTACCTTCTCCAAACGATGTGTCCCACGTGGCCCCAAAGAATGATTGATTCCAGGATGAACCACCATCAGTACTTCCCCACGAACTTATAGGCGAAGGTCCCCCTATCAAGTTCCAGGTACAGGTGGGGGAGGCATAACTGCCCCACACGTTATACACAAAAGAGCCGCACGCAACGGTCGGGGCGCCAGGGGCAATACTGTCATAGACAATGGAATCCGTAGCGTAGTTACCTGCGTTGTTATAGCCATCAACCGGCCGTATATTAACGTAATAGGTTGTGGAGTCAGTTTTTCCGGATGGTGCCACGCCATTGTTTGCATAGCAATCGGTTCCCAGCTCCCCCGTTGTGGTATCAGCTCCGATTTGTAAAACACTTTCCCCATTTCCGAAGGTCATATCAGTATCCCAATATGCTTTGCAAGTCCCATCTCCGATCCCCTGTGAACCGGTAATTGTAATGGCACTACCCGCGTTTACGTAGTAAGTCGAGCCGCCAGCGGCAGACGTAACATTAACAGTGAAAGTCGGGGTAGTATAGGTAACGTACATGCAAGGCGCAGTCGTGCCCGTACCATACTGATAAAAACGGTGAACATTATTTGTTGCCGCATTTGCACTGAATCCTATGGCGTAATAATTGTTGCCAGCGGTTCCTATTGAGCTTTGTATATACGGCGTGCCATAAGTACCAGTAGTAATAGAAAAGCTATACCAACCGCCTACTGTGGTTCCAACCGACGTGGAGGCAATACTGGAATAGCCCAAACCGTTGTAGAGTGTTGAACCTGTGGCGGTTAGAGGATTGACAGAAGAATAATAAGCGGTCATGGTATCGGTAGTGCCGTAAACGGCAGAAGATTGGTTTAGATAAGCCGTAGCACTGCTAACGGTCGAACCATCCATAAAACCCGACAAGTCAAAATAGGCCCAGCCACGTCTGTATTCGGTCGTACCAGGGCAAGGTGCCCCCCAGCAACCAACATCTATGTCGGAATTCCATTTGCTATAGCTTGTGCCACCCACTGTTCCAGAATAATAAGTTGAAGAACCACCGTGGTAATATGGCCCAGCATATTGGTAGTAGGTCGGATCAACCACTATCGGGAACTGTCTTTCGGGGGCCGTCAGCCAATCCAGCGGGGCCACCTTACAAACCGTCAGGGTATTACCTTCCTGCTGTAGGCTGTATTTGCCGGTAATCTCATTCTGACTATTTTGCTCAAAAATAGTTGGAGGCACGAAGTGAATCATTTCGATACCTTCCCCATTCTTGAGGGATATTTCGGTCATTCTTGTGGAATCTTTCTCATCTGCTTTCGTTTCATAGGTCCAGTCTTCCGGAATGACCGCGTGCTCACAATAAGCCAACTCTTTGGCCCCTTCCGGCATGCCATCAAGGGCTGATTTGTCTTTCAAAACAACATCGAGTCTCCTGTCCGCCTGATTCTGTCTGAATACCACATCCGTGTTTTTGTAGACCGAGGGATAAGTCACATGATTGGCGTCAGGGGTGCCCTTCACCACCTCCGCGCTCACGCTTTTGATCGTGTTTCCATCCGCATCCAACCAGTGCATTTCCGGATCGATCCAGTCTTTATAGATTTCTTTCCCAAAATCGACCAGGAGCCCCTGAGCTCCGCTGTAAGCCGGATAAAAACGTTTGCTTTCACTTTGGGTCGTCGAGAAAGCATAATCGGAATGAATGTCTGAAGTATTCTTTTCGATATCAATCAGGATTTCTTTCCACTTGCCGTCTTCCTGATAATGAATCAATCCAGCCGATACAACTCCCGTCATGGTACCATCCGCATTCTTGAAATGCTTAGACGTGGCATTGCGCATTGATACCACTTCATTATCGGGCTTAAAGTCTCTAAAAATCCCGTCTTTTCCCCAATTTTCGGCTGAATGAAGTTCTGCTTTGGGGCCTGTTTTAAGTGGGTAGTTGGCAAAAAAAGCTCCCGCAAAAATGGCCACAGCAAAAAGAATTAGGCTAAATATTCGCCATAATCGCCTTTTTTTAAAGCTTTTTGATGTCGCCTTCTTTAGGCTCATTTATTTTTATTTTTGTTCCGTAATATTGTAGCATATTTCGACCCATTTAGAAACATGGTTTTTACTTTATTGATGCCATTAAAGCCCATTTTCGATTGACAAAAAATTGATTATATTAAGATATAATAGTTTACTTTCAAAATCATTGATTTAGAATGGGTCAGAAAAGTAAAAGAGGTGAGGTTTTATGCAAAAAGAAATTAAAATTTTCGGAAAAACGGTGGCCCTAAATATGCGCAATGATGGTGATTACGTCATTGCCAATGAGCTATTTTTGGACCATCAGTACCGTTACTGCGACACGGTGATCAAAAACGCCAAGCAGGCGGTGATCGACATCGGCGGGCATCTGGGATTTTTTAGTTTGTACGCCAGCCTGCTAAATCCAACCGTCCCGATTTACTCATTCGAACCGCATATCGGAAATTTTGAAATGTTAAAGATTAACCTACAACAGAATCGGGTGCGAAATGTGACGGCAAAAAACCTGGCGGTGAGTAATCAGATTGGCGAAGTGGAATTGCTACTAAGTAAGGAGGATTTGAACCACTCCATTGTGCGTGCCATCGAGCCCACGAATGAGGTGCAAAAAGTCCAGACGATCACGCTGGAAAAAATCCTAGATAGACATCATATTGGACATTGTGACCTGATCAAGATTGATTGTGAGGGAGCCGAATTCTCGATTTTGGAGGACAGCCCGCCCGCCATTTTTGACAGGGTGTCGCACATCTTTTTGGAGTACCACGACTGGGCCGCGCCATACGGCGGGCAAGTTCCCAACGGCGATCATCGGAGGCTGAAAAAATTTTTGGAAGCGCGCGGTTTTAAGGTCGAAAAATATCCCAATTCAAAGATGAAGGAACTGGGATTTTTTTGGTGTTACAAATGAGTCAATGAAAGTGGGTTTCCGGGGGTCGGCAACTTGACGAGTGGTGAGGATCTTTCAAATTGATGTGTGTTTCGGAGTGTCGGGGATACCCCGAATAGGCACATGTTTTTTGATGCACCAAGTTGGTGCATAGTTGGTGCATCAGGATTCAGCCCTCAAAAAACGATACCTCTCCTCCGCGTCCTTACCTCTCAACATGTGCTAAAATTGTTGCATGAAATCCTACAATGAAGACTTTTACAGGTTGTTCAATGAAATCGCGGATCTGATGGCGATTTTGGGTGAGAATACGTTCAAAATACTGGCTTATCGCTCGGCCGCCAGGCGAATTAAGGAAGAGATTCATCCGATCATCAAAAAAAAGGCGTCTGAGGCAGAATTTAAAAAGCTTCCGGGTATTGGCGTGGCCATTGCCGGCAAAATGATGGAGTACATTGAAACGGGCAAAATTGAGTATCTGGAGGGTCTGAGGAAGCAGGTGCCAAAACCGGTCCGCGAGCTACTCGACATTCCCCATCTGGGGCCCATTCGCGTGCGGGACCTATACATCAATCTGGGAGTGAAAAATAAGAAGGACTTACTGAAGGCGGCCAAAAGCGGAGCCATTGATAAGCTGCCCGGTTTTGGAGAGAAGCTGGTGGCGAGCATTCTGGAGGCCATGGAAAAGGGGCAGGAAAAGAAACACCGTCATGAGCGGGCGGAAGTGGAACCGATTGCCAAACAAATGATTGGCTTGCTGACAAAAATGAAGGGCGTGCGAACGGCCGAAGTGGCGGGCAGTTACCGGCGCGGAGAAAAGACGGTGGGCGATCTGGATATTCTGGTGATCGGCGATCTGGACAACTCGGCTCTCGAAAAAGTCGTGCGTAAGACCTTTCCCGATATTACGATATTGGGGAGCGGGGAAACCAAGGTTTCGTTCGTTATCTTTCCCAACAACTTACAGATTGATATCCGGTTTTTGCCCAAAGAAAGTTATGGGGCCGCCCTGCTCTATTTTACGGGAAGCAAAGATTTTAACGTGATGATGCGAAAGAAGGCTATCGAACTGGGTTATTTGCTGAACGAATACGCCCTGTTTAAAGATGGGGAATACTATAAAGGTGAAACAGAGCAAGAGGTTTTTGAGGCCCTTGGAATGAAATATGTGGAACCGACCAAAAGAAAGTAATATGATGATTCTGCTGGAATACACGCTTTCCTATTGATCACTTTTTTTTCTTTATACATCACATTAAGGGAGTCTTAATCTGTCCCCGCCGTGGCGGGGCGTGCGGACACCCACCTTACTTACAAGGGGAAACTAATGTGCATAGGGGCGGTATTTTAGCTTGTTTGGAGAAGGGTTGGAGAGAGGAATTGACAAACTGACATTTTTGTATATAATAAACTCCATTTATCCTCATTTTTATGCCTATCAGCAAGCCACAAGCTGTTGACCGGCCCTCAGAAAACTCATTCCGAAAGGCTATTCGTGTCGTTTTTGCCTGTTCTATGTTAGGGCTACAGGGAGATGCTGCCACCCCGCACAAGGACCCCTACGAGGGATGGGATGATTTAAAATATCTGTACGAGGACATCAATGCGGAACCTGATCCGACACCTGCGCCGCCGGCAAAGGAAGGGGATGGGTCAAACGGTTTCGATTTGTTAAGGGAGCCAGCCTGTGATGAGGACACCTGTAAACTTGGCTGACCCTCGTGATTTGAGAGTTGTTTTTTGGGCGCTTTTTTGATATAATGATATGAAAAATTAAAAAACCACACCCGTGACCGACCAAGAATTCAAATCTGCCCTTTATGGGTTTAAGTACTACTTAAAACCGGCTCTTTTTACCGTTCTTTCCGAGAACGCGGATGCGTTTAGCGAGGAAACGAAAAAGGACATCCTCGAAAAACTGCAGGAAGCCGATTCACAGATGCACAGGTTATACGAGTATCAGGAAAAGAGAAACGGAATCATGAGAAAGGGGATTGAAAAAATTCAGGACATTTATACCAAGGCCAAGGCCAGCTTTCAGGCGTCCGTTTTGGGCCAACACCAGACCGAAATGACCGCGGCAGATGAATTAATTTCTAATCTATAAATTCCATGCCATTCGACGCCTTTAAAGTAGAGTCAAAAGATAGTCAGCCACCCTTACAGGTAAACGCCAATTTATTTGCCGAAAATCCAAATGCGCTAGCCGCCGGTCAGGGGCTCGCAACGGAAGTCAAAACCGTCAGCGATACCATTCAGAGGAAATTGAACGAGATGCAGAAGCGGGCTGAAGGCCGCTGGAATATGAATTCGGATGAATTCCGGCTTGCGGTTTTAGCCATGGAAAATGAGTTGGATCTATCGGTCCCCGACAACTTTAGAGAGGCCTATAAAAACGCCAAGAGCCCCGAAGAGGCCGCCCAGGTTATCACTCGCAATATTTTGATGCCCGTCAATAATTTTGTGAATGCGACGATGCGTGAGGTTGTCTCATCCACTGGCGCCATCCGTCGGATTCCCGTAGGACCCAGCAGGGCAGAATACATTGCGACAAAAGCCGCCGATATCAGCATCGCTTCGGTAAATAAAGGAGAGGCCGTCGCCTTTCTTAAGGGCATTGATCCAAACATTACGGATCAGGAAGTAAACAACATTTGGGCCAACTTCAAGCCCGCAAATGCCATTACTGATGCCGGAAGAGGAATTGCCCGTGGTAGTTCGATGCGAAGACGTTCCGACGAAGCCATGAATTCGAAATAATACTTAATCTTTCACTATGACCGAAGCCAAGACCAAGCCTGCAAAAAAAGAGACCGAGAAGGCTGCTGAAAGCACCGAAAAAACTATTCAGGACGGCGCTGAAACAGCAACCCATGCTGCGGATGAAGTCTTTACCAAACTGAAGTCTCATTTTGAAACCAAGAAAGTCGACGCCTGGCAAAAAAAGTGGCTTTCCGTGCCCGCAAACCGAAAGAAATACGAGAAGCTGGCCGACGCGCCCGAAGTAGCAGGAGAGGAGGCTTTGGCCATCACCAACGACATCATTGATTTTATTCAGGGGCAGGAATCCGAGCAGTCCCATCTGTTTAAGAGACTGAAGGGCAGTTTCCAGACCTTTTTTAAACATCCGGTGGAGGCTCAGCCAAAGAAGAAAGCCACCAAACCAGCCAAAAAATAGCTGTAAATTGGCTTAAAGATGTTGTATTGTTGCTGCGTTATTTTAGCAACATTTTTAAACATGAAAATCAGTTTAGCGTGGCTGAGCGACTTCATCAGCATTACCGAAAAGGATAATCAGAAAATCAAGGATATTATTACGGAGCGGTCGGCCGAGATCGAGACCATGGAGGCTCAGGGCGAACACCTGAATAATATCGTGGTGGGAAAGGTGGTATCGGTGGCCAAACACCCGAATGCTGACAGTTTACAGCTGTGCAAGGTGAATGATGGGCAGTCGGCCATTCAGGTGGTCTGCGGAGGGTCAAATGTGCGCGAGGGAATGCTCTGCGCTTTTGCCAAACTCGGCGCCGTAGTCAGGTGGCATGGAAGCGAGGTGGTGAAGATGGAGAAGGCCAAGATCCGCGGGGAGGAAAGCTTTGGCATGATCTGCGCCGCCGATGAGATCGGCCTTGCCGATATGTTCCCGAAGCAGGCCGAAAAGGAGATTGTGGATCTGACGGCTATGAACCTGAAAGTCGGCCAGCCATTGGCTGTGGCACTTGGATTGAATGATGTGGTAATCGACGTGGACAACCACGCCATTACCAACCGCTCGGACCTGTTTTCGCACCGTGGATTCGCCCGCGAGTTTGTGGCCTGCGGGCTAGGCAAGTGGAAGAATATGAAGGAGTTCAAGATGCCGACCAACCATTCCCCCGCTCCCATTCAACTGAAGATTCAGGACAAAGAGGTCTGCAGTCATTACATGGGCGTGTACCTGACGGACATAGAAGTGAAAGAAAGTCCTGATTGGCTGAAGAAGAGACTGGTGGCCTGCAAGGTGAATCCGATTTCGAACATTGTGGATATTACGAATTACGTGATGCTGGAACTCGGCATGCCGATGCACGCGTTTGATCTGGACCAAGTGAAGGGCAAAAAATGGACGATGCGAAAAGCCCAGCAGGGTGAAACCCTGACGACTCTGGATGGGAAGGCTCACGAGCTGAAAGGTGGTGAGATTGTCATTAACGATGGCCATGAGCTGTTTGACCTGTGCGGAATCATGGGCGGACTTTCTAGCGGAATCAACCAGCACACCAAGGCGGTCTGGCTACACGCCCCCATTTACAATCCCACGCTGATCCGACAGGGAATGAGAGGCCTTGGGCACATCAGTGACGCTTCGATTATTTACGAAAAGGGTCTTGATCCGGCACTGGCCGAGGACGGTCTGAGGCGCGCCACAGAACTGATTCTGCAGCTTTGCCCCAAAGCTAAGGTCGCCAGCGAGGTGATGGACGTCTGGAACGTCAGGCAGGAAAAACGGGTGATCGAACTAAATATTGCCCGCGTGAATCTGATGGTCGGAACACTACTGACGGAAAAAGAGATCACAAAGATCCTGAATAACCTTGGTTTTGAAACCGCTAAAATCAAGGGCGGGTTTAAGGTAACCATTCCGACTTTCCGACACAACGACGTAAAACGTGAGGCTGATATTATTGAAGAAGTGGCGCGCGTTTACGGGTTTAATAATATTCCCTACAAGTCACCGGTGAAGTCACTGGAACCTGTTTCGCCCAATCCTGCCCGAAGACACTGCCGAGAGATTAAGGAAGCGCTGACGGCTCAGGGTTTTAACGAAATTTATACTTTCGCCTTTCTGGGGCCCGAACTACTCGCCAAATGCGGACAGGCAGTGACGAGCGCGATGGTAGAGGTGGCCAATCCGATTTCGGCTGACATGTCGCTGATGCGGACGAGTCTACTGCCCCGTATGATGGAGACGATTGCCAGTAATCTGCGTTACAAAAATAGCTTCCGCTTGTTTGAACTGAGTAAGATCTACTTCCGAAAATCCGATACTGACTGCCAAGAGCGGCAGGCTTTGGTGATGGCGAACGCGGGTGGGGAGTTTAGGGATTTACAGGGCGCGGTCGAAAGTCTGGGTTTTGAAGTATTGCCAGCGGGCACCAAGAGCACGAACCCTGCCATGCACCCCGGCCGAACCGGCGAACTGATTTTGAGAGGACGGAGCGTCGGCTGGATCTATGAAGTCCATCCGCAAATACTGAAGAAATTTGATATCAAGCCCCGCGTAACGGTGGCCGAAATCGATCTGCAGGCTGTTCTAGAGATGAACATCGATACCCGCAAAAAATATGTGGAACTACCCAAGTTCCCCTCGGTGCAGTTGGACGTGAGCTTGGTGGTGACTAAAAAAAGTAAGGCTGCCGATTACATGACCGCCATCGAAAAGACGGACCAAAAGCTGATTCGCCACGTGGAACTGATCGACGAGTACACCGGCGAAAAGATCGAGGCTGACAAACGAGGTCTGACCTACTCGATTACTTACATGGCCCCCGACCATACGCTAACGGAAGCGGAGGTTGAGGCAGTGCATAAACAAGTACTTGAAAGGCTGAAGAAGAATGGGGCCGAGATAAGATAGACAAGTTACCATTGATCCATCAATGACGACTATTTCGGTCACCTCACCGCCCCCATTTATTTGTGATGTGTTGATTAGGTGTTGATTAGGTGTTGATTAGGTGTTGATTCGGTGTTGATTCGGTGTGGATTTTGAGCCATATTAGCCCACCAACATTTTCTTTACCGCCAAAGTCACCTACACGGTAAAAAAAATAATATGGGTATTTTGGCATACCTACCCCCCTCATTCTCGAATTATTAACCAGCTAATAGCCCGTCGATAATTGGCTATCAACGGGCTATTAATGATTATTTGATTTACCTAACCGCGTGCAGAAAATGTGCGGGGCCTATTCAGCGAGATCCAGAAGTTTTACCGGTGCAACGGTTTGCAGAGTGCTGACTTTTACGCCGCCCTGAGCAATCGTATACAGGTAGTCGCCAATGTAGACGATACGCTCGATGGCCTTGTTGTAATCGTATGGGAAGTAGTTCAGAAGATTAGCAACCTCGGCATCCGTGTAATGCATGATTCGACCTCGTTCCTTGAAGCCGTCTTTTAGATTGAGCGTGTAGACGATGGCTCCGGAGAAGGTTGTTTGGTACTGCTGCCAGCTTGGGTCCGTGCAGCTTCCAAGACCGTTACAGTCGCTGGTGCAGACGGATAGTCCGTTCGCGTCCTTGTGACATTCGGTCGGGATACAACGTTGCTGGCAAAGTCCCGGGCAAGAATTGTAGTCGTACTTACCGCATTGCAGAGAGGTATTGTTTACCTTTTCCTGAATCTGAATCGGGAAGGCCAAAAGGTCTTTCGATTTGTCGAACAGCAGAGCTTTGTGGTTGTTCAGCAGTTCGGAATAGGTTCCGCTGTCACCAATGTGCTCGACGAATTTCTCTTTTGGATTGTTCGGATCACTGACGTCGAAGAGAGCCATCTTAAAGCCGGCCGTAACGGTTCCACCGTACTCGTTTTGGGTTGTCTCCTGACCAAAGCCGATGATGTTATTTTCGTCGAACGGATGGATGTACTGGCTGAAGCCGGGAATCTTAAGTTCGCCCAGCACGACCGGTTTGGCGGGGTTCGAAAGGCCGATCACAAAGAGCGGATCGACTTGTTTGAAGGTAACCATATAAAGGCGGTTGCCGAGGAAGCGGGTCGAGTAGATTCTTTCGCCCTTGGCCAGTCCCGTCAGACTGCCAACGGTCTTCATGTCAGCACCCAAAACAAATACGTTGTTGATGGCGGGGTCGGTGTCGGACCAGGAATTTCCGCTGTTGGTGGCAATGCGGAAGTATCCACCATACTGATCCATCGAGAACTGGTTGAGGATGGTTCCATTCACCTCTCCGCGGGCTTTAAAGTCCATTTTTCCGTCGTTGAGTTCAAAGCGGAAGATGTGAGTTTTGGTGTGGTCACGGCTCCAATCCCAGTCGGTGTAACGGTTGTAGTCGTAGGCCGTGCTGGCTACGTACAAGTCGGTCGCGGAAGAGTATACGTTGTCGCTGCTGCCCAAAAGCACGTTGCGGTTGATCTCGGAATCAGCCTTGCTGATATCCAAAGAAGCTGTGATCAGGTACTGAGGCATGCTGTATCCGGGGAAGTATCTGACGTCCGTGCAGCCTACCATGACTTCGGGGTCGCCGTCGCCGTCAACAAGAGTGGGGAGCAAATTGTCACCCGTCTTGATCTGATCCCAAGCCCAGTAATTGGGACTGGCGTTAAGGACAAGGTAAAGCTGGTTGTTGATTCGACGGGAAGTATTGTAATAACCATCGAAAGCCACGTGTCTTAATTCTTTAGGCTTGGCTTTGTCCGAAATATCGTAAACAAAAATTTTGGTCTGGCTGGTGTTGTAGTAAGGAGGCATCATCATAGACCTCTCCATCATCGGCATGATGTTGTAGTAATTGGAAGACTGGCCGATCACCACTAAACGGGTACCATCGACGTATAACTCTTGGGGATAAAAGGAATTATCACCAAAATCTATTTTGGATTGTTCGTTCATCACTGAAGGCGGATAGGCTTTGACGATGCGGACGGTATCACCCTTCACCATGTAGATACTTTCACCATCGTTCTTAATAATGTCAGCTTCATCAACTCCTTTTACCTGAATATTGGTGGTCGAAAATTCGTCGGCGGGAGCGGAGGCGGACTTATTGGAAGAAGCGTCGGCGGAAGCACCCGCAGTAGGCGCGGCCTCGGGCACTAACATTACCGCATCCTCTATCATCATTCCACCTCCATACCTTGCGTGTAGATTATGACTTTGATATTCTTTAAATTTATCCAACAGAGCGGGGCAGGAGGTAATGGTCGGAAGCGGATCTTTGATTTCTTCGTAGGTGGCAGTTACTTTATCTGTCACTTTATCCTCCAGACGATAAATCATTTCGGACATCTCACCGCGAGTGATCTGTTTGTCGAAACCCTGAATCGTGCTGGGAATCGCCTTTTTACTCTCGAGGCTTTTTACGTATCCGGTGAACCACTCTTCATTCATACCGGTACTGACACCCGTGATATCCTCGGCTTCAGTAATGATCTTGCTGGCTTCCGCGAAATTGATGTAGTCAGCTGGCTTAAAGGTTCCGTCTGGATAGCCATCAATGATGTCATGCCTCCTGGCCATGCAAACATACTTGGCAAACCACGCGTCTTTTGCGACATCGGGGAAGATGACATAGGCCCAGCTTGGCTTCACTTCTTCGGCCAAACAGTTGTCAATTTCGGTTTTATCATAAACCGCCTCGATCAGAATTTTGGTGAACTCGGCGCGGTTGATTCGGTTCTCCGGTTTATAGGTTCCATCGGAATACCCCTGAACAACAGCGTTGTCTTTAAGGTATTGAATGGCATCGCCATTATAATTGGTGGTCTCCACATCGGTAAAAACCGCAGCTTGCGCCACAGGCGCCAGCAACAGGAGTGTCATCAATAGAAAGATTACTTTTTTCTTCATGGTTTGGGGGTTATGGTTTAAGTTGATTGTAGCATATAAACGGGCAATCCCAGTTACCGTTCAACAAGGTATACGAACCGAAAGCAATAAAGTAACAGAAAATATTGAAGGAATTCGGTTTTTTAGATTTATATAATGATTTGAATGTATTATCGCGCGCTGTAACTTTTCTCCTTTGTTGTTTTCAGCGAAGAGAGATTGTTCCTTAACAGCGAAGTCGAAATATTAGTAACCACAACGGATCAGGAAAGGATTTGGAAATGGCAAGCAAACGCACACTGGAGCTAACCCTGGAAGGAAAAACCGGTTCCTTTCAACGTTTCTACGCCTTCGTGGATGGCAAGCGTGTCATCGCAGAAGACGGCAACATGAAGGGGACATGGAAAGGAGATGTGGGTGAAAAAGCGACCATCAAGATTCGGGTAATGGGCATCGCCGATGCCAGCTTTCAGCTGACAATCGATTTGCCAGGCACGGCAAATGATCAGAAGCTCACGTTCTCATTAACGGGAGGCTACTATGAATGCGAAATCTCCATTTAATGGGATATTGGCGGCCATTTTTGGCCTTACCCTGATGGGCCTAACGAGTCCCACTCACGCCGATGAGACAAAGGTTCCGATTTTCCCGCACGGAACCGCGGTTGTGAACAACGCCAAGGCCGATTTGGAGGCGGGTTTTGAGGTGAAACCTGTCAAAAGACTGCGTTTGAGATTACTGGGAATATCTCCCCTGACCAATGCCGAAAAGGACCCCCCAATGGTGCAGTTTGATAAAAGCACCAATACGTGGAGACTGGCCACACTGCTTCAGTACGAAGTTGATATGACGGAAGCGGAAGGTCCGAGTCATCGACTACGATTTGGTTTGACCGGGGATTGGGGAATTAAGGACTATTCCTACTATCCAAACCTCAACGACGGGAAAGACAAGAAAACTGAAGCAAAACAGTCCTTTTCCGTCGGACTCAACGTTGCGTGGTACCATTCGGCGGGGAAATTCCACGGATTCCAAATTATGCCCCAGTTATTCGGGCGATACGACCGTTCCTGGAAGAGCGAAGACAAAACAGGAGTAGTCGTTCCCGGAGAAACCGGCCAGCCCTCCACCGTTGATAATAGGATCGTCAAAGCGCCTTCTGTGTCACCACTGACAACCGTCAGGCTGGCTGTCCCTTTCTACCCCGGGTGGAACGCCCCCCTTGCCTTTGGTCCCTCGGTCGCCTACGGGCTCTCGAGCAAAAAAGAGGAGGGTTTCGGAACAGACCTGCAGCGCATGCGCGCCGAGTTCTGGTCCTACATCTTCCCCACTGGAAAAGCAGATTCGACAGATTCATTGAATGTTCGCATTGGACTATCCCCGTTCTGGGACGTGCGTACAAAGGGAGACGATAAGCGAGAAAAACACGAATATGGCTTACTCGTCCAACTTCGAGTCGGATTCACGGCGCTGGAGTACTAGTTTTTTCGGCTTTGCCCACCATTTGGCAGACTGACGAGAGTCGGTCTGCCAATCCCAAAAAAGTAACAGGGTTTGACAAGCACTGAACTAGAATTATAATGAGCGTGTTATGCAAAACAACAACTTCTACTTTGGTTTTTACTTTAAA
>Ga0209450_10000730_pt1 | contig 16479 bp, 12 predicted proteins | sample FrelakmetLWP11LW_FD_187149 | JGI IMG/M metagenome (GOLD analysis project Ga0209450, IMG submission 187149) | Freshwater lake sediment microbial communities from the University of Notre Dame, USA, for methane emissions studies - LWP11 LW (SPAdes)... | ecosystem: Environmental > Aquatic >...
GAGCAGCTGATGCAGGCGGGACGCGATCTGGGGCTGGTCAACGCCGGCTATTACGCGATCGACTCGCTGCGGCTGGAAAAGGGCTATCGCGCGTGGGGCCGCGAACTGACGCCCGACATCAACCCGTACGAGGCCGGGCTCGGCTTCGCCGTCCGGCTCGACAAAGTGACGGAATTCCGGGGACGCGCCGCTCTGCAGGCGCTGAAAGATGCCGGCGGGGCCAGTGCCGTGGCGCGTCGCATCGTCTCGCTGGTGGTCGATGCGCCGCACACGAACCTGTGGGGCGGCGAACTCATCCTGCGCAACAACACGCCGGCCGGCTTCGTCACCTCCGCGGCCTTCGGTCACACGCTCGGCACGCCGGTCGCCCTCGGGATCCTCTCCCATGCACACGGCGCCGCCGACAAGGCCTGGATCGAGGCAGGCACCTACCAGGTCGATCTGGCCGGAGAGCGCTACGCGGCAAAGGTCTCGCTGACGGCGCCGCTCGACTCTGCGGCGGCGCGCGCGTGACCTGGTCCTGCCCGTCGTTGGACTTCATGCAATGAGGCCTGGCCTGCCCCGCCGGCGCGCGGTGCCCGGCGCCTGCCATTGAAGCCTGAATCGGCCCACCTGTGGAAGGCGCCGGCCTGGGCGCTTTCGCTGCTGCTCGCGTGCCTCGGCATGCTCGGGCCGTTCGCGATCGACACCTACCTGCCGGCATTCGCGACGATCCGCGGCTCGCTGGACGCCACGCCGCTGCAGATGCAGCAGACGCTGTCGGCCTACCTGTTCGGCTTCGCGGCGATGAACCTCTTCCACGGCGCGCTGGCCGACGCCTATGGCCGACGACCGGTCGTGCTGTGGGGCGTGGCCGCGTTCACGATCGCCTCGATCGGCTGCGCGCTTTCGCACACCATCGGCCAGCTGATCTTCTTCCGCGCGGTGCAGGGGCTTGCGACCGGCGCCGGCATCGTCGTGTCGCGCGCGATCATCCGCGACATGTTTCCGCCGGCCCAGGCGCAGCGGGTCATGTCGCAGGTGACGATCTTCTTCGGCATCGCGCCGGCCGTGGCACCGATGATCGGCGGGCTGCTCTACGTCCACATCGGCTGGCGCTCGATCTTCTGGCTGCTGGCGGCCGTGGGACTCGTACTGTGGCTCGCGAACTGGCGCGTGCTGCCCGAGACGCTGCACAAGAAGGATGTTCAACCGTTCAACGTGCGCAACCTCTTCAGCGGCTATGCCAAGCTGCTCGGGCATCGCAACTTCATGCTGCTGGCGCTGGCCAGCGGCATCCCATTCAACGGCATGTTCCTGTACGTGCTGTCGGCGCCGGCCTTTCTCGGCGAGTTGCTGGGCCTGGCACCTACGCAGTTCTTCTGGTTCTTCTGCATGACGATCAGCGGCATCATGGGCGGCGCATGGCTGTCCGGGCGCCTCGCGGGGCGCATCAAGCCGCGCCGGCAGATCCGCTACGGCTTCACGGTCATGGTCGTCGTGTCGATCGTCAATGTGCTGGCCAACGCGCTGTTTACGGCGCAGGCGTGGTGGGCCTTGCCGCTGATCGGGCTGTTCTCCTTCGGCTGGTCCCTGATGGTGCCGGTCGTCACGATCCTCGTGCTCGATCTCGTGCCGGAAAGACGGGGAATGGCCTCGTCGCTGCAGGCAGTGGTCGGCAGCGTGGCCAATGCCCTGGTGGCGGGTGCCCTGGCACCCGCGGTGATGCATTCGACGCTTGGACTCGCCGTCGCGTCGTTCGGCCTGATGTGCATCGGACTCATCGCCTGGCAGATCGTCCGGCGCAAGCTGCAACCGCACTGAACGCCAGTCGCCGCGGCGGCCAGGTGCGGGCACAATTCCGCCCCAGAACAACAATCCCGGGATGACAACGATGCTGATCGGCGTACCCAAAGAGATCAAGGTCCACGAATACCGCGTCGGCATGACGCCATCGTCGGTGCGCGAAGCCGTCGCGCATGGACACCAGGTGATCGTCGAGACGATGGCCGGCGCCGGCATCGGCGCCACGGACGACGACTACCGCAAAGCCGGCGCGGACGTCGTTGGCAGTGCAGCCGAGGTCTTCAAGCGCGCCGAGATGGTCGTCAAGGTCAAGGAGCCGCAGGCGGTCGAACGCAAGCAGCTGCGCGCCGGCCAGGTGCTCTTCACCTACCTGCACCTCGCGCCCGATCCCGAGCAGGCAAGGGACCTCGTGGCCAGCGGGGCGATCTGCATCGCTTACGAGACGGTCACGTCGCCAGCCGGGGGCCTGCCGCTGCTGGCACCGATGAGCGAAGTGGCGGGCCGGCTGGCGGTGCAGGCCGGTGCGCGCTGCCTCGAAAAGTCCGCTGGAGGCATGGGCATGCTGCTGGGCGGCGTGCCGGGCGTGGCGCCGGGGCGCATCGTGATCCTCGGCGCCGGCGTGGTCGGGACCAATTCCGCGCAGATGGCCGTCGGAACCGGCGCGCACGTGGTCGTCATCGACAAGTCGACCGAAGCGCTGCGACGGATCGATGCCATGTTCAACGGCCGTGTCGTCACCGTCTTCTCGAACCAGGACAACGTCGAGCGCGAAGTCGAGCGAGCGGACCTCGTGATCTCGGGTGTGCTGATTCCCGGCGCCGAGGCACCCAAGCTGATCACGAAGGCGATGCTGCCGAAAATGAAGCCCGGCTCCGTCATCGTCGATGTCGCGATCGACCAGGGCGGCAGCGTCGAGACCAGCCGCCCGACGACGCATGCGGAGCCCACGTATGTTGTCGATGGCGTCGTGCACTACATGGTGGCCAACATGCCGGGCGCGGTGCCTCGCACTTCGACCTATGCCCTGAACAACGCGACGCTCCCCTTCGCGCTGGCGCTGGCCGACAAAGGCTGGCGCAAGGCGCTGCACGACGACCCGAACCTGAAGGCGGGCCTGAACATCGCCGCCGGCAAGGTCACCTACAAGGCGGTCGCCAAGGCGCTCGGCCTCCCGTACACGGCGGCCGATGCGGTGATTGCCTGAGCTGAACGTGCCGTCGATGCAGCCGCCCCGCGCGCCGGGGCCTCGCCCGCAGCTGGCTGCCAGGGGACGCGACTGAGCCTGACCGTTTCATTTGCGGTCCTGCTGGCCGCGCTGCTGCACGCCAGCTGGAACGCAATGATCAAGGGCGGCAACGACGTGCTGCTCGACACCGCGGCAATTGTCGCGGGCGCGGGGCTGGTCACGCTTCCGTTCCTGTTCCTGGTGCCGCTGCCGGCCCCGGCGAGCTGGCCCTATATCGGGGCGTCGGTCGCGACGCACGTCGCCTATTACTACCTGATGATCAACGCCTACCGCACGGGCGAGCTGTCCCTGGTCTATCCGCTGATGCGGGGCGTGGCCCCTCTGTTGACGGGCGTGATCGCCATCGTGTGGATGAACGAGTGGCCCGGCGCCTGGGGGTGGGCCGGCATGCTATTGATTTCATTGGGTGTTTTTGCGCTCGCCTTCCGCCCGGCCGCGCTCGGCGGGGCCTTGCATGGGCACAGCCGCGCTGTTGTCTTCGCGCTCGCCAATGCCTGTGTCATCGCCCTTTACACCATCATCGACGGCAGCGGCGCCCGGCTGGCCGGCAATGCATGGTCATACATTGTGTGGCTCTTCGTGCTCGACGCGCTGCCGTTCACGCTCTACATGCTGGTCACGCGCGGACCGGGCTTCATGCGGTCACTGGCGCAACGCAGCCAGCGGGGCCTGATCGGCGGGGGCCTGTCGGCAGGCGCCTACGCCATCTCCGTCTGGGCCATGACCAAGGCGCCCGTCGCCCTGGTGGCGTCGCTGCGCGAGACGTCGGTGCTGTTCGCAACGCTGATCGGCGCGAGGCTGCTGAAGGAGCACCTGACGCCGCGACGATGGGCGGGGGTTGCCGCCGTCGTGCTCGGCGTGGTGTCCCTGAAAGTCGCCTGAGAGGTTGGGCTCCCCAGGACGCGCGACCTTTCTGCCCCGGACTCGGCGGCCTTCCTACGCCGAGGCTCAGCGGAGGCGTTGGGTGGCTGAAGATCTGTCGAACGCGTTTACACCGAGGACCGCATCGACTCACCATGGCTCGCATGCTGTGGGCCGAGTTCGCTCTAAGTGGTTGCCGGAATTGAAGAAAAGCGCTGAAGGCCCGAATCGGGCACGGTCTATGCATTGAGTTGACGCAGCAGTACCGAATCGATTACCTCGAGAGGGACCTCCACATGAAACTGATACGCATGATGCTGGCCGCTGCCGCCGCGACCCTCGCGATGGGCAGCGCGCAAGCCGCACTGACTTCGTTTGCGACCTATACCGGCAATGTCGGTCTGTCGAGCGACGGCTGGGGTTCGACTACCCAGGCCGGCGTCATCTCGGCGAACGTGCCGGCGGGCGCTACCGTGGTCGCCGCCTACCTGTATACGTCGACATACAACAATGGCGGCCTGGCCGGTGTGGGTGGCACGATCGCTGGCCAGGCGATTGGGCCGTTCACCAGCCTAGGCACGAATGCAACGGCCTGTTGCCAACTGACCGCTGCTCGAGCCAACGTAACAGGCATCCTCGCACCGCTGATCAACGGCGGTCCGGGCGGGGTCTACAACTTCAACGTGACCGAGACCAGCAGTTCCCAGGATGGCTATGCCTTAGTGGTGATCTATCAGTTGCCGGCACTGCCCGTTGCGACTATCGGCATCCTTGACGGCTGGGCCTCAGCGGCGGGCGACAACACCGCGGTTGCTTTCGGCACACCGATCGACCCGACGGCACCGGGCTTTTTCGCTGAGATGCGTCTCGGCATTGGCTTCAGCTTCGACGGCAACACCTGCACCTCGTCGGGACAAACCTCGGTAGTCCGTGTCAACGGAACGATCATTACCAACAATGCGGGTTGCAATGACGACAGCGCGGATGGCACCGCTTCCAACGGCAACCTGATTACGGTTGGCGGTGACAACGATCCGTTCTCGCCGAACCTGCCGGCGACGGCGGACGATCATGAGCGGTACAATCTGGTGCCGTATCTGGCCGTAGGTGACACAGGCTTCACGGTGACCAACGCCAACGCCTCGCGTGACGACAACATCTTCCTCGCCATGTTCCATGTGCTGGGCGAAGCCAATGTCTGCCAGGAGCGTTGCGAAGTTCCCGAGCCGATGTCGCTGGCCCTCGTCGGTCTGGCGCTCGCCGGCATCGGCCTGCATCGCCGCCGCCCGGGCATCAAGCGCGTCTGAAAATACGCTTGGCCTGACAAGGCCCCTGTCGGTATCGTCCGACAGGGGCTTTTTCTTTTGCGGATGGATTCATGAAGCAATTGCCGTGTCGACCGCTTTGCAACCTAATGGTCCTCGCGCTGGCGTCGCTGGCCGCCATGTCGGCACAGGCCGCGCCCCTGGAATCCGGCGGGCGACCCATGATCGACAGTTCGGTGACTACCGCCGATACGCCTGCGTCACGTGAGTTTCGCGCTGGCGTTCAGGCGCAGCTCAAGGGCGATCTGGCCACGGCGCGCGCCAGGTTCGATGCGGCGCTCAAGCTCGACCCGAACTACGCACCCGCGCTGATTGGGCTCGCTGGCGTCGCGCAGGCAGAGGGCAAGGACGCGCTGGTCGAGCAATACCTGCAGCGCGCCGAGCGCGCCAGTCCACGGACTCCGGATGTACAACTGGCGTGGGGCCGCTACTACCTGGGAAAGAACCAGCTCGGGCAGGCTGAAAAGTACTTCCTGAAGGCGCGCGAAGTCGCGCCCCGGACGATCCCGCCGCTCCTCGAGCTTGGCGAGATTTACCTGCGCACGCCCGGGCGCGCCAGCGACGCGCTCCGCATGTATCGCTCCGCGCTCGATCTCGACCCCAACAATCGCTTCGCCACCTATGGTCTCGGTATTGCGCTCGCTGCCACCGGCAAGCGCGAGGAGGCGATCAAGACACTCGAAAAAGCAGCGCAACTGGTCACCGACGATCCGGCGCCGCTACGTGCGATCGGCCGTCTTTACCTCGAGTCCGGCGAACTCGACAAGGCGCTGGCCGCCTTCGATCGCGGGCTGCAAAGGCAACCGAAGTTCGTCGCGGTCATGCTCGACCGCGCCGACACGCTTTCCCGCATGAACCGTTCGAGTGATGCTGTCGCTCAGATGTTGGCCGCAGAGAAGCTCGCACCGGACTCGGCCGAGGTGCAGTTCCGGCTCGGCGACGTCTACCAGGGCGCCAAACGCTACCCCGAGGCTGAACGGGCCTACCTGAAGTCGATTTCGCTGGCACCGAAGAATCCGCTGCCGTACAACAACCTGGCGTGGATGCTGGTGGCGAGCGGCGGCGATGCGAAGCGCGCCGTCGAGTTCGCTACGAAGGCGGTCGAACTCTCCCCACGGTCCTCACCGCTGCTCGACACGCTGGGCTGGGCGCAACGCGCGGCCGGCGATCTGAACGCAGCGCAGGCCAGCCTCAAGCGGGCGATCGAGAGCGAGCCGAATGTCGCTTCGTACCACTACCACCTCGGGATCGTGCAGCGCGAACTCAAGCAGAATGCCGCCGCACGTGCATCGCTGCAGCGCGCGCTCGAACTCGATGCCAAACTGCCGCAGGCGGACGAGGCGCGCAAGCTCATCAAGGAGCTAACGACCTGACAACGAGGTCCAGCACGACTCGCATCGACGGCGAGGAGGACGCGCGCTCGGTGGAGCAAGGCCTGGCCGGCAACGCCGTGGCGACCTCGGCCCTCAGGCCGCTCGGCGCGATACCTCCGGCGCGATCCGCGTGATCTTCATGTCCCTTAGCGTTGCTCCGACCGCACTGACGACGTTGCGCATCTCGTTGGCGTCGATCGCGCCGATGCAGCCCACGCGGAAGGTCTCGACCTGAGTCAGCTTGCCCGGGTACAGGATGTAGCCCCGGTCGCGTGTCTTTGCGTAGAAGGCCTTGAAGTCATAGGCAGGATCGGCCGGTGCGTGGAAAGTGACGATGATCGGCGCCTGCACCTCTGGGCGGAGAAAGGTGCGGAAACCGAGTTCGCCCATGCCGGCCACCAGTGTCTCGCAATTGGCGCGGTAACGCGCAAGGCGTGCGGCCTGTCCACCTTCGGCCTTGAACTGATCCACCGCGGCGCGCAGCGCCGCCACGACGTGTGTCGGCGGCGTATAGCGCCACTGCGTCGTCTTCTCCATGTAGACGTACTGGTCGTGCAGGTCCATGGCCAGCGAATGTGCGTTGCCGGCGCTGGCCTCCAGCACTTTGCGGCGGACAATGACAAACCCCATGCCCGGTACGCCTTCCAGGCACTTGCCACTGGCGGCAATCAGCGCGTCAAACGGCACCCGGCCCGCGTCGATCGGCAGAGCCGCGAACGAGCTCATCGCGTCGACGATCAAGCCCTTGCCGCGCCGGGCGCACACCTGCGCGATGCCTTCGAGGTCGTTCAGCACGCCGGCGCCGGTTTCGCAATGAACCTGCGCAACATGCGTGATCGAAGGATCGGACGCCAGCGCCGCATCGACCACGGCCCCGGTCGCCGGCTGGTCCTCGGGAACGGGCAGCTCGACCGCGTCGCGGCCCAGGTACTTGCAGATCCTGAGGATGCGCGCGCAGTAGGCGCCATTGTTGGGCACCAGCACCTTGCCGTTGCGCGGCACCAGGGTTCCAATTGCCGCTTCGACCGAGAACGTGCCGCTGCCCTGCAACGGCACGCAGGTGTACTCCTCGCCGCCGCCAGCGATGTCGACCAGGTCGCGCCGCAGGCTGGCCGTGATCGCGTTGAACGCGGCATCCCAGGAGCCCCAGTCGCGCAGCATTGCCTGCTTGGTGGCGAGCGAGGTCGTAAGCGGCCCCGGAGTGAGCAGGATCGGGTCGTTGCCGACGATCATCATTGTCTCCTTCAGTTCTTGGCGGTGTTGCGCCACGCCTGTGTGCGTCGGATCAGCCACCATTCGAGCGCAAACAGGATCGCCGTGACGACCGCCGAGGTCGCGACGATCAGGGTCGCCATGGCGGCGGCGGAGCCGATCGCGCCGGCCTCGTCCAGTTGCAGGATCGAGATCGACGCAAGCGTCGTCTTGGGCGAATACAGGAACACGACGGCCGAGATGGTCGTCATCGCATTGACGAAATAGTAACGGCCGATATCGAGTATCGACGGCAGGCACACCGGCACGGTCACGCGCCAGAAGGTCTTGTAAAACGGGACCTTCAGCGACGCCGAGACCGACTCGAACTCGCTGTCGATCTGCTTGAGCGCCGTCACGGCCGTCAGGTGGCTCGACGAATAAAAGTGCACGATCGTCGAAAGCACGAGTATTGCCATCGTCCCGTACAGGAAGTTGAGTGGGTTCGTCGGCAGGTTGAAGAAAAGGATGTAGCCGATGCCGAGCACCATGCCGGGGACCGCCATCGGCAACATCGCCTGGAACCGGATCAGCGGCCGCACGAGGTCCGCACCGCGTGTTTTTTCCAGCCAGTAGGCCCCGGCGAATGTGATCGCCGCGCCGAGCACCGCGCACCAGGCCGCCATCACTAGACTGTTACGGTAGGCGTGCTCGATGCCGGCTTCCTCGAATCCGTAGGTGTAGTGAGTCAGCGTCAACGACAGGTTGTAGGGCCAGAACTTCACGACCGAGCCGAACGCCGCCATCCCCACGACCAGCAGCAGCAGCGCCGCGACGATAACCACGAACACGAGCAGCAGTCCGTCACGCAGCGCGGCCGGGCTCGCCTGGTAGGGCACGCTGCGCGCCGTCAGCAGGGCCTGCTGGCGCCGCTGCATCAGGTTGTCGATGACGTACGCAACGACGGCCGGCAGCAGCAGCACCAGGCCGACGACCGCGCCCATCGAAAAATTCTGCTGGCCGATCACCTGCTTGTAGATGTCGACCGCGAGCACGCTCGTGTTGCCGCCGATGACCTTGGGCACGCCGAACTCCGACACCGCCATCGTGAACACCACCATGCAGGCCGAGATCAGGCCGTACTTGGCGCCCGGCAGGGTGATCGTGAAGAACTTGCGCCTCTCGCTCGTGCCGAGCGCGTCGGCTGCTTCGTACAGGCGCGCGTCCGAGAGCGCCAGGGCCGCCATCAGGATCATGACCGCGTGCGGAAACGACGCGAACGTCATCGCCAGCACCATGCCCGGCATGCCATAGATCGATGTCAGGCCGACCCACTGGAGCATGAACTTGAACGCACCCTGGTTGCCGAAGAGGTAGATGAAGGAGATGGCAGCGAGCAGCGACGGCGCCAGGATCGGGATCATTGCGAGGTTGCGCCAGATCCCCTTGAAGGGGATGCAGCTGCGCTGGATCGCATAGGCAAAGACGAAAGCCAGTGGCACCGTCACCGCCGTTGTCAGCAGGGCGAAGGTCAGCGTGTTCCGCGTGGACTGGGCCAGCGCGGGCGTCTGGACATACTGGATGAAGTTGGCCAGCCCGACGAATTCGCCGCCGCGACCTTCGATGCTGCGCACCAGAATGATCGCCAGCGGCACCGTCAGGAAGACGAAGAGTGCTGCGGCCAGCAGCACCAGTCCGCCGCGCGCCGCCAGCGCTTCGGACCACAGCGCGAGGCGACTCGGCGCAAGCCCCATCGAAGGGCGAGCCGCGACGGCGCTCACAGCGGTCGCCTCATGCGGTGGTGGCCTCTTCGGCAAAGACGCGTACGCGATCGACACGCAGCGCGATCTCGACCTCGCCGCCTTCGCGCACATCGAGATCGTGTAACTGGTTCAGCGAGTACGAAATGACGAGTGGCTGGCCGATGGCCTCGCAGCGCAGTTCCGCCAGGCAGAACGTGCCGAGGTAGTCGATGCGGGCAATGCGGCCGCGCAGCCGGTTCGGCAGGTTCGCGATGTCACCTTCGACATGCCGGTCTTCCGGCCGCGTGTAGATGCGCACTTTGCGGCCCGCCGGATGTTCATCAACCGGCAGCTGCAGCTCGGCGCTGCCGACGCGATACCGCCCGGCCCCGAGGGCCTCGCCGCGCAGCACATTGGCTTTGCCGAGGAAGTCGGCCACGAAAGGCGTGGCCGCCCGTTCGTAGACCTCGCTCGGTGTGCCGACCTGGTCGATCTCGCCCTGGTTCATGACGACGACCCGATCGGCCATCGACAGCGCCTCTTCCTGATCGTGCGTGACCATGATCGTGGTGACGCGCAGCCGCCTTTGCAGCTGCCGGATCTCGCCGCGCAGCCGCTCGCGCACTTTCGCATCGAGCGCCGAGAGCGGTTCGTCGAGCAGCAGCAGGCTCGGTGAGGTCGCGAGAGCCCGCGCCAGTGCGACGCGCTGCTGCTGGCCGCCTGACATCTGGCTCGGGTATTTGCGGCCCGCGTCCGGCAGGCCCACGAGCGCGAGCAGTTCCTGCACCCGATTCTGGATCTCTGCCTTCGCCTTGCGACGATTGACGAGCCCGTAGGCGACGTTGTCGGCGATCGTCAGGTTGGGAAACAGCGCGTACGACTGGAAGACGATGCCGTAGTCGCGCGCCGCCGGCGGCGCGTTTGAGACGTCGCGGCCGTTCTGAAGGATGCGACCACGCGTTTGCCGTTCCAGCCCGGCGATGATCCTGAGCAGCGTGGTCTTGCCGCAGCCCGATGGCCCGAGGAAGCACACCAGTTCGCCCGGCGGGATGACCAGGTCGATCGACTTCAGCGCGACGAAGTCGCCAAAGGCCTTGTGCACGCCTTCCAGACGCAGGGCTTCGGCTGCCTTCTCAGTGCTCATCGCTGCTCTGACAAAAGTACGCCGGGCCGAACGCCACCTGCGTCCGGACCCGGCGCGTCACACGGGCGGTTGTGCCGTCCTGGCTGGTTTACTTCGGCGCGGCCTTCGACTCGTAGCGCTTGCTCCACTCCGCCAGAATCTTGTCGCGGTTGGCGGCGGCCCAGGCGAAGTCATTTTTGACTAGTCGGCTCGCATAATCAGCCGGAACGTTCGGCAGCGGCTTCGACAGCGCAGGCACGGCGACGATGGCGAAGTTGGCGGCGTACAGGCCCATCGCCTCGTCGGAAACCGACCAGTCGAGCAGCTTCTTCGCGGCGTCCATGTTCTTCGTACCCTTCACGATGCCGACCGCTTCCAGGTCCCAGCCCAGTCCCTCCTTCGGGAACACCAGCTCGATCGGCGCGCCGCGCGCCTTTTCGCGATTGGCACGGTATTCAAAGGAAATGCCGACGACGTACTCACCCGCGGCTGCGGCCGCGCAGGGCCGCGAACCCGAGTGCATGTACTGCGCGATGTTCTCGTGCAGGCCGTCCATGAACGCCCAGCCATCCTTTTCGCCCCACAGCTGCAGCCAGGCGCTGACGTCGAAGAATCCGGTGCCCGACGAGGCCGGGTGCGGCATGACGATCTGGCCCTTGTAGATAGGCTTGGTCAGGTCCTTCCAGGTCTCGGGCTTCGGGATGTTGCGCTTGGCGGCTTCCACCGTGTTGAAGCAGATCGTGGCGCCCCAGACATCCATGCCGACCCACGCCGGCGGATTCTTCGGATCGCGGTACTGCGGGGAAATTCGCGCCAGGCCGGCCGGCGCGTAGGGCGTCAGCATGCCCTCCTTGTCGAAGATCGCCATGCTGGTCGCCGCGACGCCCATGATGACGTCGGCCTTGGGGTTGGCCTTCTCGGCCAGCAGCTTGGCGGTGATGATGCCGGTCGAGTCCCGCACCCACACGATCTCGATATTCGGATTGGCCTTCTCGAAAGCAGCCTGGTAGGCCTTCAGCTGATCGGTCTCGAGCGCCGTATAGACCGTCAACTGGGTCTTCTGCGCGCTTGCGCCGAAGGCGAATCCCGCCAGCACGGCCGCTGCGAGCGCCTTGCCGGCGATGGTTAGCAGTTTCATCGACTCCTCCTTAAGGCCCCGTACGGAAATGTGTGGCAGTTCGTCACAGGACGGAAACGAACAACCCGCAAAACTAGCGCACGCGCTTGACACTTATGTGACGGATCTGCGCCCGCCTCTGTCTACCCCGGCCCGAGCGCAGGCAGTCTACGCAGCGCCAAAAATCTATGTCAATTGTTTTTTGCAGATTGTCAACAATTTCGTGTAGTCTTGCGCCATGCCTGTCGCTTCCAATGTGGTCCCGCATCCGACCATCGCGCTGCTGCGCGCCAACTCGCTCGCGAGCGCGGCGCAGCAGGAGATCGAGCGGATGATCCTCGACGGCGAAATCGCGCCGGGGGCCAAGCTCACCGAGGCCTGGCTCTCGGAGCGGCTCGGCGTCTCGCGCGGACCGATCCGCGAGGCCTTCCGCATGCTTGAAGAAGCGGGCCTGGTGCGGCAGGAGAAGAACCGCGGCGTGTTCGTGCGCGACATTCCGCACGAGGAGGCCGCCGAGATCTACGACCTGCGCGCGGCGATGGACGAACTGGTCGGCCGGCGTCTCGCCACCAACATCACCCCGCCGCAGATGAAGACGCTGCGCGCCATCGTCGACCGCATGGAGCAGGCGGTGAAGGCGGATGACCGCGACCAGTATCACCTGCTCAACCTGCAGTTTCACGATCACCTCGTCGAGTTCGCCGGCAATCGCAAGATGGCGGCGATCTACGGCAAGCTGGTCAAGGAACTTGCCCTGTATCGACGCCGCAATCTGGTCGATGGCGCCGTGCTGCCGCATTCGGCAAGCGAGCATCGCGCGATCCTGAAGGCCATCGCTTCTGGAGATTCCGAGCAGGCGGGCAAGGCCATGTACGACCACGTCATCGAAAGCAAGGAGCGCGCGTTGCGCGCCGCCACTTTCCCGCATCCCGCGCGCGCGCGGGCCGGACGCAAAGGATAGCCACGTCATGTTCGAAGTGAACGGCCGCCACTACGCGGCCCCGCGCCAGCCCACCGTCGTCATCTGTGTCGACGGCTGCGAGCCCGACTACATCGCCCAGGCGGTCGCAGGCGGCCACATGCCCTGGATGAAGCGCGTGCTGGCAGAAGGCACCGCACTGGTCGGCGACTGCGTGGTGCCGAGTTTCACGAACCCGAACAACCTGTCGATCGTCACCGGCGCGCCGCCTTCGGTGCACGGCATCTGCGGCAACTACCTGTTCGACGTGGAGACCGGCACCGAGGTCATGATGAACGACCCGAAGTGGCTGCGGGCGCCGACCATTCTCGCGACGCTCGCAGATCGCGGCGCCAGTGTCGCCGTCATCACCGCCAAGGACAAACTGCGCAAGCTGCTCGGGCACCGGATGAAGGGCATCTGTTTCTCCTCGGAGAAGGCGGACCAGGCCAACGTTGCCGAAAACGGCATCGAAGGTGTATTGCCGCTGGTCGGCATGGCGGTGCCCGACGTCTACAGCGCCGAGCTCTCGGAGTTCGTCTTCGCCGCGGGCGTGCGCCTGCTCGAGACGCGGCGACCGGACGTCATGTACCTGTCGACAACCGACTACGTTCAGCACAAGCATGCCCCGGGCGATCCGGATGCCAATCGCTTCTACGCGATGCTCGACGGCTACCTCGCGCGGCTCGACGAACTTGGTGCGGTCGTCGCTCTCACCGCCGATCACGGCATGAACGCGAAAACCAAGCTGGATGCCAGCCCCAACGTCATCTTTCTGCAGGACCTGCTGGACGAGTGGCTCGGTCCGGAGCGCGGCCCCGCCGCCCCGGTGGCGCCCGCATCGCAGGGCGAAGCACGGAGGTCTGCGTCGCGCGCCCGCGTGATCCTGCCGATCACCGACCCCTACGTCGTGCACCACGGGGCGCTCGGTTCCTTCGCGACGATCTACCTGCCGGCCACCGTGGTCGGTGATGTCGCGGCGCGCCTGCGCAGCCTGATCGGCATCGAGGTCGTGCTGCCCCGCGACGAAGCCGCGGCGCGCTTCGAGTTGCCGGCCGACCGCATCGGCGATCTGGTCGTCGTTTCCGAGCGCAGCGTCGTGCTTGGCACGTCACGTTCACGGCACGATCTGTCGCAGCTCGAACTGCCGCTGCGCTCCCACGGCGGCACCTCCGAACAGCGCGTTCCGATCATCCTGAACCGGCGCATCGCAGGCCTCGACACGAACCGCCGCTGGCGCAACTTCGACGTCTTCGACCTTGCGCTCAACCACACCCAGTCATGACCGCTCCCCTCGCCGCCCCGCGCCACGAAACGCTCCGCATCGCCGGGGAGAAGGTGGCGACCGAACGCAGCTTCGAGGTCCGCTTCCCGTACACGAACGACGTCGTGGCCACGGTCCCGAAGGCGACCGTCAATGACGTTCGCCGCGCGATCGCGACGGCACGTGCCTTCAAGGCTCGCCTGACGCGCTACGAGCGCTACCGCATCCTGATGAAGGCTGGCGAGATCATCGCGGGCCGCCGCGACGAGATCGCCCGCACGATCACGCTGGAGTCCGGCCTGTGCCTGAAGGACACGCTGTACGAGGTCGGCCGCGCCAGCGACGTGCTGCTCTTTGCCGCCAACCAGGCGCTGGTCGACGATGGCCAGGTCTTCTCGTGCGACCTGACACCACACGGCAAGAGCCGTAAGGTCTACACGCTGCGCGAACCGCTGCAGGGCGTCATCACGGCCATCACGCCGTTCAACCATCCGCTCAACCAGGTGATCCACAAGGTGGCGCCGGCCGTAGCGACCAACAACCGCGTGGTGCTCAAGCCGAGCGAGAAGACCCCGCTTGCTGCCTACCTGCTGGCCGACATCCTGTACGAAGCGGGGCTACCGCCACCGATGCTGTCGGTGGTGACCGGCGATCCGCGCGAGATTGCCGACGAGCTGCTGACGCACGCCGACGTCGACCTGGTCACCTTCACCGGCGGCGTCGCGGTTGGCAAATACATCGCCGCCAGGGCCGTCTACAAGCGGCAGGTGCTCGAGCTCGGCGGCAACGACCCGATCATCGTCATGGACGATGCCGACGTCGAGGAAGCGGCCACGCTGGCCGCCAGCGGCTCGTACAAGAACTCGGGCCAGCGCTGCACCGCCGTCAAGCGCATGCTGGTGCATCGGTCGGTGGCCGACGACTTCGTCGAGCGGCTGTTGGCGAAGACCCGGGCTGTGAAGGTCGGCGATCCGCTCGACTCGGCGACCGACATGGGTACCGTCATCGACGAGGCCGCGGCCGTGGAGTTCGAGCGCCGCGTCAACGATGCCGTGCAGTCGGGCGCGCGCCTGCTGGCAGGCAACGAGCGGCGCGGGGCGCTCTTCTCGCCCACGGTGCTCGACCAGGTTCAGCCGGGCATGCAGCTCGTCAAGGAAGAGACCTTCGGCCCCGTGTCGCCGGTCATCCGCTTTGGTTCGCTCGACGAAGCGATCGCCATTGCGAACTCGACCGCGTACGGCCTGTCCTCATCGGTCTGCACCAACCGGCTGGACGTCATCACGCGCTGCATCGCGGAACTGAACGTCGGGACCGTGAACGTGCGTGAAGTGCCGGGTTACCGGCTGGAACTGACGCCTTTCGGCGGAATCAAGGACTCGGGCCTGGGGTACAAGGAAGGCGTCCAGGAAGCGATGAAGAGCTTCACCAACGTGAAGACCTATTCCCTGCCGTGGTGAGGCGGCGCAGAACGTGCAGTGCAGACCGGCCGCCAGGCCGCGATGGAGGTAACAACCGAAATTGACCACCCTGCTGAATCTTCTGGCCGCCATCGCCCTGCTGGTCTGGGGCACGCACATCGTCCGCACCGGCGTGCTGCGGGTCTACGGCGCCGTTCTGCGCAAGTTCCTTGCGCGCAGCATGAACGGCCGTGCCACGGCCTTTTTCGCCGGCCTCGGCGTGACGGGGCTGCTGCAGAGCTCGACCGCGACCGCGCTGCTGACCTCGTCCTTCGTTGCCCAGGGGTTGCTCACGACCTCGGCCGCGCTCGCGGTCATGCTCGGCGCGGACGTCGGCACCGCTGTCATGGTGCAGGTGTTCGCGCTCGACCTGCGCTGGCTGGCGCCGCTGGCGATCATCGTCGGGGTCGTGGTCTACCTGTCGCGCCGCAACGAGCGCGCCGGCCAGATCGGTCGCATTGTCCTCGGCCTGGGCGTGATGATCCTCGCACTGCAGCTGATCACGGCTGCGACCGCTCCGCTGGCGCATGCCGCGGGCGTCAAGACGCTGCTCGCGCAGTTGTCCGGCGACACGCTGCTCGACGTGCTGATCGGCGCGATGTTCGCGGTGCTGTCCTACTCCAGCCTGGCCGTGGTGCTGCTGGTGGCGACGCTGGCAGCCTCGAACGTGCTGCCGCTGCACGTGGCGCTGCCGCTGGTGCTCGGGGCCAACCTCGGCAGCGGCTGCCTCGCGCTGCTCACGACGATGAAGTCCGACGCGGTGACGCGCCGCGTCCCGCTGGGCAACTTCGTGTTCAAGGCCGTCGGTCTCGTCCTGGCGCTTGCGCTGCTGCCCTACGTGATGCCGAAGCTCATCGCGCTGCGGGTCGAGCCCGGCACGCTGGTGGTCGCCTTCCATCTTGCCTTCAATGTGCTGCTGGCACTGACTTTCATCCAGTTCACCGGGCGCGTGGCCAGGCTCACCGAGCGGTGGCTCCCGGACGTGCGCAGCCCCGAGGGCGCGGGCCAGGCGCGCTATCTCGACCCGGTCGCGCTGG
>Ga0209450_10000731_pt1 | contig 16478 bp, 20 predicted proteins | sample FrelakmetLWP11LW_FD_187149 | JGI IMG/M metagenome (GOLD analysis project Ga0209450, IMG submission 187149) | Freshwater lake sediment microbial communities from the University of Notre Dame, USA, for methane emissions studies - LWP11 LW (SPAdes)... | ecosystem: Environmental > Aquatic >...
ACCCTCGACGACAAGATCACCGGCCTCGGCGCCGGGGCCGACGACTACCTCGTCAAGCCATTCGAGGTCCGCGAGCTCGAGGCGCGCATCCGCACCTTGCTCCGTCGCCACCGTGGGGCCGTCGCGCGCGAGACCTATGCCGTGGACGACCTGACGCTCGACACCGCCACGCTGCAGGTCACGCGCAGTGGCCAGTCGCTGGCGCTCACGCCGATCGGCCTGAAGTTGCTCACCGTGCTGATGCGTGCCTCGCCCCGGGTGGTGACACGACAGCAGTTGGAGCGCGAGGTCTGGGGCGACCTGCTTCCGGACAGCGACACCCTGCGCAGCCATCTCTACACACTGCGCAAGGCGATCGACAAGCCGTTTGCGCGCCCGCTGCTGCACACGATCCCGGGTGCCGGATACCGGATCGCGACCGACGATGGCCGCTAGTGGATTGCGGGCCAGGCTCGGCCGCGCATTTCTGCTGCAGGCCGCATTCATCGGCGCGGCGGCCGTGGTCGGCGTGTTCCTTGCCAGCCTGCTGCTCGAGGGCGTGCTGATCCGTCAGGCTTTGCACGAAGAGGCCGCTCACTTCTGGTTGCAGCGCGAGCGCGATGGTTCGTTTCCGCTGCCCGGGACGTTGAATCTCACCGGATACCTCGATACCGCGCCGCCCGCGTTGTCGAACCTGCCGACCGGATACCACGACCGCGTGATCGACGGCGTGAAGACCGTCGTCTACGTCACGGACCGCGGTGGACAACGTCTCTACCTGGTGTTCGATCGCAGTGGCGTCGGGCGGCTGGCCACCGTGTTCGGCCTGCTGCCGCTCGCAATGGTGCTGCTGGTCCTGTACCTGTCGACATGGCTCGCGTTCCGTGCTTCACGTCGCGCGTTCTCGCCAGTCATCGCACTGGCACGACAGGTGCGCGGGCTCGATCCCGCGGCGCCGGATCCAGCCCAGCTCGACCCTGCCCGGCTGCCGCGCGACGCCGACGACGAGGTGCGCGAGCTGGCCGACGCGCTCGCGCGCTACGCCCAGCGCCTGAACGAGTTCGTGGAGCGGGAACGCAACTTCACGCGCGACGCCAGTCACGAGCTGCGCAGCCCGCTCACGGTGATCCAGATGGCCGCTGGCATGCTCGAAGCAGACGCCGGAATCAGCGACGCCAGCCGGCGGTCCGTCGCGCGCATCGTGCGAGCGGCGCGGGACATGGAGGAACTGACCAGCGCGTTCCTGCTGCTCGCGCGCGAGTCGCAGACTGGCCTGCCACTCGAGGCCACCTGCGTCAACGATGTACTCGTCGACGAACTCGACCGTGCGCGCCTGCTCGCGGCCGGAAAGCCCATCGAGTCGCGCCTCAGCGCCACGCACCGCCTGTACGTCGATGCACCGGAGAAGGTGCTCCCCGTACTACTCGGCAATCTTCTGCGCAACGCGTTCTCGTACACCGATGCCGGCGAGGTGACGGTGGACGTCGGCGCCGCGTCGGTCGTGATCCGCGACACCGGCGTGGGCATCGCGCCGGGGCAGGTCGACGCTATGTACCAGCCGTTCGTTCGCGGCGACGCGGGTCGGCGCGGCGGGCACGGCGTCGGGCTCACGATCGTGCGCCGGCTGTCCGACCGATTCGGCTGGCCGGTGACGATCGACAGCAGCCCTGGCGTCGGCACCCGCGTCGAGATCCGCTTTCCTGAGGCACGTAGCGAGCCGCTCGCCGACTGAGGCGCCCGGCGCGAGGGACCGCGCCCTTCTTCACGCTGCATTGACGGTCCTTTCACGCGCTGTTCACTCCGCCGATGGCAACCTGCCGCCGTCGAACGCTCAACAATGCTGGAGGAATCAGCCATGAAACACAGGATCGAATCCACACTGCTCGCCGCCTTTCTTGCCACCGGCTCGGCGATCGCGTCGGCCGCGGATGACTCGCACTGGTATGCCACCGCGAATGTCGGTGCGAACTTCATGTCCGACCAGTCGGTGAGCCTATCGGGTGACGGACCCACGCAGTCCGGGGACGCCAGCTTGAGCAGCGGACTGCTGACGGGTGCCGCCGTCGGGCGCGCGTTCAGCCGCAGCTTCCGGGCTGAGGCCGAGTTCGTCTACCAGTCCGTGGATCACGACGGAGTCCGGCTGGCCGGCGGAAGCTCGCTGCCTTCCGGCAATTTCGCGTCGACAGCCCTGGCGCTCAATGGCCTGTACTCGTTCAACCTGTTCGGGCGCGAGGAGGTTCGCACCTACGTCGGCCTGGGCGTCGCTTGGCTCACCGAAGTGGACATCGATTTCGAGCAGGGCGGACAGGAGTTGTCCTACAGCGGTGACGGCTTCGGCCTGCAACTGCTCGCCGGTGCGCGCTACGAGATCGGCGAGCGATGGTTCCTCGATGCCGGGCTTCGCTACTTGAGTGCGGGCGAGGTGACGATGGACGGCGAGGGGGCGACGACCGGCCGAGTGCGCGCAGACTACGAGCCGTGGTCGGCAACGCTAGGGATCGGTTGGAAATTCTGAGTCACGGAACGGGGTCAGGCACGGCGATTGCGGACACCGGGCAGTGCCTGACCCTTGCCTCGCTGGCTGCGCCGGCGGGGCGAGTTGCCGGTCTACCTGAACCCGCGCGGTCCGCCCGGGACCCGGTGTCCCATTTGCCATTTCCCGGCGCGACAGCCCGCTTAGGGTCGTCTTTCACCGTACAACGGCCGCAATCAGGGACGGGCCTTCGGTTGTTACCCGCGGCCGAGGGGAAGCGCACGCCCGCGGTCTAGTCTTGCTGTGCTATTTTCTTGGACTCTACGCCGCCGTTATCTGCTACTTGAGTCGAGGAGTTGACCGTGATGAGTCCACTGGAGAGTGTCAAGGCCGCTTATGAGGCATTCGGTCGCAACGACCCCTCCGTACTGTTCGGCGCCATGGATCCCGCGGTAAGTTGGAACGAGGCCGAAGGCAATCCACTGGCCGATCGCAACCCCTACGTTGGCACACATGCGATTGCCGAGGGCGTGTTCGGGAGACTGCTCGCGGCCATTGATGGATTCTCTGTGGTTCCCGACACTTTCATCGACGGCGGCGATTACGTGGTCGCGCTCGGTCGCTACGGTGGCACGATGAAGGTGAGCCGCGCGCGGCTCGACGCGCAGTTTTGCCATGTCATCCACTTCCGGAGCGGCAAGGTCGTGTCGTTCCAGCAGTACACTGATTCGGCACAGTGGGCGCGGCTAATGGCCTGACGCGCGCGGGATGCGACGATCGAGCTACGCGGAGAGGTCGTGCTGCGCGAATGACGGCTTCGGGTCGAGGCCGTGTGAAAACGCTGGCACCAAGGACCCTATAGCGCGAACCCGCGACGAAGCGTAAGCGCGCATCGCCGCGATCAGCGGCTGCACGCCATGGATCTGGATCACTCGCTTCAGGTTGTATGCCAGAACCTGCAAGCTCATCTCCGTTCGTACGTTCGGTAACCGCTTCGTCAGGAAGTGCGTCGCGCCCATCCACGATTTGAGCGTGCCGAAGGTGTGCTCGACGGTCTGCCGTCGCAGTCTCCCCGCCTGCGGCATTCGATCCAGCCGGCGCTGCATGCGCTCGATCACCGCCTCGTGCTCCCAGCGCATGATCCGACGGTAGTCACCGGTGGTGCAGTCGCTGCGGATCGGACATTTGGGGCAGGCCGATGACCAGTACTTGCGGATGGTCATGCCGTTCTGGACCGAAGTGAACCGCCAGATGGCGTATTCCCCGGCAGGGCAGCGATGACGATCACGCTTGGCGTCATAGTGGAAGTCGCGCTTGTCGAAGCGCCCGGTCGTCGCCGAGTTGTTGGTCAGCGGCTTCGGCACGAGCGGCGTCACACCGGCCTGCTCGCACTTCATGATCTCCTCGCCACTGAAGTACCCTCGGTCGGCGAGCACCTTGAGGTCGCTCGTTTCGAGCACTTCCTTGGTCTGCTGCGCCATGGCCGTGAGTTGGCTGCGATCGTGGCCCTCGTTGGTCACCTCGTGCGCCACGATCAGGTGGTGCTCGGTGTCGACCGAGGCCTGCACGTTGTAGCCCACCATGCCGGTGCCGCGGCCGCTCGTGGCCATCGAGCGCGCATCGGGATCGGTCAGCGACACCTGCTGATCCGGCGCCACGGCGAGCTGGCGACCGATCGCCTCGAGCTTCTTCATCTGCTCACGAACCGTCGCGATCTTCTCCTTGAGGTGCTCGACCCGGGTCTCCGGCACAAGCGAGGGATCGCGGTCCGCTCGATCGAACTCCGACAGGTAACGGGCGATGCTCCGATCGAGCTGCTGCTGGCGGGCCTTCAGCTTGTGCGGCGTGAAGTGCTTGTCGCGGTGGTTCACCGCCTTGAACTTGCTACCGTCGATCGCGACCAGCGCCTGCTCGAACAGCCCGAGCTCGCGGCACAGCAGCACGAACTGCCGGCAGGCCATGCGGATCGCCGGGCCGTTGTCACGGCGGAAGTCGGCGATCGTCTTGAAGTCCGGCGCCAGACGGCCGGTGAGCCAGATCAGCTCGAGGTTGCGCTGGCTCTCGCGCTCCAGCCGCCGGCTCGACGGCAGGCGGTTCAGGTAGCCGTAGACGTAGATCTTCAGCAGCGTGGCCGGGTGATAGGCCGGACGGCCCGTCGCCGCCGGTTCAGCGCCCTCGAACCCCAGCTTCGCCAGGTCCAGCTCGTCGACGAACGCGTCGACCGCGCGCACCGGGTTGTCCTCGGCGATCCAGTCGTCCAGCCGCTCCGGTAGCAGCGTCGACTGGGCTCGGCATTCACCTTCGATGAACCGCTTCATCGTGACCCTCGCGGCTCGCGGCGTGGCACGATGATATTCGCACGAATCACGAGGTCGTTTTCACACAGCCTCGGTCGATTGCGGCCGCTGGCCCTGCTGGATCCGGTGGGCGCCACTTGCGCCGTGCGACTTTTTCGCGCTTTGGCGAAAAGTCGCTCAGGCGCCGGGTGTCGAGCGGGGAATCGGGGGTTCTCCCGGCGAGCATATTTTCTTCGCGAGCGGGGAGAACACCCGATTCCCCGCCGCGCTACTGCCGCCCGAATCGGCGCCTCTCGCCGCCTCAACCGAAGTTGATCTTCGCCTCGAGGTTGGTGCGCGAATCCGCGCTCACGAGCGCCTCCTCCAGCGTGATCTTGCCCTGCTGGTAGAGATGGAACAGCGCGACGTCGAAGCTCTGCATGCCCTTCTCGGCGCTGCGGATCAGCGCCTCCTTGACGCCCACCACGTCGCCCTTCTTGATCAGCTCCTGCACGTGCGGCGTGTTGAGCAGCACCTCGATCGCGGCGCAGCGCTTGCCGCTCACGCCCATCACCAGACGTTGCGACAGGATCGCCTTCAGGTACTGCGACAGGTCGAGGAAGATCTGCGAGTGCTGGTCTTGCGGGAACATGTTGATGATGCGGTCGAGCGTCTCGGCCGCGTTGTTCGCATGCAGCGTCGCGAGGCACAGGTGGCCGGTGCCGGCGAAGGTGATCGCGTACTCCATGGACTCCCGGTCGCGGATCTCGCCGATCAGGATCACGTCCGGCGCGGCGCGCATCGCGCTCCTCAGCGCGCGGTGGAACGACTTGGTGTCGAGCCCGACCTCGCGCTGGTTGACGATCGACTTCTTGTTGGAATGCAGGAACTCGATCGGGTCCTCCACCGTCAGGACGTGGTCGGAGGAGTTCTCGTTTCGGTAGTTGATCATCGCCGCCAGCGAGGTGGACTTGCCCGAGCCGGTGGCGCCCACCATGAGCACCAGCCCGCGCTTGATCATGACCAGGTCCTTCATGATCTCGGGCAGGCCGAGTTCGTCGAGCTTCGGCAGTTCCGCGGTGATGTAGCGCAGCACCATCGCCGGGTTGCCGCGCTGGTGGAACACCGCGACGCGGAACCGGCCGAGGCCGGGCTCCGAGATCGCGAAGTCGATCTCGAGCTCCTGCTGGAAGTAGTCGATCTGCTCCTGGTTCATCAGGCCGTAGGCGGCCTGCTGCACCTGCTCGGGCGACAGCACCTGGCGGTTGACCGGGATGATCTGGCCCTCGATCTTGATCTTGATCGGGGCGTGCGAGGTGAAGAACAGGTCGGAGGCCTTCTTCTCCACCATCAGCTTGAACAGCGGGCGCGTGTTGAGCACGAAGTTGCGGGCCGTGCCCGCACCGGTCGTGGAGTCGCTCAGCACGCGTTCGGTGGGCGGGCTGGTGCTGTCGGTGTCGGTGTCGGTGTCGGTGGCGGCCATCGTGCGGGTCCTATTCCTCTTCCTCGAGGATCTTCAGCGAACCGGACTCCTCGAGGTGCGCCTTGTCGGCGCGCTTGCTCTCGAGCTTGATGCGCAGGCGGATCTCGTTCTTCGAGTCGGCGTTCCTGAGCGCCTCCTCGTAGGAGATGATGCCGGTCTCGAACAGCTCGTACAGCGCCTGGTCGAAGGTCTTCATGCCGAGCCGGTTCGACTTGGCCATGATCTCCTTGATGGCGCTCACCTCGCCGCGGAAGATCAGGTCGGCGATCAGCGGCGTGTTGAGCATCACTTCCATCGCGGCGATGCGGCCCTTGCCGGCCTCGCGCGGGATCAGGCGCTGCGCGATCATGGCGCGGATGTTGAGCGACAGGTCCATCAGCAGCTGCTCGCGCCGGTCCTCGGGGAAGAAGTTGATGATGCGGTCCATCGCCTGATTGGCGCTGTTGGCGTGCAGCGTGGCGAGCACCAGGTGGCCCGTCTCGGCGAACTGGATGCCGTACTCCATGGTGTCGCGGTCGCGGATCTCGCCGATCAGGATCACGTCGGGCGCCTGGCGCAGCGTGTTCTTGAGCGCCATGTGCCAGCTGTCGGTGTCCACGCCCACTTCGCGCTGCGTCACCACGCAGTTCTTGTGCGTGTGGACGTACTCGATCGGGTCCTCGATCGTGATGATGTGGCCGCGGGTCTTGTCGTTACGATAGTCGAGCATCGCGGCGAGCGAGGTCGACTTGCCCGAGCCGGTCGCGCCCACCAGGATCACCAGGCCGCGCTTCGAGAGCACGATCTCCTTGAGGATCGGCGGCAGCTCGAGCTCGTCCACGGTCGGCACCTTGACGTTGATGGTGCGCATCACCGCGCCGGTGAGGCCCATCTGCACGAACGCGGAGACGCGGAAGCGGCCGATGCCCGGCGGCGCGATCGCGAAGTTGCACTCCTTGGTCGCGTCGAATTCCTTGGTCTGCCGGTCGTTCATGATCGCACGCACCAGCAGCTGCGCCTGCTCGGGCGTGAGCGGCTGGTTGGTCTGCGGCTTGATCTCGCCGTCGACCTTGATCGCCGGCGGGAAGCCGGCGGTGATGAAGAGGTCCGACCCCTTGCGCTCGACCATGCGGCGCAGGAGGTCCTGCATGAGCTTGATGCCCTGTTCTCGTTCCATGGTTCTCCCTGCGCCGGCAGCCCCGACGGGTCAGCCCGCGATCAGAAATCCTCCTTGTTCTGCGCCTTGAAGCGCGCTTCTTCCTTGGTGATCAGGCCCTTCTGCAGCAGCTCCTTCAGGCACTGGTCCAGGGTCTGCATGCCGGCCGCCTGGCCCGTCTGGATCGACGAGTACATCTGCGCGATCTTGCCCTCGCGGATCAGGTTGCGGATCGCAGGGGTGCCGATCATGATCTCGTGCGCCGCGAGGCGCCCGCCGCCGATGCGCTTGAGCAGCGTCTGCGAGATGACCGCGCGCAGCGACTCCGACAGCATCGCGCGCACCATCTCCTTCTCCGCCGCCGGGAACACGTCCACCACGCGGTCGATGGTCTTCGCGGCCGAGCTGGTGTGCAGGGTGCCGAACACCAGGTGGCCCGTCTCGGCGCCGGTGAGCGCCAGGCGGATGGTCTCCAGGTCGCGCATTTCGCCGACCAGGATCACGTCGGGGTCCTCGCGCAGGGCGGAGCGCAGGGCTTCGCTGAATCCCAGGGTGTCCCGGTGCACCTCGCGCTGGTTGATCAGGCAGCGCTTCGACTCGTGCACGAACTCGATCGGGTCCTCGATCGTGATGATGTGGTCGGGGCGGTTGTCGTTGACGTAGTTGATCATCGCCGCGAGGGTCGTGGACTTGCCCGACCCCGTCGGCCCGGTGACCAGCACCAGGCCGCGCGGCTGCATCGAGATGTCCTTGAAGATCTTCGGGGCGTTCAGGTCGTCGAGCGACAGCACCACCGAGGGGATGTTGCGGAACACAGCGGCCGCGCCGCGGTTCTGGTTGAACGCGTTGACCCGGAAGCGCGCCAGCTTCGGGATCTCGAACGAAAAGTCGGTCTCGTAGAACTCCTCGTACGCCTTCCGTTGCTTGTCATTCATGATGTCGTACACCATGCTGTGCACTTCCTTGTGCGTCAGCGGCGGCATGTTGATCCGCTTCATGTCGCCGTCGACACGGATCATGGGCGGCACGCCCGACGACAGGTGCAGGTCGGAGGCCTTGTTCTTGACGGCGAATGCCAGCAGCTGGGCGATGTCGACGGCCATCGGGTGTGTTCTCCAGCCCGTGGGCCCGGTCCGCGACCGGACGGCTCCCACGGGGTGACCGCAGTATAGATCAGCCCCTCGGACCTCAATATGTTAACCGCTCCGCAGTTCTCGCCGGAGAGACTCGTGGCCGTGCTCGAGCGGATCGAGCGGGCGGCCCGCCGCGCCGGGCGGGACCCGGCGGGCGTGCGGCTGCTCGCGGTCAGCAAGCAGCAGCCGGCCGCGGCGGTCGCGGCGGCGGCGGACGCCGGCCAGCGTGAGTTCGGGGAGAACTACGTGCGCGACGGCGTCGCCAAGATCGAGGCGCTCGCGGGCCGGCCGCTCACCTGGCATTTCATCGGCCAGCTGCAGGCGAACAAGACGCGCGAGGTCGCCGAGCACTTCCAGTGGGTGCACACCGTGGATCGGGAGCGCGTTGCCACCCGGCTCGACGCGCAGCGACCGCACTACGCGCCCCCCCTCGAGGTGCTGCTGCAGGTGCGCCTCGGCGACGAGCCGGGCAAGGGCGGAGTGGAGCCGGCGGAGCTGCCGCGGCTGGCCGAGTTCGTGGCCGGCCTGCCGCGGCTGAGGCTGCGCGGCCTGATGTGCCTGCCGCCGCCGGCGACGGACGAGCCGGCGCAGCGCGTGCCCTTCGCGCGACTGCGTCAGCTGCTCGAGGACCTCAACACGCGCGGCCACGCGCTGGACACGCTGTCCATGGGCATGAGCGCGGACCTCGAGGCCGCGGTGCTCGAAGGCGCGACGCTGGTGCGGATCGGCACGGCCGTGTTCGGACCCCGGGATTGAGCGAGGAGATTGGCCCGATGCGCATCGCTTTCATCGGCGGCGGCCACATGTCGAGCAGTCTCGTCGGCGGCCTGCGCGCCCGCGGCGCGACGCCCGAGCACCTGTGCGTCGCCGACCCGATGCCCGCCCAGCTCGAGCGCCTGCAGTTCGACTTCGGCGTCCGCGTCACCACGGACAACACCGAAGCGGTCCGCGACTCGGACGTCGTGGTGCTCGCCGTGAAGCCGCAGCAGATGGCCGAAGCGGCGCGCAGCATCGCGGATGAACTCGCCACGCGCCGCCGGATCGTCGTGTCGGTGGCTGCCGGGATCCGCCTCGCGGACCTGGCGCGCTGGCTCGGGGCCGGCGTGCCCGTCGTGCGCACCATGCCGAACCGGCCCGCCCTGATCGGCGCGGGCATCACGGCGGCCTGTGCGGGACCGGGCGTCGGGCACGTGGAGCGCACCGCCGTCGAGGGCGTGCTGTCCGCGGTCGGCGCGCTGGTGTGGCTCGACGACGAGTCGCTGCTCGACGCCGTCACGGCGATCTCGGGCAGCGGTCCAGCGTATTTCTTCCTGCTGATCGAGGCGCTCGAGGATGCCGGCGCCGCGCTGGGACTGCCGCGCGCCACGGCACGGCAGCTGGCCGTCCATACCGCCCTCGGCGCCGGCCGCATGGCGGCGGAAGGCTCCGACACTCCGGCCACGCTGCGCGAGCAGGTGACCTCCACGGGCGGCACCACGGCCGCGGCGCTCGCCGTGCTCGAGCGCGCCGACCTGCGTGCTATTTTGGCCGAGGCGGTCGGCGCTGCGGCACGGCGCTCCGCCGAACTCGCAGACCAATTCGGCGGCAAGTGACGCGATGGCAGCCCTGCTCTTCATCCTCGACACGGTACTCACGCTGGTGGTGGTCGTGTTCCTGCTGCGGCTGCTGATGCCGCTGGTGCGGGCCGATTTCCGCAATCCGGTCGGCGCGGCGGTGCTGCAGGTGACCAGCCCGGTGATCATGCCGCTGCGCAGGCTGCTGCCGCCCGCCGGCCGCGTCGACGTGGCCTCGGTGGCGGCGCTGCTCCTGGTGCAGCTGGCCAAGACCGCGGTGCTGGGCCTGGTGGCTGGCGTCGGCCTGACGGCGGGCTTCGTCCTGTTCGAAGCCTCACGGGATCTCGCCAGCACGGTGCTGCAGTTCTACTTCTGGGCCGTGCTGATTCACGTGGCGCTCAGCTGGTTCGCGCCGGGCAGCTACAGCCCCGGCGCGCAGCTCGTCAACCGCCTCTGCGATCCCCTGCTCCGCCCGCTGCGGCGCATCATCCCGCCGCTCGGTGCCTTCGATCTGTCGCCGATGTTCGCCCTGATCGGGCTGCAGGCGCTGCAGATCCTGTTGCGCTGAGGCGCCGCCCCGTGCCGGCCGGCCGTCGCGACGGGCCCGACCTGCTGCTCGACGTCTGGGTGCAGCCCCGCGCCTCGCGCAGCGAGCTCGCGGGCCGCCACGGCGAGCAGCTGCGCATCCGCCTGCAGGCCCCGCCGGTGGACGGCCGCGCCAATGCCGCGCTCGTCGATTTCATCGCCCGGGAGTTCGGCCTGCCCCGCGCGCAGGTCGTGATCGAGCACGGCCTCGCCGGCCGCGACAAGCGCCTGCGCCTGCTGCGCGCGCCTCCCGTGGCGCCGCACCTTCGCGAGCTGATCGGCTGCTGCTGAACCGGCCGCGTCGCGCGGCACTCCGCCTCCGCTTGGACTATAGTGGCAGTCACGGACCGCCGCGAAACACAGGGGGATACGACGATGCGACGTCGCGCCGCTCTATCGTGCTCATGGCCGCTCGCCTGCGTCCTGCTCGCCGTCGCCGGATGCGGCGCCCCCGAGTCGGGCCCGCCGCGCGCCGCGGCACCCAGCGAACCCACCCATCAGGAATTCGGCGACTTCGAGATGCACTACAACGCGCTGCGCACCGACGAGCTCGCGCCGGAGGTCGCGCGGGCCTACGGCATCCAGCGCAGCGCCAACCGCGTGATGCTCAACGTCTCGCTGCTGCGCAAGGGCGCCGACGGCCGCACCACGCCGGTGGACGGCACCGTGACGGCGTCCGCCTACAACCTGAACGGCCAGACCAAGAGCCTCACCATGCGCCGCATCACGGAGGGCGCCTCGGTGTACTTCATCGGCGAGGTCGGCATCAGCGGCACGGAGATCCTGGTGTTCGACATCGACGCGACGCCGGCCGACCGCCCGGGCAAGTACTCGGTGCAGTTCAAGCGCGAGTTCGTCGCCGGCTGATCGCTCCGGACCTGAAAAAAAAGGCTCCGGAGCGTTTTAACCGCGCACGGAGTTGTGCTATTTTCCGTGCGCGAATGATTTAACGGGGCCAGCGGCCCGCGATCCATCCATCAGGAGACTTTAATGGCAAAGAAGAGTTCTGCACCGACCAAGTCCGACATCCTTGCGACGATCTCCAAGGACACCGGGCTTTCGAAGAAGCAGGTCAGTGCCGTGTTCGACTCGCTCAACACCGTGATCCGCAAGAGCCTCAAGAGCAACGGCCTCTTCACGTTGCCGGGCCTCGCCAAGATGAAGGTCGTCAAGAAGCCCGCCACCAAGGCGCGCGAAGGCGTCAACCCGTTCACCGGCGAGAAGATGATCTTCAAGGCCAAGCCGGCCAGCAAGAAGGTCCGCGTGATGCCCCTCAAGAACCTGAAGGGCTTCGTGAACTGAGCGGACGCCAGTTCCCTGCCGGGGCGGCCTTGTGCCGCCCCGGATTTCCCGCTCAATCCAGCCTTTTCCGCCCGCCTCGCCGCGGGCCGCCGCCGGACTCCCGGCGTCTACTCCGCCAGAAAATCCAGCACCACCGCGCGCAGCTCGCCGAGCCGACCGTGGAAGAAGTGCTCGGCCTCGCCCAGCACCACGAGACGCGGCGGTGGCGCGAATTCGTCGACCCAGCGCCGCACCTGCACGACATCCACGAGTTCGTCGCGGTCACCCTGCACGATGAGCCACGGGCAGGCCGGCCGCGCCACGGGGCTCACGATGATCCGGCCAACCGGCGGCGCGACGGTCACGAGCGAGCGCGGCCGCACGACGGTCGCCGCCTGCAGCGCCACCGCCGATCCGAACGAGAACCCGGCGAGCCACAACGCCTGGCAGCTCCAGCGCTGACGGGCCCAAGCACACGCCGCCAGCGCGTCCTCGAGTTCGCCGGGTCCGCCGTCGTAACGGCCGGCGCTGCCGCCGACGCCGCGGAAGTTGAAGCGCACCGTCGGCGCGCCGAGTTCCTGCATGGCGCGTGCCAGCGTGTGCACGACCTTGTTCTGCAGGGTGCCGCCGTGCAGCGGGTGCGGATGGCATACGACGCCGACCACGGCCGGCGCAGTGCCGGGCGCAGGGTCCTCCACCCGCGCCTCGAGCGGACCTGCAGGACCGTCGATCAGCGCTGGCTGCGGCACCGGCGGGCTGAAAGGTGGCTGCACGCGGGACTCCGTGGGATCCGCCTTGCAGTGTGCCAGAATCCCCTGGGCCCACCGACGACGGGAGATCGACCGTGCAACTGATGTCCTCGAGCTTCGGCCACCAGCAGCGCATCCCCGAGCAATTTGCTTTCGGCGTCGCGGACGCCGCGCAGCACCTGCGCCTCGGCGCCAACCGCAATCCGCACCTCGCCTGGAGCGGCGTCCCCGCCGGCACCCGGTCGCTCGTGCTGCTGTGCGTGGACAGCGACGTGCCGACCCGCGCCGACGACGTCAACAAGGAAGGTCGCGTCGTGCCGGCGAGCCTGCAGCGCGCCGACTTCTACCATTGGCTGATGGTGGACATTCCGCCGTCGGTCCACGAGATCGCCGCGGGCGCGTGCTCGGACGGAATCGTGCCGCGCGGCAAGCAGTCGCCGCCGGGCCCGCCCGGCACGCGCCAGGGGCTCAACGACTACACGGCCTGGTTCGGCGGCGACCCGGACATGGGCGGCCAGTACTTCGGCTACGATGGCCCGTGCCCCCCGTGGAACGACGAGCTGCTGCATCACTACCACTTCGCGCTGTTCGCCACCGACCTGGCGCGGTGCCCGGTCGAGGGGCCGTTCTCCGGCCAGCAGCTGCGCGCGGCGCTGCAGGGCCACGTGCTGGCGGAGGCGCGCCTCACGGGCACCTACAGCCTGAACCCGAAGGTGCGCTGAGGGTCAGCGGACGTCGAGCAGTTCGACGTCGAACACCAGCGCGGCGCGCGGCGGGATGACCCCGCCTGCGCCCCGTTCGCCGTAGGCGAGCGCGTGCGGAATCACCAGCCGGCGCTGCCCGCCGACCTTCATGCCCTGCACGCCCTGGTCCCAGCCGCGGATCACCCTTCCCGCGCCGAGCTCAAAGGTGAACGGACGACCGGACTCGCGCGAGCTGTCGAACGCCTTCCCCTTTGCGTCCGGCCGCGACGGATCGTACAGCCAGCCGCTGTAGTGCACGGTGACCGTCGAGCCAGCCACGGCCTCTGCGCCGGAGCCCACGGCAAGATCGGTGACCTGCAAGGCATCCACTCCCACGATCGCAGGCGGCAGGTCGGATTGCCCGCCGCCGCACGCGGCGACCGAGAGGACGCCGGCGATCACCAGCGCTGCGAAACGGGAGAAATGCATGGTCGGGCGGAGCCTCACGGGGCGGCGAGCAGGTCGGGCGGCCCGAGCACGAATACCACGCCGAGCACCGCGAGGAAAGCGGCGAGCAGGGCCAGCGTGACGATCACCGGGCCGGCCTGCAGCCGCATCACGGCGAGGAGGTCGTCCAGGTCATCGAGCCATTTGAGAAAGCGTTCCACGGCCGGGCCCCGGCGGAATCAAGTCAAGTCGCACCGCGCGGCCACGCACATATGATAGCGCGGCGCGCGCCGGTTCACTTCGAGTCGTCGAAGGCGTCGCGCGCCTTGTCGGCCCAGTTCTTGTAGCTCGAGACGCTGTACAGGGCCTTCGCGATCACTGCCTGCCGGGACGTGCGCCCCGGCTGCTGCCGTGCACGGTCGAGCCAGTTGCTGTAGGCCTCCCAGCCTTCGGCGGCCACGCCGAACTTGAGGCGCCGCACGGCCGAGTCCGACAGCGGGTCGGCCTGCGGGGGGCCGCCGTGCGCGGCCGCGTCTTTGTGATCGGTCATGGTTGTCACCACTCTTCTGCCGCGCAAGCTACGGCAGCCGGGGCGGCGCGTCCGGTACTGGATCACAGAAGGCGACGTTCAGGCGACGACGCGGTAGCAGGGACGGTAGTCGCCGGAGATCTTCATGCGCCGCTGCCGGGCGAAGGCGGCCAGCAGCGCGTCGAGCGGCCGCAGCAGCCCGGGGTCGCCGTGGATCTCGAAGGGCCCGTGCGCCTCGATGAGCCGGATCCCAGGCTCCTTGACGTTGCCGGCGACGATGCCGGAGAAGGCGCGGCGCAGCTCCGCCGCGAGCCGGTGCGGCGGCAGGTCGCGGCTGATGCCGAGCGACGCCATCGAGGCGTGCGTCGGCTCGAACGGCTGCTGCAGGGCGTGCGGGATGTTGAGCAGCCAGTTGAAGTTGTAGGCGTCGCTGTGCCGCCGGCGGAACTCGCGCACCGCGTCCATGCCGCGCAGCAGCTCGCGCGCCACCTCGGGCGGATCGTCGAGCACGATGCGGTAGCACTGGCGCACGACAGGCCCGAGCGTGGCGACCAGGAACTCGTCGATCTGGCGGAAGTAGTCGGCGCTGTCCGCGGGCCCGGTGAACACCACCGGCAGCGGCTGCTCCTCGTTCGCCGGGTCGAGCAGGATGCCGAGCAGGTACAGGATCTCCTCGGCCGTGCCGGCGCCGCCCGGGAAGACGATGATGCCGTGGCCGGTGCGCAGGAACGCCTCGAGGCGCTTCTCGATGTCCGGCAGGATCACCAGCTGGTTGACGATGGCATTGGGCGGCTCGGCGGCGACGATGCCCGGCTCGGTAACGCCGACGTAGCGCCCGTCGCGGATGCGCTGCTTGGAGTGGCCGATGGTCGCGCCCTTCATCGGGCCCTTCATCGCGCCGGGTCCGCAGCCGGTGCAGACGTTGAGCCCGCGCAGGCCGAGCTCGTAGCCGACGCGCTTCGTGTAGTCGTACTCCTCGCGGCTGATCGAGTGACCGCCCCAGCAGACCACCAGGTCGGGCCGCACGCGCGGCCGCAGCAGGCCCGCGTTGCGCAGGATGCGGTACACGGCGTTGGTGATGCCCTGCGACTCGGTGAGCTCGATGCTGCCGTGCTCGTACACCTCGCCGTGGATGTAGAGGATGTCGCGCAGCACCGCGAACAGGTGCTCCTGGATGCCGCGGATCATGCGGCCGTCCACGAAGGCGCTCGCCGGGGCATTGCGCAGGTCGAGCTTGATGCCCCAGGCCTTGCGCTCGATGCGGATGTCGAAGTCGGCATAGCGCTCGAAGATCGCCCGCGCGTCGTCGGTCTCGCCGCCGCTGTTCAGCACCGCCAGCGAGCAGCGCCGGTAGAGGTCGTAGAGACCCCCGCGCGAGGAATCGAGGAGGCGGTCCACCTCCTGCTGCGACAGGTTCTCGAGGCTGCCGGTCGGCGTGACCCGGGCATCGACCGAATCCTGTTCCTCGCCGGCCGGGACCGACACCTCGACGTGGCGCATCACGGGCGGATCTCGATCGGGATGCCGATGCGAGTCCGTTGCCAGATCTCCACCATGTCGGAATTGCTCACCGCGATGCAGCCGTCGGTCCAGTCGTTGCGCGCGTAGTAGTCGGCCGGCCGGCGTGGCACGTTCGGCTGGCCGTGGATCATGATCAGGCCGCCGGGCCGCATGCCCTCCTGCTTCGCGCGGGCGCGATCCGTCTCGTTCGGGTAGGAAACCTCGACCGACAGGAAGAACTCGCTGCGCGGGTTGCGCCGGGACAGGTAGTACACGCCCTCGGGCGTGCGGAAATCGCCCTCGAACTGCTTGTGGCCCTTCGGGCTCAGGCCGAGCTTCACGGAGTATTCGCCGATCACCTGGCCGCGACTGAGCAGGTACAGCCGCCGCGCGCCCTTCTCGACCAGGATCCGGTCGGCCATGGCCAAGCTGCCCGCCGACAGCGACGGCCCGCTACCCGTTTCACCACCGGAGCCGGCGATGCTCGATACGGAGCTGAAGGCCAGCGCGGGCGCCGGCATCGCAGTCGTGGTCGGTGTCGTCTGCGGCACGACGGCAGTCGCCTCGGCCGGCGGCGCGGGGACGCTGGACACGGAACTGAAGGCCGGTGCCGCCGCGGGAACCTGCGCCGCCGGTGCGGCGGGCGTGGCCGTCGCCGGCTGGCTCGAGATG
>Ga0209450_10000732_pt1 | contig 16470 bp, 10 predicted proteins | sample FrelakmetLWP11LW_FD_187149 | JGI IMG/M metagenome (GOLD analysis project Ga0209450, IMG submission 187149) | Freshwater lake sediment microbial communities from the University of Notre Dame, USA, for methane emissions studies - LWP11 LW (SPAdes)... | ecosystem: Environmental > Aquatic >...
TGGATGGGATGACCTCGGCAATGTACGCCGATAACCTGGATGCCGCCCATGACTTTGTCTGGGAAAGCGCCGCCCGGATCGACGAAAGCGGTTACACGGTCGAGGTCCGCATTCCGCTGGAAAGCCTGCGTTTCAAGGGGGGCAGCAAGGTGGTCATGGGCATGATGTTCTTCCGCCATATCAGCCGTCTCGGCCGAATGGGCTCCTGGCCGGAGATCCAGGTCGGCCGCAACCAGTTTCATTTCCTGGTCGCGGTAGACTACCAGAACCTCAAGAAGGGGCTCAACCTGGAATTGCTGCCCAACTTCACCCTCAACCGCAGCACTGTTCGCCAGGATGAAATTTCTTGGCAGGCGGCGGAGTGGACATCCAATGCCGGCCTTTCGCTCAAGTACGGCCTGAGTTCATCGGTCACCGTCGAAGCCACCCTCAACCCTGACTTCAGCCAGGTGGAGAGTGACGCATTCCAGGTCGAAGTCAACGAGCGCTATCCGGTTTTTTACAGCGAAAAACGCCCTTTTTTCATGGAAGGCATCAATGTCTTTGATTTCGGTCTGATCAACAACGGCATGATGCTGGCCTCGGTGTACAGCCGTTTCATCGCCGCTCCCGACTGGGCGGCCAAGCTGAGCGGAACCGCCGGCAAAGTCCAGTTCGCCTTGCTGGCGGCCGACGACCGGGCACCAGGTTTGGAATGGGAGGATGGCATCAATCCCGCTGCCGGCCAAAACGCATACTGGGGGGTGTTGCGCCTAAAATACAGCCTCGGCTCAGACAATTCCCTGGGATTGATCTACAGCGGCCGCGGTTTTGCCGGAAGCATTAACCAGGCGGCGGGAGCAGACCTGCAGTACCGCATGTTCCGGAACCTGCGCCTGACGTTCTCCTATCTGCATAGCGCAACGGTTGACGCGACAGGAGAGCCGTCCCGTTCCGGCAATGGCTTCAGCGCCATGGCCCAGTACAGCAACCGCCAATGGCAGGTTTGGGCGACCGGGGAACTCTGGGACAAAGATTTCGTAATGGCCTCGGCCTTTCTCTACCGCTCGGCCATCAACCGCGGCCAGTTGTTCCTGGGGCGGAACCTCTACCCGCGCCGGAGCGGCTCCTGGTGGGAGCGCCTGCAGGCAACCGTCCGCCTTGAGACGATCCATGACCTGGAAACCGGACTGAACGATCGGTCGGCCAACCTGTCCTTCTCGATGGTCACCAAGCGCGGTGGAGTTTTGGGCGTCACCTTCAGCGCCATCGACGAAGCATGGGCCGGCCAGCTGTTCTCCCGCCAGTTGTGGGCAGGCAATGGCCGGCTGCAAGTGTTCAAATGGCTCTTCGCGTATGCTTCCATGCAGTTCGGGGAAAAAATTTACTACGCCGCCCCGGACCCGTTCCTAGGTTTCGGCAGCCGGCTCCGACTGGCCGCTACGGTGCAGCCGAGCATTCGCCTGAACCTGGACCTGGAGTATATCCGCGACACATTGTCGCACCGCGTAGACGGCAGGCATGAGCCGGTCTACACGGTCCAGATCGCCAATCTGCTGGCCAGTTTCCAGTTCAATCGCTTTTTTTTCGTGCGCGGCGCGCTGCGTTACGATGATTATCAAAAGCAGCTGCTGACCGATTTTCTGGCCTCGTTCACCCTGATCCCGGGAACGGTCATCCATCTCGGTTACGGTTCTCTCTATGAAAACCAGCAATGGATCGATGAGCGCTGGGCGCCCGGCCTGGGGCAACTGCGTGAGATGAAAAACAGCCTGTTCTTCAAGGTCAGTTACCTGTGGCGCATCCACTGAAAGCCGGGAGCCTTGTTTCATTAGAAGCATGGGGCTTTAATTATGACAGAGAACAAAAAACCTTACATCAAGGAGAAAGACATGAAAGTAATGGTCGTCGATGATGAAAAGGATGTCGAGCTGTTGTTTCGCCAATATTTTCGCAAGGAGATAAGGGAAAAAGTCGTCGACCTCATCTTTGCCTTTTCCGGCGAGGAGGCCCTGCAGCAATTGCGCGCCATGTGCCAGCCGCCGGAGGTGATGATCATCCTGTCCGACATCAACATGCCCGGCATGAACGGCCTGGAGCTGCTGCAGTCGGTGAAAAAAGAATTCCCGTCCATCCAGGTCTCGATGATCACGGCCTACAGCAATCAGTATTACGACGCGGCCATGGAATACGGCGCGGAGAAGTATTATACCAAGCCCCTCGATTTTGCCACGCTGAAGCGGGAGATCCTCAAGGGGCAAGGCCATGATTAAAAAACCGCTATTCCTGGCCTGCCTTATCCTGGCAGCCCTTGCCGTCTACCCGCTGGAGACCGGCATCCCCTTCATGACCGTCTACACTGCCAAGGAGACCGGCGGCCATGTCCAGAATTGGGAATTCCTCCAGGATGAGCGCGGGCTGATGTACGTCGGCAACGGCTACGGCGTCCAGGAATTCGACGGCTCATCCTGGCGGCTGATCCAGAACACCAACCGCTCCCTCGCCCGCGCTCTGGCCCAGGACGGTTCGGGGCGTATCTACGTCGGTGGCGGGACCGAGCTGGGCTACATCGAGCCCGACGGCTCGGGGGCCATGCGCTACGTTTCCCTGCTCGACGCCATCGCCGACGAGGACCGGGCATTCACCACGGTCCTATCCATCCATTGCACCCCCGAGGGGATCTATTTCCAGTCAATCGAGCGGCTGTTCCGTTTCCGCTTGATCGCGGCCCCGGGAGCCGTTGCCGGCGCCCCGCCCCGCTGGGAGGTCAAGGCATGGCGGGCGGCGGTTTCCTTCCGCCGCGGGTCCTGGCTTGAGAACGCTTACCATGTCTTCAAGTCGGGAGAGGGCCTGTTCAAGCTCCAGGACGATTCACTGCGTCTCGTCCCCGGCAGCGAGCTGCTCAAGGAGATGCGCATCACGTTCTTTTTCCCCTTTCCCGGCCGTCCCCACGTCTATATCCTGGGTACCATGGACGGCCGGCTTTTCCTTTGGGATGGCCGCGCCTTCGCGCCATGGAAGACCGAGGCCGACGCCCTGTTGCGCGGCTTCCGCCTCTATTGCGGCGTCCCGCTTCCCGACGGTTCCATTACCCTCGGCTCCCTGGGGAACGGATTGATCATCCTCGGCAGCGACGGAAAGGTGCGCGCCCATTTCACCAATGAATCGGGGCTGATCTCCACTACCATCGAGGCGCTCTACCTGGACCGGCAAGGCAACCTCTGGGTGGGCATGGACGGCGGCATCGCCGTCCTGGAGCTCGATTCGCCGTTCTCGCATGTCACCATGTCGCTGGGAACGGGAGCGAACTCCCTGTTCCGCCATCGGGGAAGGCTCTATGCCGCCAGCAACAGCGGCCTTTTTTTTCTTGACCGCGATTCCGGGTTCAAGCGCCTGGGTAGCGAGGCGGGATCGAACACCCAACAATTCTTCCAGATACTGGCGATCGAAGGCGAGCTGTTCGTCTGCGGCAGCAACGGGATCTTCCTCATCGAGAACGACAGGACCCGGTTGGTGTTCGCCAGCCTCGCTGGCGCAAGCGGTGTCGTCAGCCTGCATCCCTGCCGCAACGACCCGCGAACCTTCCTGGCGGGCTCCACCGACGGGGTCCTCATCTTCCGCTATGACCCGGGTGACCCGCGACGGCTGCGCTTCCTCGGGCGCATCGCCGACATCCACGAGTACGTGCACACCATCGCCGAGCCCGAGCCCGGGGTGTTCTGGTTCGGCACATTCGACGAGGGGGTGCTGCGCATCAAGGCCCCCGACGGGCGCTTCAACGAGGCGGCGATCGAGCGTTTCGGCCCGGCCCAGAACCTTCCACCGGGGACGGCGTTGGCCTTCGAGGCGGCGGGCCATCTCTGCTTCACGACCATGAACGGGGTGTACCGCTTCGACGACGGCCTGCACCGCTTTGAACCCGACCCGCTGTTCGCCGGGGTCGCGGTCGGCCGCAACGTGGCCGAAGGGGTGATCGTTGGCGGCCCCGGCGGCAGCATCTGGGCCAACCTGGGCGGCGAAAGCGGCGTGTTGCAGCGCTCGGCGGACGGCAGTTACCGGCTGCAAAAGCATCTGCTGTCGCGCTTTGGATCCGAACCGGTATTCGCGATCTTGCCCGAGGAGGACGGCGCCGTCTGGTTCGCCGTAGTCAACCACGTCTTCCGCTACCTGCCCCGGGCGCGGGCGTCCGAGGTGCTGCCGGGCGCCAGCCTGATGCGCGCGGTGACGCTGGCCGACGGCGCGACCGTTGCCATGGCCGGGGCCGCGGGCGGGCCGGCGGCCGAGCTGCCGTTCAAGCGCAACGAGCTGCACTTCGAGTTCGCTTTGCCCTCCTTCATAGATCCGCGGGCCAACGAATTCCAGAGCAAGCTGGACGGGTTCGACGATTCATGGTCGGGCTGGAGCCGCGAGAACAAGCGCTACTATACCAACCTGGCGCCGGGCCGTTACCGCTTCCTGGTCCGCGCCCGCAATATACTCGGCCAGGCGAGCGCGCCGGCCGGGTTCGCCTTCGCCATCCTGGCGCCGTGGTACCGGACACCTGCGGCCAATATCGCCTACGGGCTTCTTGCCCTCCTCATGATCCTCGGCTTCGTGCGCCTGCGCACCCGCAGCCTGCAGGAGAAGAGCAAGGCCCTGGAAAAAGTAGTCCGCGAGCGCACTTCCGAGATCCAGGCGCAGAAGGAGAACGTCGAGCAGCTGAGCGTCATCGGCCGCGACATCACCGACAACCTCTCGATCAAGGGCATCATCGACACCGCCTACGAGAACGTCAACACCCTGATGGACGCTTCCGTTTTCGGCATCGGCCTGCATAGCGCGGAAAAACAGGCATTGGTTTTCCCGGCCACCCGGGAGAAGGGCCTGAGCCTGGAGGAATTTTCAGTTCCCCTCGCCGACGACGACCGCCTGGCCGTCTGGTGCTTCAAGAACCGCAAGGACGTGGTCATCAACGACTACGGCAAGGAATACGATAAATACATCAGGCAGATCAAGGCTCCCGCCGCCGGCGAGAACCCGGAGGCCATCCTCTACCTGCCCCTGCAGCACAAGGACAAGACGATCGGCGTCATCACGGCGCAAAGCTTCAGCAAGAACGCTTTCAGCGATTATCACCTCAACATCCTGCGCAACCTGGCGACCTACAGCGCCATCGCCCTGGACAATGCCGACGCCTACCGCCGGGTGAACGAGCTGCTCAACGACCTCAAGGGCACCCAGGAAAAACTGGTCACCCAATCGAAGCTGGCGGCGCTCGGCGCCCTGACCGCCGGCATCGCCCACGAGATCAAGAACCCCTTAAACTTCATCAACAACTTCGCCGAACTGACAGCCGACCTGGTCGTGGAATTGCGCCAGGAAATTGAAAAAAATGCCGCCCGGCTGGCCCCGGGCGATCGGAAAGCCATCGAGGAGACCCTGGCCACCATCCAGGACAACGCCGGCAAGATCAAGGAGCACGGCAAGCGGGCCGACAGCATCGTCAAAAGCATGCTGCAGCACTCGCGGGGCAAGGCCGGGGAAAAACAGTCCACGGACATCAACGCCATGCTGGCGGAGGACGTCAACCTGGCCTATCACGGCATGAGGGCGCAGGACAGCAGCTTCAACGTCACGATCGAGACCGAGTTTGACCCGGCCGTGGGCCGGATCGAGGTCGTGCCGCAGGACATCAGCCGCGTTTTCCTCAATATCATCTCCAACGCCTGCTACGAGGCGAACCGCAGGAAAACGACGGCCGGACCGGGATTCTCGCCCACCCTGACCGTGCGCAGCCGCAAGTTGAAGGACGGCGTGGAAGTGCGCGTCCGCGACAACGGCAACGGCATCCCCCTGGCGGTCCGCGACAAGCTGTTCACACCGTTTTTCACCACCAAGCCCACGGGCCAGGGGACCGGGCTGGGGCTGTCGATCAGCCATGATATTATCGTGCAAGGGCATAACGGCCAAATCACATTCGAGAGCAAAGAGGGCCAATATACCGAATTTGTAATTGTATTGCCGCAAAAATGAATCGCTCGAGGGAAAAAATCATGAAAAAAAATCTGCTTTGTCTGGCTATGGTCCTGTCGTTCGCTGCCGCCGTTTTTCCTGCGGAAACCGGGAAACCCTTCATGTCGGTCTATTCCGCCAAGGAAACCGGGGGCCATTACCAGAACTGGGCCATCATCCAGGACGACCGTGGGGTCATGTATATCGGCAATGGCTTCGGCGTTCAGGAATTCGACGGTTCAACCTGGCGCATGATCATGAGTCCCAACCGGTCCATCGCGCGGTCATTTGCCAAGGACGGCTCCGGCCGCATCTACGTGGGTTGCGGCGCCGAATTGGGGTACCTGGAAGCGGACAGCCGGGGCGACATGCAGTATGTTTCTTTGCTGGATTGGATCAAGGCCAAGGACCGGGCATTCACCCAGGTCGTTTCCATAAAGTCCACCAGCGATGGGGTCTATTTCCTGTCCCTGGAAAAGCTCTTCCGTTTCCAGAAGCAACCCAAAGGCAACGGCAAGGAAGGCCAGCCGGACGCCTGGACGGTAAAAACCTGGACCTCCACCGGTGGCTTTCGTTTGTTCTGGAACAACAAGTCCCTTTTCGTGGCGCAATCCGGCATCGGCCTGACGAGGATGGAGAACGATGCACTGGTCCCGGTGCCGGGCAGCAAGGAGTTCGCCGATCAGTCCATCCCGGCCATCCTCCCGTTTCCCGGGCGCCCGGGCGCCCATCTGCTTGTCACCCGCTACACGGGCCTGTACCTATGGGAAAACGATAAATTTTCCTCATTTCCCACCGATGTCGACGAATGGCTCTGGATGGGAATCGCCTGTGGAGCCGTTCTGCCCGACGGATCCTTCGCCTTCGGCACCATGGCCCAGGGATGCTATGTCGTCGATGCCGACGGGGCTCTCAAGTTGCACCTCACGCAGGATTCCGGCCTGCCTTCCAATACCCTTTCCGACGCCTACCTGGACCGCCAGAAAAACCTCTGGCTGGCCGGGGACGGGGGGATCGCCATCCTGGAATACGACTCGCCGCTGTCCCGGCATATTATCCCATCCGGGACGACCCCGACCAGCATGCGCAAGCACAAGGATGTACAGTATGTCGCCTGCAACAACGGTTTTTATTTCCTGGATAGCGACTCCCAGCTCCAGTCGGTGGCCGGTGAACGCGAGAATCCCCAGTGTTTCCAATTGCAGCAGATCGGCAACGACCTGTTCTTGACCGCCAGCCTCGGCATCTACCAGGTCGATGACAAGAAAGTGCGAAAAGTAGTGGTGCCGGATGACATCCGCTTCGGGCTCACCAGCCTGTTTCCCTGCCGGACGAACGACCGCAAGATCATCGCCGGCCTGAGGAATGGAGCCTGTGTGTTCCACTACGACCCGGAAACGCCGAACCGGCTGGCCTTCCAGGAGCGGATCCCAGGCCTGCACGAATTCATATCAGGCATTGTCGAACCCGAGCCCGATGTGTTCTGGCTGAGCACCTATGACGAAGGCGTGATCCGGGTCAAGAAAAAAGGCCGCGATTTCCATGGCGCCGCGATCACCCGTTTCGGTTCAGAGCAGAACTTGCCCAAGGGCACGGCGACCGCTTTTTACGTAGCGGGACATCTCTGCGTCACCACCGCGCAGGGAGTGTACCGCTTCGACGAGGGGCAGCAAAAATTCGAGCCCGACCCGCTTTTTGCCGGCATTCGCCTTGGCGGCAATCCGGCCGAGGGCGTGATCGCCGAGGACGCCGGCGGCACCATTTGGGTCAACCTAGGCCGTGAGACGGTCATGCTGCAAAAAAAAGCCGGAGGCGGCTATCAACTGCAAAAGCAGCCCTTGTCGCGCTTTGGCGACGACCTGGTCAACTCGATCTACCCGGAGCCCAATGGCGCCGTCTGGTTCGGCGTGGTCAATTACGCCTACCGCTACCTGCCGCAGGCGGAGCAGGCCGCCCTCCAGCCGGGCGCGACGCTCATCCGCCAGGTCGCCACTACCCGCGGTACTCCGGTTTACAACGGCGCCTGGGCGGACCGCGTCCTGGCCGCGCGCGACCTGGCCTTCCGGGCGAATGAATTGCATTTTGAATTCGCCATGCCTTCCTATATCGACCCCAAGGCGAACGAGTTCCAAAGCAAGCTTGGCGGCTTCGACAAGAACTGGTCCGATTGGGGCCGCGAAAGCAAGCGCTACTATACCAACCTGCCGGCCGGGACCTACCATTTCCAGGTTCGGGCCCGCAATATCCGCGGCCAGGAAAGCGCGCCGGCGGGGATCGTTTTTTCGATCCTGGCGCCCTGGTACCAGACCTGGCCCGCCTATCTGGCCTACTTTCTCTTCACCGCGTTCATGGTCCTGGGCTTCGTGCGCCTGCGCACCCACAGCCTGCACGAGAAGAGCAAGGCCCTGGAAAAACTGGTCAAGGAGCGCACCGCGGAGATCCAGGCCAGCAACGACGACCTCAGGGCCACCCAGGAGAAGCTGGTCACCCAATCCAAGCTGGCCGCGCTCGGCGCCCTGACCGCAGGCATCGCCCACGAGATCAAGAACCCCCTGAATTTCGTCAACAATTTCGCCGCCTTGTCGAGAGAGCTCGTTTATGACCTCGCCCAGGAGCTGGCCAAAAAACCCGTGGACAAAAATGCCGTCAGCGAGATCCTTCAGACCCTGCAGCAGAACTCGGACAAGATCGGCGAGCATGGCAAACGGGCCGACAGCATCGTCAAGAGCATGCTGCAGCACTCCCGCGGCAAGGCCGGCGAACGGCAGACCACCGACATCAACTCCATGCTGGAGGAAGACATCAACCTGGCCTATCACGGCCAGCGTGCGCAGGACAACACCTTCAACATCACCATCGAGACCGACCTTGAACCGACCATCGGCAAGGTCGACGTCGTGCCGCAGGACATCAGCCGGGTGTTCCTGAACGTCATCGCCAACGCCTGCTACGAGGCGCACCGCAAAAAAATGGCCAGCAAAGGTGATTTCGAGCCGACGCTGACCGTGCGCAGCCGCAGCCTGGCTGACGGCGTGGAGGTCCGCGTCCGCGACAACGGCAACGGCATCCCCATGGCGGTCCGCGCCAAGCTGTTCACGCCCTTCTTCACCACCAAGCCGACGGGCCAGGGGACTGGATTGGGGCTGTCGATCAGCCATGACATCGTCGTGCACGGTCACGGCGGCCAACTCTCGTTCGAGAGCGAAGAGGGCCGTTATACCGAGTTCATCATTGTATTGCCGCGAAAATAAATTTATGGAGAAAAAAACATGGAAATAAAGATCCTAGTGGTCGACGACGAACCTGACCTGGAACTCATCATCCTGCAAAAATTCCGCAGCCAGATCCGCGACAAGAAATACCATTTCATCTTTGCAAAGAACGGCGTCGAGGCCTTGAAGAAGCTCGCGGAAAACCCAGACATCGAGCTGATCCTGACCGACATCAACATGCCGGAAATGGACGGCCTGACGCTGCTGAACAAGATCAAGGAGATGGAGAATCCCCTTTTCCGCTCCGTCATCGTATCCGCTTACGGCGATATCGAGAACATTCGCACCGCCATGAACCGCGGCGCCTTCGATTTTGTGGTCAAGCCGATCGACCTGAATGACCTGGAGATCACCATCAACAAGTCCCTGAAGGATCTCGGCATCCTCAAGGACGCCCTCCGCTCCCGCGACCAGTTCACAGCTATCAAGCGCGAATTGAGCATCGCCACCGAGATCCAGACCTCGATCCTGCCGAAAACGTTCCCTGCCTTTCCCGACCGCAAGGAATTCGACATTTACGCCCAGATGATCCCCGCCCGGGAAGTTGGCGGGGACCTGTACGACTACTTCCCCATCGACAAGCACCGCATCGGGATCATTGTCGGCGACGTTTCGGGCAAGGGCGTCCCGGCGGCGATGTTCATGGCCGTCAGCAAGACGCTGCTCAAGGCCACGGCATTGAAGGGGATCTCGCCCGACACCTGCCTGTGCCAGGTCAACAACATCCTGGTTGACGAAAGCCTGCCGATGATCTTCGTCACTGTTTTTTATGGGATCTATGACGCGCGAAGCGGCCTGCTGGAATACAGCAACGGCGGCCACGTCCTGCCCTATGTCGTCAGCAAGAAAGGACAGGTCACCCAGCTAGACAACAAGGGCGGACTGTTCCTGGGCGGAATCAAGGACATCGAATATGAGTCGAATATGGTCGCGCTGCAGCCCGGGGACACCCTGTTCCTGTACAGCGACGGCGTGACCGAGGCCACCAATTGCAATGATGAGATGTTCGAAACCGGCCGCTTGGAAAAAACTCTGCAGCAAAGCCACGCGCTTTCCCTTGAAAAGTTCGTGAAAAAGGTGATCGAATCAGTCCAGGCTTTTGCGCAGGGCGCGGAACAGAACGACGACATTACCTGTCTGGCCCTGCGCCATTTGGCCAAATAAGCAGGGAGGGACGGAAGCGGCTTTTTTCAGGACGCTGCCATCGCTACGCTGGCCGTCATTTGCACCACGGTCCTGGTCCTGTCGCTTTTCCTGCCCTGGTTTTCGATCCTACTGTTCAGCGCGACCGCCGTGCAGGGCATTGGCCTTCCCATTTTTTAAAAAACATCCAGGTCCTTTGCCGAAACCACCTTGCCCTTATAGCGGTCGGCGATCTCCTTAACCAGCTCGTTGTCTGAAGCGCCCCAGAAAAGCTGATGATAAAGGATCAGCAGGCCGGGTTGCAACTGCTTGGCGATCTCGGCCAATTCATGGGTCGAGGTGTGGAATTGGGGATGATATTTCTGCCAGAAAGGCGTTCGTTCTTTCAGCTTTTCATGGGAATAGACTTCATGAACCAGGATATCGACGCCCTTGCACTTTTCGACCAGGTTTGGGCAGGGACGGGTATCGCCCGAGATGGCGATCACCCGGTCGGGAGTGGTGAACTTGTAGCCGTACGCTTCAGGCCAGCTGCCATGCTCGACGAGGAACGCTTCCACCGTGACATTTTCATCCCGGTAGATCTGCCCTTCTTTGATCTCATGACTGATCACCCGCCAGCCCTGGTTGTTGGCCGGTTCCAGTCCATATAGCCTGATGCGGATATCTTCTTGATAGGCCTCCAGGATATGGTGGGTCATCGAGGTAATGCCTTCGGGGCCATACACTTCCAGCGGCTTGTCCCGACCCAGCACCCACGGCGTCAGGATGAGGTCAGGATAACCCGTAGTGTGATCGGAATGCAAGTGGGTGAGAAAGGCGCGGGTAATGTTTGCGACCTTCAGGCCTTCGATCTTTCCTCCATACTGGGGTGAAAGGGCCGCCGCTTTCCGTATCAGTCCCGGACCAAAATCGACGATATAGGGAGTGTTGTTGACCACAATGGCCACCGAGTTGCCGGAATGGTTTGGATCAGCGTTGGGATTGCCCGTACCCAGGAAGACCACCTGGCTGATCGCCGACGGCGCGTAAGTTTTTTGCGCGTAACCCGGGATGCCGGCCGCGGCAATGAAAATCATGATAACCAATGGAAATGTTTTCATTTTTCGCATTATATGATCTTAAGCGAAATAGTTTTGCCAGTCAAGAAATCCCGGAGCGGCGATGGGGTGAAACAAGGAATTCCCAACCAGCTATTGAAATTACAAGAATAGTTCCTTAAAATCACAGCAGGGGGGTAATTGGTTTTCCGAGCGGTTAACAAGTTTGATTCCTCGCGCCAAGCGATATGTTTTTCAAAAGTCGCCGCTTTTTGGGGGCTGACGATCAGTCTGGTTCTTATGTTCGCGGCGCAGCTTACGTCATCGACCAATCAATATCCGCCCGGCATACGCTGGAAAAAGATCACCACGCCGCATTTTGAAGTCATCGTCCCAGAAGATATCCTGATCGAGGGCCAGCGTGCGGCAAACACCCTGGAGCACGTCATTGCGCCGCTGGGCAAAACGCTCGAGCAGCAATTTCGCCGTATCGTCGTGGTCATCTCGAACCAGGGCATCGTGAGCAACGGGTCGGTAGATCCTGTCCTCAGGATGTCGGAATGGTCCGTCACCGGGTCGGAATCCGGATCGGAAGGAGTTACGGATTGGTATGCTCTCTTGGCCTCGCATGAAGGCCGGCGCATGGTCCAAATCGACAAGCTCAATCGGGGTTTCACCCGGCTGGCGGGCAAGTTTTTTGGCGGCCAGGGACGTGCTTTTTTTTCAAGTCTCTCGGTTCCCGAATGGTTCATGGAAGGCGACGCCGTGGGCCTCGAAACAGCTTTGACCGGAGGCGGCCGCGGCCGTGAACCGCAGTTCGACATGGGGATCAGGACGCTCCTCCTCTCAGGAAAAAAGTATTCCTACGACAAGGCTTTGCTGAATTCCTATAGAGACTGGTACCCTGACGGCTATCATCTGGGCTACCTTTTGACGACTCATCTCCGTCGCCGCTTCAGCCCCCTGGTCTGGAGCAAGATCCTCGACCGAACATCCAAAAACTCGTACTATTTCTTTGCCTTCGACCAGGCCCTTAAGTCGGTAACGCGCATGAACGCCAAAAATCTTTATCATTCCGCCATGGACGAGCTGGAAGGATTGTGGCGTAAGCAGAGCGAAGGGCTGATCGTGAACGGTTCCCGGAAAATGAACAGCAAAAAAAAGAATGGCCTCACCAGCTATATTCGGGGCCAATACCTGGGAGACGGATCGATTGTCGCCCAAAAATTCGGTCTGGACAATGCCGGGGGCCTCATTCGGCTCAACGCCGATGGCGACGAAAAGATCATCCGGCGTATCGCCGACCCCGGACAGATCAGCACATGGTCCTCAGCCAGAAATGGAAAGGTCCTCTGGTGTCAAAATGATCCGGATATCCGTTGGGGCAAAAAAACCTATGGCCATCTTTACCTGCTCGATATTCAAAGCGGCCGCACCCGCCGCCTGGCATCCCGCTCGCGCTTTGTGAACGCCGCCCTTTCGTTCGACGCCCGTCGGATCGCCGCCATTGAATTGACCGGGAAAGCGAATTTCAGGCTCGTCATCCTTGACTCGGCCACGGGGAAATCACTGAAAGAGATCCCGAATCGGGACGGTTCCCAGATCCTGATGCCCTCATGGTCACGGGATGGACGAGAAGTGGCCTTTGCCAAACAGAATCTGAAAGGAAGGGCGCTGGCCATTGCAAATATTGAAACCGGATCGGTTTTCGAGATCCTTCCATTCAGCAGCGAATCCGTCACCCAGCCAATCTTTTTCGGCAATTTCATTCTTTATCATTCTCCCTATTCAGGTATCGACAATATTTATGCCGTGGATAGGGATACACATCAGCGCTGGCAGGTGACATCCGCAAAGTTTGGCGCATTTGACCCAGAAGTTCATCCCGAGGAGAAATTTCTTCTCTATAGCGACTTTACTGCCGAAGGCTTTAACTTGGCCGAAGCGGAGCTTAATCCAGCTACATGGAAGAGGATTGAAGAGGTTGAGCTCAGAAACATCATCTATTACGAGCCCCTGGTCAGCCAAGAGCAGGGCGGGGACATTTTCGGCCAGGACAAGATCCCCGTCACGCCATATCCTGTCTCCAACTATGTCTGGAGCAAGCACTTGTTGAACATTCACAGCTGGGGATTCCGGCCGACAACGACGGAAATGAAGGCCTTTTTTCTGTCCAACGACCTTCTGAACAAGTTTTCGCTCACGGGCAGTGTCTCCTGGAACTACAATGAAAAAGTCTTGGGCTTCGGGTTGAGGGGCAGTTACCTGGCGTTTTTTCCCCTGATCGACATCGAGGCGGGATATGGCGGCCGGACATTGACCGATACAAACGAGGACGGGCAAAAACAAAAATACAGCTGGAGAGAGACATCTTTTTCAGCGGGTCTGCGATTGCCGTTTAACTTGTCGCGAGGTGCCACGACAACCCTGCTCACCCTGAAGGTCGCCGCGGATTTCAAACGCATCGCGCACAAAGAGATCGTCCGGCCCTATGAAATGGAAGACGGCGACATCCTGCCGCTGCAATATCGCCTCACCCTGAGCCGATTCCGGGCGGGTACGATCCGAGACTTGCACACGCCTTGGGGTCAGCACATGGATATTTTATATCGCCATATTCCCTGGGATTCCAGCCAATATCAGGGCGCCCAGTTTTCATTCAACGGCGGTGTCTATTTGCCCGGTCTGGCCAAACACCATGGGTTGCACCTTCAGGCCGTCTACGAGCAGCAGCAGCCGAAGAATTACCGTTTTGAGAGCGAGTTCCTCTTTCCACGAGGGTATGAATATACCTTCCATGAACGACTGGCCAAATTATCAATTGATTATTCATTTCCTTTGGCCTATCCCGATCTTGCTTTGGGCAAGATCGCATATCTGAAACGTTTTTCCTTGAATTTTTTTTATGACTATGGGCAGGGTGCGGACAAAGGACTAAGAACAATTTATTGTTCGGTAGGCCTTGACTTCCTGACCGAAGCTTTTTTTTTAAGGTTCCCATCGCCGATAATCTTGGATCTTCGTCTTGCCTATCGTTTCACCGACCAAAAAGTTTACTTCGTTCCACTTATCCTTGGGATCAGTTTCTAAAGGTCCAGGGAAAATCGAAAAAAACAGGAAAGACCCATTGAATTGAATAATGCTTATAAATGGCTATAATGGGTGCGCAAAACGGCCAGCGTTCACATGATGATCAGAACGCCGGCGCCAAGGTTTTTTATGAACGAAAAGATCCTTGTTTGGCAAAAAAAATTCAATGCCGCCAATCTTGCCGGGCGGACCATGCTGCCCGGTTCCATGGCCATCCTCTTTTTCTTTCTCATCGCCCGCGTCCTGATGGCGCCCTATGCGGTCAAATCCGCGCTTAAAGTAATCCTGTTCCTCGGCGTCCCATATATCTGCCTGCGCCTGGATCAGTTTGACATCAAACAAAAACTGGTCCGGCTGTTTCATGTGAAAAAAAAAGAAAGGCCGATCCTGCTGCATCTCTTGCTCATCGGTTCGGGAATCATCTTGATGTCCAACCTGTTCGCGGGCCCGCTGATCACGGCTTTCGGCATTGCGGGCATCATGGCCGAAATCAAGGCCAGGGCCCATACCGCGCCGCTCGTTTTCATCAGCGCCCTGATCTACATCCCCCTGGTCAACGCCCTGGTGGAAGAATTATTTTTTCGCGGTTTTCTCTTCATGCATGTTTACGAACAGGGATATCACCGCGCGGCCATGCTGGGATCGGCGTTCCTGTTCATGCTCTACCATTTGACCATGTTCCATCGCTGGTTCCCCTGGCCGGTACTGATCCTGATTTTGGCTGCGCTCTTCCTGGCCGGGATCCTGCTCAACCATTTGCTGCTCATGTGGAAGCGGATCGCCATGGTCTGGGCGCTGCATGGCCTGGCGAACCTGGCGATTTTACTTCTGGCCTGGAGAGTATTCTGAATACTGTAGAGCGACGATCGCCCTTTTTATCAAAACAGCAGAAAGGTTCTTGACTTTGCCGACCGCATTGATGATAGTGTAGGCCATGAAACGCGGATGGATGGGATTGCTGGCCTTGACGCTGCTGCCCGGGATATTCCTGGGTGGCCAACCCGAAAAGTTGCGCGGACAGCACGCCCGCCTCTGGTCGGACACCCGGCCGTTGATCAATCTGACCCATATCTTTTACGGTGAGATCAACCGCCGTGGCCGCCCGGTCGGATTTCATTCCCGACCCGGGGGCATCGACCCTGCAAACAGCGGCATCGTGCGCCTTATTGACCGGCCCAACCGCGCCGGCGTCTATACCGCCATGGTATGGATCGGCCGCCGCGGCCGGAGCAAATTTTCAACGTTTTATCCAGACCGCCTGACCCGCCCGATGGTCGTCGAGGCCATCCTGTCCGCCTATCGCCTGAGCCGCCACCGCGGCGAGCGCTTCAGTGGGCCTTCGGGCCATGGATTCACAATCGAGGGCTATATTCAGAACGGCCGCATTCAAAGCGCGTACCCTCTCTATTCACGCTGAAAGGAGCACATTCATGTCCAACCGATTCATATTCGACGCCAACGGCGATCCCAAGGCAGAAACAGCACCCGGGGAGCGATTGTTGGGCCGTTTTCTTGAAGCCGATATTCAGGGCAGCATCCGCCGCTGCACCGCGGTTCTGGCTGCCCTTGACGACATCGCGGCCGGACGCAGGAAACGCTGGCAGCAAACCGGCAACGCCCACACCCTGATCCTCAGCAAACGCAGGGCGCGCATCCAGGCCGAATCCGGTTCCGAGCCCGACCTGATCCTCTCCCCGGCCCGTTTGCGCCAGGCCCTGTTAGACTGGAGGGCCTTGTTGCATAAAGCCTAGGAACCTGAAAAAATTGGCGACCAGCTCTCCATGACCTGCTGCGCATAAAGAAATTCAAGGTTACTTTCGCTGTTATATTAGAAAGATACGGTCCTTTATTGACTCAATTGATCAATTCGTATTTTCCTGGACCTCGGGCGCCGGTTCAGTCACGAGCGGTGTTTGGGCAGCCGCGCCTTTTTCCTCAGTCCAGCGGCCCTCGCA
>Ga0209450_10000733_pt1 | contig 16468 bp, 13 predicted proteins | sample FrelakmetLWP11LW_FD_187149 | JGI IMG/M metagenome (GOLD analysis project Ga0209450, IMG submission 187149) | Freshwater lake sediment microbial communities from the University of Notre Dame, USA, for methane emissions studies - LWP11 LW (SPAdes)... | ecosystem: Environmental > Aquatic >...
GACGAGAAGCAGGCAACAAACCTTGACTCTAAGCCGGGGAGGTCAATACCCATTTTCTGTCACGTTTTCACCAACCTCCATCGGGTTAAAGACGGCGACCCTGAGAATAACTTCTAACGATCCGGATGAATCCGTCATGGAGATAGTCCTTACTGGAAAAGGAACCGATTCAATATTCACCGCATCGAATACTCCAATGGTCGCAGGCGCGGTCCTTCAAACGTTCAACCTCTTGGGCCTCATCACTGATTTAAGCTCTTTATCTCCTATCGGAAATTACACAGGCAATATCAAAATGAGCACAACCAACCCAGGCCATTTCACCATCCCATACCACAAGGATGCTATTTCTCTGCCCTCTATGGAATGCGAAGAAGGTGGGACGATCTCCTTAAAAATAACTTGGGATGGGCCTACCCTACCCACGGACCCTTCTCAGATTATTGATCTGAAAATTCAGATGACGTTTGATTCATGCACTCAATTTGGATGTTTGATAAATGGCATGATACAGATAATATTTGAAGGTCCCCTAAGTGACCCTACGAAGATAAAGATATCCGTGCCAGAGTTAACCTATTCCAATACAGACCCAGGCGATGATGTCACCATAAAAGATCTTATGATCACGATCACTGGCTTTACCATGGAGGCAGATCACCTCATCAGTGGGACAATAGAAGTTTCAGGAACCCTATCTGGCACATTGGGTGGAAGCCCCATCGATATGGAGTGTGAAAATTTTAAGATAGAATTCGTATTATCCTCAACGGGTACAACGATCACTATTTCGGGGAAGATCAAACCATCTTGTCTCGGGGATTGGGTAACGATCACCACCCCTACTCCAATATTTATTCCAATGGGTGATGCTTGCCCCACAGCAGGCGAGATCGTTGCCGTTTCTGGCGAATATACTGTCAGAATATTGATTTCCTCAAATTACAACATCACAGTGTATTTTAATGGAACCCTGATTCAGACCTATACGAACTGCCGAGAAGTGGCGGGCCTATGTTGTAATAAACCATAGACATTTCGATTCTAACACGGCTCAATGAAAGTAGGGGCAACATGAGCCCCTACTTTTTTTTATGTCAATAACCAATAGATCGAATAGGGCGAATTCTATTGGGTATCGTTTATCTTACAAATGGTCTTTTTAAAAGTTCATAGGATGGGTTCATGGTACCAGCAATGGGGATCTTCTGAAAGATAATCTCCAGTCAGAGCGAGGGCTAAGCTACGGCAGCCCCGGCAATCTTCAATCTCACATTCTCCACATTTTCCTTTAAGGTTCTCTTTTCTCCTCAATTTTTCCAAAAGCTCTGACTTCTCCCATATCGTTTTTAAAGAACCCTTTAAAAGGTTCCCTATGGAAATGGGAAACCTCCTGCATGGGAGGACATCACCATTTGGCATAACACAAATTCCATCTTTTCCAATGACACAGGGAGCCCCTAAGAGCTCTGGTTCTTCCCCATTGAAACTCATCTGAAACGCCTGATAAGGAAGAAAGGAGGGCTCTTCTCCCTCGATTGAGGAAAAACCCAAAAGCATCCCTATCATTTCCTTCCATTCTTCTTGACTGAGGACTTCGTTCACGATCTCTTTTCCCCTCCCCAAAGGAATAAACCGTTCAATGATCAATCCGTCAATGCCCAAATCCTGACAGAGTCTTAAGAAGGAGGACAGGCTCTTAAAATTCCTTTTCATAATTGTAAACATCAAGAGGATTTCAAATCTTCCACCCTCTTTAATATAGGAAAGGTTCTGAATCACCTTTTTAAAAGTTCCCCTTCGACGAAGGGAATCATTCGTCTCTGCATCTCCTCCATCAAGAGAGATCTTCATCTTCTTTAATTTAGAAAAATCAGATAATCTTCTTGTCAACTCTGGATCGATCAGAAGACCATTGGTGATGATTCCCAGCTCTTCAACCGCTGATTGTTGGTTCAAATCATTCAAGAGGAGAAAGAGTTCAGGTTTTAATAGGGGTTCCCCACCGGTGAGATGAATACAGGCTGTTTGATCCCATTCTCTTAAGGCAGAAAAAATATTTTCAGAGACCTTTTTTAACCCAGGTCTGTCCAAATCATTGGTTTTTGAAAAATCATCCTGATAACAATGTTTACAACGAAGGTTGCAAAGATTAGTGATGTGCCATTGGATATAGAACGGGTCCTTCACGGCAATAACCTTAAAATCCCTATTGTGCTCATATTCCACCTGTTGGATTATCTCCTTCTCGGTCTTTCTCCAAGGGTCACCTTCACCTCTATAAAATTATCTTTACGAAATATTTTAAGAAGAATTGTATCCCCCGGTTTCTTCTCACGAATATAATGGATCAACTCATCATTGGTCTTAATCTCTTGTTGATCCGCTTTCACCACAATATCTCCACCTACGAGCACAATCATATTGCCAACCTGTACCCGCTGATTTCCCCCTTTCAGACCGGCCTTATCAGCAGGACCGCCTGTTACCACTTCTGAAATCATCGCTCCTCGTTCTATTTTAAGCTTGAGATACTTTGCCATCTCTGGGATGAGAGATTGAATGGTGGCCCCTATGTAAGGATATGTGACATAACCCTTTGAAATGAGCTCGGGAACCACTCGTTTTGCTGTATTAACTGGAATGGCAAAACCAATGCCCACATTTCCACCAGTTGGGCTGATGATGGCACTATTGATTCCAACAATTTCTCCCTCTGAGTTGAGCAGGGGGCCTCCTGAATTTCCTGGGTTGATGGCAGCATCGGTCTGAATGACATCTTCGATTAAGGTGCCCGCTTCGGAGCGGATCGTCCGACCAAGAGAGCTAATAATCCCTGTGGTCAATGTCCTCTGCAAGCCAAAAGGGTTTCCAATAGCAAGGACTTTCTGCCCGATTCTCAAACTTTTTGAATCTCCCATCAGGATGACCTTCAATTTTTCTTTAGGGGCATCAATCTTGATCACCGCCAGATCGTTATCTGGATCTGAACCAATCAATTTGGCAGGCCATTTCGATCCGTCTGACAAAGTCACTTCTAATTTTTGGGCGTTGGCCACTACATGATAGTTAGTCAAAATATGACCTTTCGTATCAATGATGGAGCCAGACCCTGATCCTTGAGTTGGAAAGGCATTAAGGAAAAAATCCTGTTGTACGGCAGTACTGGTGACATTGACCACCCCATCTGCTACTTTTTCATAAACAGCAATATTATTCTTTTCGTCCTCCGTAATCGAGAAGACCTGTCCTACGCTCAAAAGAGTGAGGGATAGGATAAGGACTCCAATAAAAAAATTCTTCAAGATGAATTGTTTCCCTGAAATCATAATTCGTCCCCCTTTTAAAAATTGGCCTTGACCAACCTCATTGAAATTTTCTAATAATTTCTTCCTTTATCTTCTCAACGGGCATCTTCTTATTATAAAGTCTTTTCGTCAAGAGGGCCTCCTCTTTACATATCCCTCACCCTGCTCCATGCAGATCGATAAAACAATCTAAGAGATTCTCATGGCCAAAAACATCACATTCACAAAAACATGGTATCTGTGCCAAGATTGCGGGGATCTCTCTTGCAATCTGATAGGCCCGTTTCGTTTCCCCTTTAAAAAGATTTGGATCGAGGGTCTTTGGTAATCCTGTTTTGGGATCAATGGACTTCTCTTTTAAGATCTTGAATTCTTTTGGATCTGTCCCCTGCGTAAGAGTTGTTGGATGTTCTCCATAGGCCATGGCAAGGCCTGATATGAAAAGTATGAATATCAGAATGCTTATATATTGTTTCACTTTCATGGCCTCCAAATAAAATGAAACGTTACACCCCTCTCCATCTTTATGGGCTAAATCCTGGGAAGACCTGCTTCGTCAAAAACACCTTCGAAAAGAGGCCCGCTGAGATAACGTTCGCCTGAATCAGGGAGGATCGTTACAATGGTCTTTCCTTTGAATTCATCCATCCTCGCAAGCCTCAGAGCCACCGCCATCGCTGCACCGCAACTGACACCTGAAAGAATTCCCTCCTCGCGGGCAAGTCTTCTTGCATGTTCGATTGCCTCTTCACTGGTCACCTTTTCTACACGATCCACCATAGATAAATCCAGGGTATCTGGAATAAATCCAGCACCAATTCCTTGAATCTTATGAGGACCTGGCTTGAGTTCTTGCCCTGCAAGGCGCTGCGTGATCACAGGACTTTCGGCAGGTTCAACAGCAACGCTGATAATTTTTTTCTTCTTTTCCAATTTGATATATCGTGATACGCCCGTGATGGTCCCTCCTGTGCCCACTCCTGAGACAAGTACATCTATCCCGCCGTTCGTCTGTTCCCATATCTCCGGACCTGTCGTCTTGAAATGGATCTCCGGGTTGGCAGGATTCTTAAACTGTTGGGGCATATAATTATTTGGACTTGATGCCACAATCCGTTCGGCCTCTTCGATGGTCCCTTTCATCCCCTTGGCACCTGGTGTGAGGATGATATTTGCACCGAGAATGGCAAGCACTTTCCGCCTTTCCATCGACATGGTCTCAGGCATGGTGACATTAAGCTTATATCCTCTTGCAGCAGCCACATAAGCCAGGGCAATCCCAGTATTCCCGCTTGTCGGCTCAATGATCTCCATCCCGGGTTTGAGCAGTCCCTGCTTTTCCGCCGTCCAAATCATATTGGCTCCTATCCGACATTTGACAGAATAGGCAGGATTTCGACCTTCGATCTTGGCAAGAATCGTGGCTTTGAGTCCTTGAGCCATTTTGTTGATCTTCACTAAGGGTGTGTTGCCGATTGATAACGAATTGTCAGAAAAAAAGTTTGTCATGTTATCCTCCTTTTCTCCCCCTTTCAATATATCTTTATATTAACACAGGTGGTTTAAACCTCCTTAGTCTCAGTGCATTTGAAACCACGGTGACTGATGAAAGCGCCATAGCTCCAGCGGCCAAGATAGGATCGAGAAGAATTCTGAAAAATGGAAAAAGAACTCCTGCGGCCACGGGGATGAGAATCGTATTGTAAGCAAAAGCCCAAAAGAGGTTCTGTTTTATATTCCGAATGGTCGCCTTACTTAATGCGATGGCAGTCACGATCCCTCTTAAATCTCCACCGATCAAAGTGATGTCGGAGGACTCGATCGCTACATCGGTTCCTGTTCCTATCGCAATCCCTACATCGGCCTGAGCTAATGCAGGCGCATCATTGATCCCATCCCCTACCATCCCAACCTTCTTTCCTTCCAACTGAAGCCGTTTGACTTCCTCTGCCTTCTTCTCGGGAAGGACTTCTGCGAGAACCCGGTCAACTCCAATCTGATTCGCAATAGCTTTGGCGGTTCGTTGGTTATCACCTGTAAGCATCACTACTTCCAATCCCATTCGGTGGAAGGCTTCCACCGCCTTCTTAGAATTTTCCTTTAACGTATCGGCAACGGCGATGATACCCGCAACCTCTCCATCCACCGCTAAAAACATAGGGGTCTTCCCTTCACTCGAAAGCTGTTCCGCTTTATTCGATAAACCGTTTAAACTCACCTTTTTTTCTTCCATCAACCTTAAATTTCCAAGGAGGACTCTTTTTGAATCGATCGTTGCCTCGATGCCGAGTCCTGCAATGGCCTGGAAGTTTTTCGAATCCAAAAGGCTTAAATTCTCTTCTTTTGCCTTTTTAACGATAGACTCTCCCAGGGGATGCTCTGATCCTTTCTCTGCAGAAGCGGCCAATGCTAAAATTTCTTTCTTTGAAAACTTCCCAGACTCAATAATATCTGTCACGGAGGGTTCGCCTCTGGTCAATGTTCCGGTTTTATCTAAGACAATGGTATTTAATTGATGAGCGGTCTCCAGAGCCTCTGCCCCTCGAATCAAAATTCCATTTTCTGCGCCTTTCCCTGTTCCCACCATAATGGAAGTGGGTGTTGCCAATCCCAGTGCGCAAGGGCATGCGATGATGAGGACTGCAACGAAATTGAGAAAGGCATAGGTGAGTGCCGGATGAGGTCCGAAGATATACCAGACAATGAATGTAATGATTGCTATGGAGATGACAACCGGGACAAAATAGCTTGCAATCACATCGACCATCCGGGCAATCGGAGGTTTCGATCCCTGGGCCTCTTGAACCAGTCGGACAATCTGGGAAAGAACCGTATCCTTCCCAACCTTGGTCGCTTCAAATTTAAATGTTCCGGTCTTATTGATCGTCACGCCGATAACGGAATCCCCACTCTTCTTTTCAACGGGTAGGGATTCCCCGGTCACCATGGATTCATCGACAGAGGAGTATCCCTCTTTGACGATTCCATCTACTGGAATTTTTTCACCGGGGCGAACCACGACAATATCCCCTATGGTAACTTCTTCAACTGGAATATCCAATCCGTTCCCATTTCGAATAACCCTGGCTGTCTTGGGCTGAAGGCCGATCAACTTTTTAATCGCCTCTGAAGTCTTCCCTTTTGCCCTCGCTTCAAAGAATCTTCCAAGAAGGATGAGTACGAGTATGGCTGCAGAGGTATCAAAATAGACAACCATCTTCAGACCTTTAACCATGATCAGGTGAGGAACAAAGGTCACGATCAGACTGTAAAGATAAGCCGTGGAAGTCCCTACAGCGATCAATGTATTCATATCACTGGTCTTATGCTTGGTCGCCTTCCAGAACCCAACATAAAACTGCCAGCCCGCCCAGAATTGGACAGGGGTGGCCAATAGAAATTGGATAAAGGAATTTGTCTCCATGGAAAGGCCTATCCACTTTTCAAGAAGTGAGCCACCGTACATGAGAATAAGGATAGGAACCAGGAGAACAGCACCAATGATGAATTTTTGCTTTAGCTTAAGGAGTTCCGCTTCCCTGGCAAGCCTTTCTTTCTCAACAATGTCTTCTTCTTTGACCTCCAGAACTTCATAACCCGCCTCTTGCACAACCTTCTTGAGATCCCTGATTGACACCTCTTCGGGAATATATTCAACCGAAGCCCTTTCTGTAGCGAAGTTAACGCCTGCCCGAACGACTCCTTTTACAGAACTCAGGGCCTTCTCCACCTTTTTGACACAGGACGCACAGGTCATCCCTTGAATGGGAAGAACCACCTTCTCCACTTTTGCCCCATAGCCCAGGTCCTTCACTTTGTCGATTAAATGGGAAACATCTGTTTGGTCAGGATGAAAGAAGACTGTAGCCTTTTCCGCAGCAAAGTTGACGTTGGCCTGAGAAACACCCTCAACCTTAGCCAACCCTTTCTCGATCTTCGCTGCGCAACTGGCACAAGACATCCCTATGATAGGAAGGTCGATGCGTTCCAATTTTTCTTTAGAACCATCCGAATCCATGAATATCCTTTTCCGATGAAACACCAATAACCAAACTCCAAGCTCCAAAGAATAATCAATCACCAATTTTCCAAATTCATAAAAAAATCATGTTTGGGCATTGATGATTGGAATTTATTTGATTATTGGAATTTGGAGCTTGGTGATTCTTATTTTATCTCATAATATATTCCTGCTGTCCTCTTCTGTTCCCCTACCTTAAAAAGAATCATTACCTGGTATTTCCCTTTTTCTTTAAGATTTAAATAGGCATCATAACTTTTCATCATCTCCTCATATTTCATAGACTTCACCTGATCTTTTCCCTTGGGGTCAATCACTTTCATATTAATCTGAGCGCTGGTAATTTCTTTTTGAGCCTTCTCATCTTTCAGGGTCACTGTAATATTATGAGTGGTTCCAGGCTCGATATCTTCTTTCATCTTCATATCCTTGAGCATCTTCTTATGTTCATCATTATTCATAATTTGAAAAATGACTTTGACCCCTTCAACGATAACCTCCTTGGTGTCCATCTTCATCGACCCACCCGTCGACATTCCTCCATGTGAATGCTGAGCCAGAGAAATAGACGTAAAGGTAAACAAACAAAAAACCAATATCCCCAATCCTGAAATTAACTTTTTCATAATGAAAACCTCCTTAAGAATTTTCCCCTTCGATCAAGGGATACCTTTTAGACCTTTCTTACCCTAAATATATTCACTGGTATCTCTAATTCAAGCATGCCCGGCGAAGCGATTGAAATAATTGATTAAATCTTTATTTCGGCTGCCTTTAACTTCCCCTTCTTCAGCTGTCTCTCCTTCACCAATGCGAAGATGACAGGAGTGATAATGAGGACATGAATGGTTGAGGTTAAAAGGCCTCCGATAATGGGAGCCGCAATGGGTTTCATTACGTCCGCACCTACACCACTCGACCACATGATGGGCACTAGACCGATCAGGGTCGTCCCAACGGTCATCAACTTTGGCCTAAGCCGAAGAACAGAGCCCTCCAAGGTCGCTTCATGGATATCCTTTTGAGTGACCTCTCCCTTCGTGAGACGTTTGTTTAACGCCTCATGAAGATAGATAATCATCACCACTCCCGTCTCCACTGCCAATCCATAGAGAGCAATATAACCCACCCAGACCGCTACACTGAAATTGTAACCCAGAAGGTATTGAAGGATCACCCCCCCTGTCATGGCATAAACGACAGCAATCATCAAAATGATGGACTCTGAAACAGAATGAAAGGTCATATAAAGGAGAATAAAGATGACGAAAAATACAATAGGCAATAAGATCTTCAATCTCTCTTTGGCCCGAAGTTGAAATTCATATTGACCACTCCACGAGAGGGAATATCCGGGAGGAAGCTTTAACTTTCCTCTGACTACTTTTTTAGCTTCCTCCACATATCCCCCGATATCCCTTCCTGCAACATCGATGAAAACATACCCCGTGAGCATGGCATCTTCATCCCGAATCATTGCAGGGCCTGTCGTGATGATGATGTCAGCCAATTGAGCTAATGGAATGTGAGCCACTGATGGCCCAGAACTTCCCGTCTGCTGCATTCCTGAGGAAGCACCTACTCTTATGGGAACCAAAATTCTTTTCACCTTGCCAATATCATCCCGAAGTTCTCTTAAATAACGAATATTGACAGGATACCGCTCTCGTCCTTCGATGGTTCTGGTAATATTCATCCCCCCTAATGCTGTTTGGATCACTTCCTGAACCTCTCCGACGGTCAAGCCATACCGAGCAATCGCATCTCGATTAATTTTGATATCTGCGAAATATCCTCCTGCCACCCTTTCCGCATAGGCACTTCTTGTCCCACCTACTTCTTTGAGGATCATTTCGATGTGGATGCCGAGTTCCTCGATTGTTTTCAGGTCTGGGCCGGAAATTTTGATTCCAACAGGTGTCCGGATTCCTGTACTCAACATATCGATCCTCGCCCGGATGGGCATGGTCCAAGCATTCTGGAGTCCTGGAAACTGTATCTTCTTGTCCATCTCCTCCACGAGTTCTTCATAGGTCCGCATTCGAAAAGCTCCAAAAATCTTTTTCGCCAATGGCCTTAACCATTCCGGCAAGGAGGAATAATCTTTTTCAACCTTCCTCCATTGATCTTTGGGCTTAAGGTGAACGGTCGTCTCCATCATGCTGAAAGGAGCTGGATCAGTAGAGGTTTCAGCCCGACCTGCCTTTCCAAATACCGTATGAACCTCCGGAAAGCTTCTCAGTATCCTATCCTGAATGGCGAGTAGCCTCCCTGCCTCTGTCACGGAAATCCCAGGGCTGGTGATGGGCATATAGAAGATCGTTCCTTCATAAAGGGGTGGCATGAACTCACTCCCAATTCTGAAAAGAAGAAAAATACTCAAAGGAATTAGAAGGAAATTTATGAATAGGGAAATTTTTTTGTATTTCAAAACCCAACGAATGACAGGGTCATAGAACCGTCTAAAGAATCTTGAAACTGGATTTTCTGCCTCAGGTTTGAGGCGCTTCCCCTTCAAAAAGATCGTCATCAATACAGGCACAAGGGTAACTGCTAGAATCGATGAGGCAGCCATGGCAAAAGTCTTTGTAAAGGCAAGGGGACGAAACAGCCTTCCTTCCTGAGCCTCAAGCATGAATACGGGAACGAATGAGATGATGATAATCATCAATGCGAAAAAGATCCCCCGTCCTACTTGCTGGCAGGCACGCACCACAGTGGTAAAATGGTTTTTCCGATCCTCATCCGTGCCCTCGGAAAGATGGCGGTACCCATTCTCAACCATGACGATGGATGCATCGACGACGACCCCAATGGAGAGAGCGATACCCCCTAATGACATAATATTGGAAGTGATTTTTAAAAGGTACATAGGAATAAATGAAACCGCCACAGCGATGGGTAGAGCAATGATGGGGACAAAGGCAGATCGAAAATGAAGGAGAAAGATGATGATGACCAAGCTCACAACAATGATTTCCGTGAGGAGAGTGTTCTGGAGATTCTTGATGGAGAGCCGTATGAGTTCAGAACGATCATAGGTCGGAATGATCTTCACGCCTTTAGGAAGTCCAGGGGTAATCTCTTCTATTTTGGCTTTTACCCGCTCAATGACATTGAGGGCGTTTTCTCCAAATCGCATGACCACGATGCCGCCAACAACTTCACCCTTTCCATCGAGTTCAACAATTCCTCTGCGGATCTCAGGACCAAGGGTAACCTGTGCAATATCTCGAAGGAGAAGGGGTGTTCCACGACTATTTCCTACGACGATCTTCTGGATATCCTCTACGGATTTAATATATCCCCGGCTTCTCACCATATACTCCCGACCGCCGAATTCAAGGAGCCTTCCCTCGACATCATTATTCGACATCTTGACCCGCTCCATCACTTCCCGGATGGAGATGCCATAAACTGACATCCGATTAGGATCGATATTGATCTGATATTGCTTTACGAACCCTCCCACGCTCGCCACTTCTGAAACTCCTTCGACACTGGCTAACGCATAGCGGAGGTACCAATCTTGAAGGGTTCGCAGGGTGGCGAGGTCATGTGTTCCACTCTCATCCACCAAGGCATAAGTATAAACCCACCCAACACCCGTTGCGTCTGGTCCGAGCACAGGGTTGACACCTTCTGGAAGTCTCCCGGTGATCTGTTGCATATACTCCAGAACCCTTGATCTGGCCCAATAAATATCTGTTCCATCTTCGAAGATGGCATAGACATAAGAAAATCCAAAATCAGAAAAACCTCTGACCGTCTTGACTTTTGGTGCTGAGATCAAGGCAGAGACGATGGGATAGGTCACTTGATCTTCGACGAGGTCCGGACTTCTACCTTCCCAGGGCGTATAAACAATCACCTGGACGTCGGAGATATCGGGTATAGCATCGAGGGGGATATTTTTCATCGAATAGACCCCTCCGAGCATCAACAATAAGACGACGGTAAAAACAAGGAATCTATTCTTGGCACAGATCTCTATGATCTTTTCAATCATTTCAAACCTCACCTATTACAAATAGTTCGGAGTGATTAGTTCGGAGTTCGGAGTCAAAGAAAGAGGATCTGGAATTCAAGCTTTTGATACTCCGAACTCAGAACTTCCGATTTTATTTCCCGTGTCCTCCGTGTTCCATACCGGCCATGCCACCAAGGGCTTCTTTTAACTTCGATTCGGAGTCGATGAGGAAATTGGCGCTCGTGACAACCCGCTCCCCAGCTTTGAGCCCCTTAATCACCTCATAATAATTATCCACTTTTGCTCCGACCTTTACTTCTCTCGGCTCAAAATAGCCAGACCCCTTATCAACAATGGCTAACTGTCGAAGGCCGGTATCAATGATCGCCCCCTCTGGAACGGTTAACTTTTGTCCCAGATGAATTTTCATCTCTACATTTGCAAACATCTCGGGCTTGAGCTTTCCATGGGGATTGGGCAATTCAAACCTCACCTTTGCGGTCCGTGTATTGGGATCCAATAAAGGAGAGATATAGATTGCCTTTCCCGTAAAGGTCTCTCCAGGAAGATAGGAGAACTGAATTGTTCCCTGCTGTCCCAATCGAATGAATGGAATCTCATATTCATAGATATCTGCAATCAGCCATACGACTGAGAGGTCACCCAGCTTGTATAAGGCAATCCCTGGCATCACATTCATCCCTTTATAAGCTGCTTTTTCTAATACAAAACCGCTGAAAGGGGAATGAAGAGCAAGTGTCATTTTAACCTGACCACTCTCTTCTAAGGCCTTAATCTGGTCGTCACTGATGTCCCAGAGTTTGAGACGCCGCTTGGCAGATTCTGCCAGAGAGTTCCCACTCCCCGCCACTTCGGGAAACGGACTTTTAGCCAAATCTTTCTTAGCTCGAAGAGCAATGAGATATTCTTCCTGGGCGGATACTAATTCCGGGCTGTAAATGGCTAGAAGAGGTTCTCCCTGCCTGACATATCTCCCTGTGAAATCAACGTAGAGGTCTTCGATCCATCCACCGACTTTGAGTGAGACTGTTACGATCCTCTTTTCATCATAATCAATCCTGCCTACGGTCCGGATGAGCTTCTCAAGAGGTCGTGTCTCTACGGTTCCGAATTTGACTCCAATCAATTGCTGTTTCTCTGGCGAGATCTGAACTGCCCCAGCAGCTACCTCTTGCATCTTTCCTTCCTTCTGGATCGACTCCATGGTCAAGCTCTTCATATCCATGTCATCTGTTTTTTTGGCCTCCTGTTTCACCTCTTCTTTATGCCCTTGATGTGTCGTGGTCTCCTTGCCTTTCCCACATCCCCACATCAACCAAGGCAGAATTAGAAAAAGGATGAGACAAACGAATCGTTTCATCTCACTTTCCCCCCTTCAACGAGTTGTTTTCCTATGGTCGCCCCTAAACTCGCCACGTTCTTCTCATATTCAGTTAATGCTTGGTGATACTCCAATTCATATTTATAGAGCGTCATCTGGCTATCCAATAGGTCATAAAATCGGCCTTATTCACCCGGTAGGCACTCATCGCCGCCTGGATCTGAAGGTTCGCCTGGGGAATGATCCCTGTTCTGTAAAGTTCATACTGCCTTTCTCTTTGATGGATCATGGCCGTCATATCGGCTATCATAAAAAAAATTTCGTTCTTCATGGCACGATATTGGGCCTCGGTGCCAAGGATGTCAGCCTTTGTCTCTGCTACTTTTCGACTCTGTTTCGAATTATAGAAGATAGGAACATTTATCTCTATCATCCCTGTAAGCATATCTCGCCTTTTTATCGGTGTACCATCACTCTCTCTCGTGTTGTCTCTCTGCCCATAGGCAAACTTGAGATTAAAGTCAGGATAATATTCCCTTTTGGCAAGGGCATGGGCCTTCTCCTTGGCTTCGATCATCTTCTTCATCCCCTTTAGGGTAGGATTCATCTCTAACGCCATTTTCTGGAGTTCTTCAATAACGAAGGGAATTTTTCTAAAAACCACCTCTTCAGGCTCACCCATAGGCGTTTCTGGAGGTCGACTGAGCAAAGTATTTAGTTTTGCTTCGAGAGCTTTCTTACGTTGACTCAACATAATGAGTTCATCCACCATCTTGGAAACTTCGACATGGGCTTTGAGCACATCCTGCTGAATTCCTTCCCCAACGGAATAACGTGTCTCAGCTATCTTGACAAAATCTTCCAGAATCCTTTTATTTCTCTGTACTACTTCGGTGGTACGGTAATTATGGGAGAGATCGTAATAAGCTGACTTCACATCCTTAATAATTTGATGTATCTTACCTTGGACCTCGGTAGAAACAGCCTCCGCCTCTTTTTCTGCCATTTGCTTCATCAAAGGTCTCTTTCCTGGAAAAGGAAATCTCTGGGAAATAGATAGTTCTTTCATCGTCATATCCTCATCTTTAAAACTGTAATTGGTGGGAAGATTGACGATTCCAAAACCAAACATCGGGTCTTCGAGAGCAGAGGCTTGGGGCACTTTCTCCTTTAAAACCTCCCATTTCTGTTTAGCAGCCAGGATTTCCGGGTTGTTCTGGATCGCTTCCTCAACCAACTGATCTAGATTCAGCCCTGGTTTCTCTGACTGAGCTGAGGAGGAGAAAGGGACTAAAATGAGAAAGAAGAAAAAAACTACTTTAGCCAATTTAGATAACTTTAACCCCATTTCATCACCTTCCTTCTGAAAAAATTAATCAATTCGCAACGAAAACAATTTTGCATAAGAAAATGAAAGAAAAATATTATCTTTTAAAACTAATAATAATTCATTTATAAGTAAATACGGTGAACTCCATATTTTAAATCGAGGACGACCGTACCTTTTCAATATTAATTAATTCTACACCTAAAACATATTTTGGGAAATTATATTTATAAAACTTTTTAAATTTAAATTGGTTATTACCATGTATATTTTTAGACCCGATAGTGTTCGAAATAAAAACAAAAAAGCTCTTGACCTTATTGGCTAAACCTTAAGGGGGGTGAAGGTTTTAGCAATTTGGGGACCTAATATGACTTAGGTCCTTGGCCAAGAGCTTTTTAATTTTTTGGCAAAATTATTATAGGTAAATCTTATAAGAAACAGCTTGTTGAGCCTATCCCACCATCCTTTTTAATTATACTTAAAAAACATATAAAGTAAAATAAAAAATAAAGAATATTTTATTTTCCACTTCATCTATAAAAGAAAAGGCTCACATCCGTCTCTTTCAGTATAAAAAGTCAATTGCTGACTAAATTAATGAGTAATAATTGTGCCAAATTCAAATTTTTAAAAAACCCTCCGCCCCCATGAAATAGAGTTTTAGGTACTATATTCTGGGGGGCGAAATATGAGGGATGCTAATTCATCGATCTTTAGTAAGGAGGGTATTAAAACCACTCGACCACTTAACGGAAGAGATAAAGGTTCCGGCATGATTATATTAGAAATTAAAGGGCAATGAAAATTATAACCACAATCCATTTTCATATTGCCCATATGTTTTCCCTCTGGACATTCATCCATGGGAAACACTGGCACATAGGAAAAAAGGATTCCAATAATAAGCAGAAATCCTATGATTTTCATATCCATTTTTTTCCAATTAAAGGCAGATGGTTCTCGGCAGAACTGCTAAACCTTTAAAGGGGTGAAGGTGTTAGCTTGGGTGTTCAACCGAGAACCTCTTTTAATGCTATTTTTGGTTAAAAAAACAAAAAATTATTCTTTATAAAATCTATCAAGAATAAAATTATATTAAATGTAGTACATGAATCTTTTATCTAAATCCTTCTTTAAACCCATCTCTTTTGCCAACTTGCATAAGTCTTTAATCGTCACAGAGTCAAAATATTCTTTTAGCCTCTTCCCTGCTTCGTCCCATACCATTTGGGTTACACATTCCCTTGATCTTTCGCATGGTTGACTTGAATCTTCTGGATTGACACAAAGGACCGGATTTATATTACCCTCTGTGATTCGGATCACATCGCCGATTGTAATACTCTCAGGTGTTTTATTCAAGAAATACCCTCCTGAAGGCCCTCGCTTGCTACAAACAATTCCGGCCTTCTTCAATTTCTGGAAGATCTGTTCTAGATAGCGTTGGGATATCCCTTGTCTCCGAGATATATCTTTGACTTGCGTCTCTAACCCTTCGGAATGATAAGCGATATCAAAAATAGCCCTTACTCCATATCGGCTTTGCGTCGATAGTCTCATTTTACCTTAAACAACAAATAATTTCCTTATAATATTCTTTATTAAAATTGTCAAGAAAAATTTTTTCCTTATTTTTGGATCAGGATGTTTATAAGGGAGGCTACTTCTGGACTCCTCCAATCCCTTGGACCAATCGCTTTACCAACCATTTTCCCTTTCTTGTCAATTAAGAAAGTGGTTGGAATTCCCTTCACTTCAAAGAGGTCGAGTGTCTCACAATTGGGATCGAGCAGCACGGGGAAGGTATATTGATATTTATTAATAAATTCCCTGACGGGTTTTATGCCTTCATAGTCAACAGATATAGCCAATAAGACAAAATTTTTCTCTTTAAACTGTTGGTAAAGAGCCTCCATATGAGGCATCTCTTCCTTGCAGGGACTGCACCAAGTTGCCCAAAAATTGAGAAGAATGACCTTTCCTTTGAATTGGTTTAACCCAAACTTCTTACCATTTAAGTCTTGTAAAGAAAAACCTGGAGCCTTCTTGTCGCCCTTGATCGGAGTTATCCCTATTTTTGAAAAGAGATCATCCTCTCTTCCATTGGCTTGGACATTCAAGCTCAGGAAGAGGACTATGACAAAAAAAAAGTGGAAAAAAATTCTTCCTCTCATTATCTTTTTTTATAACATCTTCCGTGTTTATGTTTCAATGGAATTCCGTCCGTCTTCCCATAAAAGCTTTTTGATGACATTTGCTGCAATCCGATAAGTTTGATCCTCTCCTGTTAGGTGATGGCCACCGGCTCGGCGGGGATTGATCTCAGTCAGGTCCATACCGGCTAATTGAACCCTGTTGGATAAAAGACTTTTAAGGAAATCCACGATTCGATAGATTTGTCTCTCATTAAGGCCTTGCCTTTCGAGAAATCGAACCCCTTCAATTCCATTGCGCGCTCCAATGTCCAAGTCAATAGAAATGTAGACATAGATCGGAA
>Ga0209450_10000734_pt1 | contig 16467 bp, 13 predicted proteins | sample FrelakmetLWP11LW_FD_187149 | JGI IMG/M metagenome (GOLD analysis project Ga0209450, IMG submission 187149) | Freshwater lake sediment microbial communities from the University of Notre Dame, USA, for methane emissions studies - LWP11 LW (SPAdes)... | ecosystem: Environmental > Aquatic >...
CTGATCGTGCAGCAGCGCCGGCGCCTGTCCGCGCTGCGCCTTCGCAGCCGGGAAGAACTCGAGGCCGTGCTGCGCCAGCACGCCGAGGAACTGCGCACGGCGCAGGACGTGATCGTCGAGACGGCGCGCCGCGCGGACGCCGGGCTGAGCCGCAGCCTCGAGCACCTGCCGCAGGGCGTGGTGATCGTCGACGCCGACCTGAAGCTGGTCGCATGGAACTCGCGCTATGTGGAATTGTTCCGCTTCCCCGCCGAGATGCTCAGGGTGGGGCAGCCGATCGAAGCGATGTTCCGCTTCAACGCCCAGCGTGGCCTGCTGGGCCCCGGACCGATCGAAGACGCGATCCAGCGCCGGCTCGACCACCTGCGCGGCGGCAAGGCGCACCTGCGCGAGACTGAGAAGGCCGACGGCACGGTGCTGGAGATCCGCGGCAACCCGCTGCCCGACGGCGGCTTCGTCACCAGCTACGCGGACATCACCAGCTACCGCAACGCCGCCCGCGAACTGCGCTCGCTCGCCGACTCGCTGGAGCGCCGCGTCGGCGAGCGCACCCGGGCGCTCGCCGCAGCCAAGCAGGACGCCGAACGCGCCAACCGCTACAAGACGCGCTTCGTGGCCGCGGCCGTGCACGACCTGCTGCAGCCCCTCAACGCGGCGCGGATGCTGCTCGGCGCGCTCCGCGGCCGCGAGGGCGACGGCGAATCGCGGCGCATCGTCGACCATGTCGAGCAGTCGCTGCTGGCGCAGGACGCGATCCTCAACAGCCTGCTCGACATCTCGCGGCTGGAGTCGGGCGCCATGGCCACGCGCCTGCGCGACTTCCCGCTGGACCCGCTGCTCGAGGCACTCGCCCGCGAATTCGGCATCCTCGCACTGGACCGGGGGCTCCGTCTGGCGCGCGTCGCCACGCGCGCGGTGGTGCGCACCGACGAAGCCCTGCTGCGCCGGATCGTGCAGAACTTCCTCTCGAACGCCGTGCGCTACACGCCGAGCGGCCGGATCCTGCTGGGTTGCCGGCGCGTGCGGGGCGGCGTGCGGATCGAGGTGCACGACCAGGGGCCGGGCATCCCGGAGAGCCTGCAGCGCGAGGTCTTCGAGGAGTTCCGGCGCCTGAACGACGGCGTGGCCAACGACCGCGGCGCCGGCCTGGGGCTGGCGATCGTCGAGCGCATCGGCCGCCTGCTCGACCATCCCATCGGCCTGCGCTCGACGCTCGGCGCCGGCAGCGTGTTCTCGGTGCTGGTGCCGTTCGCGCCGGCCGGCGCGACAGTGGCCGAGGCGGCAGCACCAGTCGAGGACGGGGACGACGCGCGGGTCTGCGAGGCGACGCGCACCCTGCTGCGCCGCTGGGACTGCGAGGTGGCATTCAGCGCGGGTCCCCACGATGCCCTGCTGGTCGCCGCGCCCGGCAACGGCCCCGATGTCCTGTTGCTCGACGCCCGGCTCGGCGACACCAGCGGCTTTGCGCTCCACCCACGGCTCTGCGAGCGCTGGGGCCGGATTCCGCCGACGATCCTCATCACCGCGACGCGCGACGAGGCCCTGCGCGCCCGCGCGGTCGAGCTGGGTTGGGGGATACTGACCAAGCCCGTGCGTCCCTCGGCCCTGCGCAGCCTGATGATGCAACTGCTGCTGCGCCATGCACCGCTGTCGCCCAAGGCCTACGAGCAGCGCTAGAGCGTCGCCTCCGGCGCAAGCGACTTCACCAGCACCGCCGCCTGCGTGCGGCTGTGGCAGTCGAGCTTCTTGAGGATCGCGGTCACGTGCACCTTGACGGTGTTCTCGGCAAGACCCAGCTCGTGCGCGATCTGCTTGTTCAGCAGGCCGTCGGCCAGGCACTCGAGTACGCGGAACTGTTGCGGCGTGAGCTGTGCGAGACGGGCGGCCAGCAGGGCGTCCTGCTCCGAGCGCGCCGCCGCCATCGGCGGGAACCAGGTGCCGCCTTCCAGCACGGTCGACACCGCCTCGCCGATCGCTTCCGCAGGCGAGGACTTGGGGATGAAGCCCGCGGCGCCGAACTGCTGGGCGCGCCGGATCACGCGCGGATGCTCGCTGGACGAGATGACGACGACAGGGATCTCGGGGTAGGCGCCACGAACGTGCAGCAGCGCGGAGAATCCATGAGCCCCGGGCATCGTCACGTCGAGCAGGACCAGGTCGGCGTCCGGACGGGCCTCGAGCGCCTTGCCGAGCGCCGTCGCGCTGGCCACTTCGTCGACGACGGCCGAAGGAAGGGCCGCGGTCAGCGCGTGGCGGACGGCGCCACGCAGCAGCGGATGGTCGTCGGCGATGAGGATGTGCGGTGTCGACACGGGATCTGCGCGCCCCGAGGGTTTCGTGCCCTGTTCGAAGGGCTGCGGCAGCGAGGACTTTATCAGCCCGATCCGGGGTCGATCCTGCAGGCCACGCGCCGGTGCGACGGCACTCGCAGCACCGCCTGCAAGGGCTCCCGCACTTGGACTGGGGGGCGGCGCGGCACGTTGCGACCCTGCGGGGGCTGGCATCGCCGGCGATTGCACCGGGGGTGACCCGCGAGGCTGCGGGACGCCGTCGCCGCTGAAGCGGCTCCCGCGCCATGCCCAGGGCGTGCGCGCGACTTCCGGGCCCTTGGGGGAACCGGCGATGCCGGCGACGGCTGTGCGATCGCTGGCGCTGCGTGCGATCCTGCACAGGTCCATGCACGCCGAACGCAAAGCCCTGCTGCAGATCCACGCCTGCGTCGTGCTGTGGGGCTTCACCGCGATCCTCGGCAAGCTGATCACGCTGCCGGCCGCCGCGCTGGTGTGGTGGCGGATGCTGATGGTGGCGGGCTTCCTGCTGCTGCTGCCGCGCGTGTGGCGCGCGCTGCGCGGGATGCCACCGCGCCTGCTCGCGATCTACGCCGGCATCGGCGGCGTGGTGGCCCTGCACTGGCTGACCTTCTACGGTGCGATCAAGCTGGCCAACGCCTCGGTGGCGGCGACCTGCATGGCGCTGGGCTCGGTGTTCGCGGCGGTGCTGGAGCCTCGGCTGACCGGGCGGCGCATGTCGTGGCGCGAGGTGGGGCTCGGACTTGCGGCGATCCCGGGCGTGGCGCTGGTGGTCGGCGGCATGCCGGCCGGCATGCGCACGGGCTTCGCGGTCGGCGTGGTGTCGGCGGCGCTGACCGCGGTGTTCACGGTGATGAACAAGCGCTGGGCCACGCGCAGCGATGCGCTGGGCGTGACCTTCGTCGAGATGGCCGCGGGGTTCCTCCTGCTGTGGGCCTGCCTGCCGCTGCTCGATCTTCTACCGGGCGCGGATGCGCGCATCCTCGTGCCCGATGCCCGCGATGCGCTGCTGCTGCTGCTGCTGGCGCTGGCCTGCACGGTGCTGCCGTTCGCCCTGTCGCTGGTCGCGCTGCGCCAGGTGTCGGCGTTCTCGATGCAGCTCGCGCTGAACCTCGAGCCGGTGTACGCGATCGTGCTGGCGATGCTGCTGCTCGGCGAGCATCGCGAACTGGGGGTCGCGTTCTACCTCGGCGTGGCCATCGTGCTGGCCGCGGTGTTCGCCCAGCCCCTGCTGGCGCGGCGCCGGTCGATCGCCGCCTGAAGCGGCTCCCACGGGGCCGGCGGACTCCGAGCGCGGCGTGCAGCGCGACCGGGTCACCGCAAGACTGGAAAGCTCGCGGCGCACGCGCCGCTCCCACAAGGCCGCCAGACACTCGACGCTGAACTGTAGGAGCGCTGCGTGCAGCGCGACCGGCGCACCGCAAGACGGGAAAGCTCGCGGCGCACGCGCCGCTCCCACCAGGGTGCCGACCGCTCAGCGCTCGGAATGCCCTGCCTCGTAATAATCGCGGCGGGCGAACAGGTTCGGGCGGATCAGGTCGATGAAGGCGCGCGCCTGCGGGCTCAGGTACTTGCCCTTGCGGATCACCACGCCGTAGGAGCGCTGCGGGAAGTACTGGCGCATGTTGTGCACGGCGAGGCGGTCGGTCGGCGACAGGCAGATCGCGGTCACGATCGAGATGCCGAGGCCCATCGCCACGTATTGCTTGATCACGTCCCAGCCGCCGACCTCGATCGCGACGTGGTAGGGCACCTTGCGCTGCTGGAAGATCAGGTCCACCAGCCGGAAGGTGGTCAACCGGCGCGGCGGCAGGATCAGGCCGTAGGGCGAGAGGTCCTCCAACCGCAGGTCGCGCCGCGTGGCCAGCGGATGGTCCAGCGGCGTGATCAGCATCGGGTCGAAGTGGTAGACCGGCTCGTACGAAAGATCGTTCGGCACGTCGATCATCGAACCGACCGCGAAGTCCACCGCGTCCTGGCGCAGCAGGGCCAGCCCGTCGACACCGGTCACCGGCGAGAGCTTCAGGCGCACCTGCGGATAGCGCTCGCGATAGGTCTTGACCAGTTGCGGCAGCAGGTAGTGGATCGTCGACGACCCGGCGGCGATGGTCAGCTCGCCGGCGTCCAGCCCCTGCAGGCGCGTGCGGAACTCGCCGTCGAGGCCGTCCAGGCCCTCGACCAGGGGCAGCGCCAGTTCGTACAGGGCTTCGCCCTCGCGGGTGAGCTGGACGCGGCGGCCGCTGCGCTCGAGCAGGCGCGCGCCCATTTCGGCCTCCAGCGCCCCGATCTGCAGGCTGATCGAAGGCTGCGACAGGAACAGGGCTTCCGCCGCGCGCGACAGCGTGCCCAGCTTGGCCGCATAGCAGAACGCCCGCAACTGCTTGATCCGGTTGCCCTTGTAGTAAAAGCGCGGCTCGCGCTCGGTGGCCGCCAGCGGCCCCCCCAGCGGCTGGCGCTGCAGCGCACGGGCTTTCGAGGCGGGCTTGCGGCCCGGAATCCTCAAACGTTTGGCTTCATTGCTGCGCTGCGTCAAGGACTTGCACTCGTATTGACTAAACCAATATTGCGCATTGAAACATTTGCTTTGTCAAACCACGGTTCGGGGCGCAGATTGGCAACCTGCCGCGCTGCCACCGCGGATGGGCCTGGGAGAGGGGTCCACCCGACGGCGACGGCGCGCCTCGCGGTCTTGCGCTCCGGCCCCGGCCGGCCGCGACGACCGCTTTCCGGACCACCGCGTCGCGCCCGCTTCCCCGGGCGAGGCCGCGGGGTCGCCACGCAACAGGGGCGAACATGGCTGCGGTCGACAATTCCCTCCTCTCCACCGACGGCGTCGCCGTCCTGGCCCCGCTGTCGGCGGCGCAGGCGACGATCCTGACCCCGGCCGCGCTGGCCTTCCTCGCCGAACTGCACCGCCGCTTCGAGCCGCAGCGCCAGCAGCGCCTCGCCGCGCGGCGCGCGCGCCAGGCGCGCTTCGACGCCGGCGAACGGCCCGACTTCCGCACCGAAACGAAGGGCATCCGCGACGGCGAGTGGACGGTGGTGCCGGTGCCCGCGCCGCTGCAGGACCGCCGCGTCGAGATCACCGGGCCGGTCGACCGCAAGATGATCATCAACGCGCTCAACTCGGGCGCGAAGGTCTTCATGGCCGACTTCGAGGATTCGACCAGCCCGACCTGGAGCAACCAGCTCGACGGCCAAGTGAACCTGCGCGACGCGGTCGCGGGCGCGATCGAATACACCTCGCCCGAGGGCAAGCACTACGCGCTGCGCCATCCGCACGCCGTGCTGCTGGTGCGCCCGCGCGGCTGGCACCTGCCGGAAAAGCACCTGACGGTCGACGGCGCGCCGATGTCGGGCTCGCTGTTCGACTTCGGCCTGTTCGCCTTCCACAACGCACAGGCGCTGGCGGCGCAGGGCCTCGGTCCGTTCTGGTACCTGCCGAAGCTGCAGTGCTTCGAGGAAGCCGCGCTGTGGGACGAGGTGATGGCCTTCGCCGAAGTGCGCCTCGGGCTGCCGATCGGCACCATGAAGGTCACGGTGCTGATCGAGACCCTGCCCGCGGTGTTCGAGATGGACGAGATCCTGCACGCGCTCAAGGGGCGCATCGCGGGCCTCAACTGCGGCCGCTGGGACTACATCTTTTCCTACATCAAGACCTTCCGCGCCCACCGCGACCGCGTGCTGCCGGAGCGCTCGCAGATCACGATGGCCCAAGGTTTCCTCAAGGCCTATTCGGAACTGCTGATCGAGACCTGCCACCGCCGCGGCGCGCACGCGATGGGCGGCATGGCGGCGCAGATCCCGATCAGCGGCGATCCGGAAGCGAACGAGAAGGCGCTGGCCCGCGTGCGCGCCGACAAGGAGCGCGAGGCGCGCGCCGGCCACGACGGCACCTGGGTCGCGCATCCGGGCCTGATCCCGGTCGCGAAAGACATCTTCGACGCGGTGATGCCGACCCCGAACCAGGTGCACGTGCGCCGCCCGGACGCGCGCGCCGAGCGCGAGGTGCTGATCGCGCCGATCGCCGGCAGCATCAGCCGCGCGGGATTCCTGAACAACATCGACGTCTGCGTGCGCTACCTCGCCGCCTGGCTCGACGGCCTCGGCTGCGTGCCGATCCACCACCTGATGGAGGACGCGGCCACCGCCGAGATCTCGCGCGCCCAGCTGTGGCAGTGGCTGCACGTCGGCGGGCAGGTGCTCGACGACGGCACGCCGGTCGACTTCGCGCTGTTCGATGCCGCGATCGCCGGCGTGGCCGAGCGCCTGCCGACGTCCGGCCTGCCCGGCCAGCCGCGGATCGCCGAGGCGACCCGCATGCTGGCCGAAATGACGCACGCGAAGGAACTCGCGGAGTTCCTGACCTTGCCGGCGTACGAGCGCCTGCCCTGATCCCTGCCCCACCCATCCCCGACCATCGAAGAGGCCCGCCATGAAAACCACGCTGCCGACCGCCGAACAACTCGCCCTCGACTGGGCCAACAATTCCCGCTGGGCCGGCATCAAGCGCGGCTATTCGGCCGAGGACGTGGTGCGCCTGCGCGGCACGGTGCACGTCGAGCACACGCTGGCCCGCCGCGGTGCGGAGAAGCTCTGGCACTACCTGCACAACGAGCTGTTCGTGAACGCGCTCGGCGCGATGACCGGCAACCAGGCCATGCAGCAGGTCAAGGCCGGCCTCAAGGCCATCTACCTCTCCGGCTGGCAGGTCGCCGCTGACGCCAACACGGCCGGCGCGATGTATCCCGACCAGTCGCTGTACCCGGTGGACTCGGTGCCCAACGTGGTGCGCCGGATCAACAACACCCTGCTGCGCGCCGACCAGATCCACCACGCCGAGGGCAAGGACGACATCGACTGGCTGCAGCCGATCGTGGCCGACGCCGAGGCCGGCTTCGGCGGCGTGCTCAACGCCTTCGAGCTGATGAAGCACATGATCGAGGCGGGCGCCGCCGGCGTGCACTGGGAAGACCAGCTGGCATCCGCCAAGAAGTGCGGCCACATGGGCGGCAAGGTGCTGGTGCCGACGCAGGAGGCGGTGCAGAAACTCATCGCTGCGCGCCTGGCGGCCGACATCGCCGGCGTGCCGAGCATCATCGTCGCGCGCACCGACGCGATGGGCGCGGCGCTGATCACCTCCGACGTCGACGCCAACGACCAGCCGTTCTGCACCGGCAAGCGCACGGTGGAAGGCTTCTACGAGACGAAGATGGGCATCGAGCAGGCGATCAGCCGCGGTCTCGCCTACGCGCCGTACGCCGACCTGATCTGGTGCGAGACCTCGACGCCGGACCTCAAGCAGGCCAGGCAGTTCGCGGACGCGATCCACGCCAAGTTCCCCGGCAAGCTGCTCGCCTACAACTGCTCGCCGTCGTTCAACTGGAAGAAGAACCTCGACGAGGCCACGATCGCGAAGTTCCAGAAGGAAATCGCGTCCTACGGCTACAAGTTCCAGTTCATCACCCTGGCCGGCTTCCACGCCCTGAACTACTCGATGTGGAACCTCGCCACTGGCTACAAGGCGCGCCAGATGGCGGCCTATGTGGAACTGCAGGAGGCCGAGTTCGGCGCCGAGAAGCTCGGCTACACCGGCGCCAAGCACCAGCGCGAGGTGGGCACGGGTTACTTCGACAAGGTCAACGAGGTGATCGCCGCCGGCCAAAGCTCGCTGTCGGCGCTGCACGGCTCGACCGAGGAAGAGCAGTTCGAGCACGACGGCAAGGCCGCCTGACCGGGCCCCCGCGCGCCACCGCGGATCAATCCGCGGTGGCGGCGTCGGGTGCCCGCGACACCGGGTCGCCGACCGCGATCCGGTTGCGGCCCTGGCGCTTGGCCTCTTACATCGCGGCGTCCGCGCGCCGCAGCAGCGATTCGAAATCCGCGTCCCCGGCCCAGGTCGCCACGCCGATCGACACCGTCATCGGCCACGGCGTGCCGGCCAGCACCGGACGGGCCTGTTCGACTTCGACCCGCAGGCGCTCGGCGGCGCTGCGCGCCTGCGCCGCGCTCACGCCCGGCAGCAGCACGATGAACTCCTCGCCGCCCATCCGGCCCAGCGTGTCCTGCGCGCGCATGCCGTTGCGCAGCACGCACACCAGCCACTGCAGGGCGTCGTCACCCGCCGCGTGGCCGAGCGTGTCGTTGATGCGCTTGAAGTGGTCGACATCGAGCAGCAGCACGCCGTAGCCGGTGCCGTCGCGGCGCGCCTGCGCGATGCCGCGGTCGGCGAGCTCGGCCAGCGTGCGGCGGTTGTAGGCGCCGGTCAGCGGGTCGAGGGCCGCGCGGCGGGTGAGTTCGGCGCTGAGCCGCTCGTTCACCATCAGCATGAAGCCGAAGGTGGCCAGGGCCGGGGCCAGCGCGCCCACCGCGAACAGGCCGGCCTGGAACAGGCCGGGCTCGAGCGGATCGAGGCCCGGGGTCGGATCGGACACCGCGCGCGCCGCGCGCGCGACCATGAGCACGACAAGGAAGGCGTAGAGCCCCGCGAGCACGCGCTGGCTGCGCGGCCGCGGCGATGAACCGGCCTGCAGCACGGCGCGGCAGCAGGCCGCGAACAGCGCGGCGAACACCGCCGAGATCAACGCCACCCGCAGCCACAGCAACGGGTAGACGTACAGGAACACCAGCGCGACCGCGCCCACGAAGACCACCGCGAGGGCGTCGGTCGGATGCGGTTCCGCGCGTCCGGCGAAGCCCCGCAACGCGCGGAGCGTGACCACGAAGGCGGCGACCAGCAGCAGGTTGGCGACCGGGATCGACAGCAGGTCGTCGATCGCACCACGCAGGCCGAACAGCCCCCAGCCCATCGACTGCAAGGCCAGCGCCAGCGCCCAGGCGCGCAGCGGACGGCGCAATGCGGCCGGGTAGCCACCCACCGAGCCGGCCAGCACGGCCGCGAGCAGGCCGGCGATCAGCATCGCCAGCAGCACCGCGGTGCGGACGTCGAGCAACATTCGCGGGCGCCCCCTGTAGGCCCTGCGCAGGACCCGCGATGCTAGCGATCCGTCGCGCGCGGCGCGCCGGCGCGTGCCGACGAGCGGTGCGAATGGCCGGACGGTGGATCGGTGCTTGCGAATGTTCACCGATGCGCGCCATGCCGCGGGTGCCCGCGGCGGCCCTTGCAAGGCGGGTTCGACGCCCCATCTGTGGGCAGTGGACGAGCCCCTGACCGAACCCGCCGCGATCCGTCGCGATGCCCGCGCCTTCCGGCGCGCGTTCCTGGTGGCCGGCGGATTCGTGGCCCTGCTGTGGTGGGTGAAGGCGGTGGAATGGATGTTCGAGCGCAGCCTCGGCGCGCTCGGCGTGCACCCGCGCGATCCTTGGGGGCTGGTGGGCGTGCTGACGGCGCCGCTGGTGCACGGTTCGTGGCAGCACCTGGTCAGCAACTCCCTGCCCTTGCTGGTGCTCGGCACGCTGGCCTTGTACGCGTACCCCAAGGCATCACGGCGCGCCTTGCCCGTGATCTGGATCCTGTCCGGGCTGGGCACCTGGCTGATCGGACGCGAGTCGTCGCACATCGGCGCCAGCGGGCTCGGCCACGGCCTGATGTTCTTCCTGTTCACGCTCGGCGTGTTGCGCTGGGAGCCGCGTTCGATCGCGGTCGCGCTGGTCACCTTCCTGCTCTACGGCGGCATGCTGGTCACCATCCTGCCGCGCGAGGAGGGCGTGAGCTGGGAGTACCACCTCGCGGGCGCGGTGGCCGGACTGCTGGCCGCCCTGCTGTGGCGCCGGCTCGATCCGGCGCCGCCGCGCAGGAAGTACTCGTGGGAGATCGAGGAGGAACTCGCGCGCGAGGCCGCCGTGCGCGAGGCGTCGCAGTTCGAACCGCCGCGGCCGGAGGCCGTGCCGGTGCTGTGGGTGCGCCCGGCGCCGGACGAAGCGCCGCGCGTGCTGCGCTTCCCGACCGACCGCACGCGCCGTCCGGGCGAGACGCCGATGGACGAGGACCCGCCGACGCCGACGCGGCATTGATGCACCGCCCCCGCGCCACGCGGGGACCAGACCTGTTGCACCGATTCGCTCCGGGCGCGGGCGTTCGCGAGGCGGCGTTGTGGGAGCGAGCAACACTCGCGACCGCGGCACCCCGATCTCGCAGCACATCCCGAAGGTTGCGGTCGCGAGCGTTGCTCGCTCCCACACGGCGCTCGTGGGCGCCAGGACCAGCGATGGCGAGGCGCGGTCTGCGCCGCCAGGGGGCTAGGCCCGGCCAGCCCAGACCACCAGCGGCCATTCGACGCGCCGGACGCGCGCCGGATCGCCCCAGGCTTCGCGCAGCGCGGGGCGCAGGCGGGCGATGCTGTCGACCCCGGTCGCCGCATCATGGCGCTGCACGGCCGACCAGGTGCCGAGGTAGGCCAGCGCCTGTTCGGCCTGCCAGTCCAGCGCGATCGCGAACGGCGGCAGGTCGATGCGCTCGAAGGGAAATTCGATCGTGGCGTAGCCGGCGTCCACGTGGCGCCGCTCCGGGGGCCAGTACGGCCCGACGGTGCCGTGCTCGAAGTCGCGCACCACGGCGTCCACCGCCGGGTCGATGCGCATCAAGCCGTAGGACCAGGCGGCGAACACGCCGCCCGGCCGCAGCACGCGACGCACCTCGGCGAAGAAACGCGCGAAGTCGAACCAGTGCAGGGCCTGCGCCACCGACACCAGGTCGGCGGCGGCGTCCGCCAGGCTGCATTGCTCGGCCGGCTCCACCGCGTAGCGCACGTTGGGCAACGCCACGGCGCCCGCGACCTGTGCCGCGCTGGGATCGCTGGCGAACACGGCGGTGAATCGGCCAGCCCATTCGCGCGCGGCCTGGCCGTTGCCGCAACCGGCGTCCCAAGCGAGTTCGCGCCGCATGCAGTGCGTGGCGAGCGCATCGAACAGCGCTGGCGGATAGGTCGGCCGCGCCTGCGCGTAGGCGCTGGCCTGGCGCGAGAAATGGTCCTTGAAGTTCATGCTGGCACCCCTGCCCGACTGTGGTTTGCCACCATTGCAGGAGCGCTGCGTGCAGCGCGACCGATTTGCCACGAGACTGAAGCGCATCGCGGCGCACGCGCCGCTGCCACACGCCTATCGGCGCGGCGAGACCGGTCGCTGCGGTCGCGAGCGTTGCTCGCTCCCACAGCAGCCCGCAGTCGCGCGAAGCCAATGTGGGAGCGCTGCGTGCAGCGCGATGGGGCTGCCGCACGATCGAAAAGCATCGCGGCGCACGCGCCGCTGCCACAGGGCTATCGGGGCGGCGAGACCTGTCGCTGCGGTCGCGAGCGTTGCTCGCTCCTACAGCAGCCCGCAGTCGCGCGAAGCCAATGTGGGAGCGCTGCGTGCAGCGCGATGGGGCTGCCGCACGATCGAAAAGCATCGCGGCGCATGCGCCGCTGCCACAGGGCTATCGGGGCGGCGAGACCGGTCGCTGCGGTCGCGAGCGTTGCTCGCTCCCACAGCAGGCCGCGATCGCGCGAAGCCCATGTGGGAGCGCTGCGTGCAGCGCGATGGGGCTGCCGCACGATCGAAAAGCATCGCGGCGCGCGCGCCGCTCCCGCAGGGCGGCGGCCCGGCTGGGCGGGGGTTCAGCCGCGCGCCGCGGGGCCCTCGACGCGACGCGTTTCGCCGGGCGCGAGACCATCGAGCGCGTACGACCCGATCCGCGTGCGCACGAGCCGCAGGGTGGGCAGCCCGACCGCCGCCGTCATGCGTCGCACCTGGCGGTTGCGGCCCTCGGTGATGGTGAGTTCCAGCCAGGCATCGGGCACGGTCTTGCGCGCGCGCACCGGCGGCGTGCGCGGCCACAGCCATGCGGGCGGGTCGATCCGGCGCACGGTCGCCGGGCGGGTCGGGCCGTCTTTGAGCACGACACCGGCGCGCAGGGCCTGCAGTTGCGCGGGCGTCGGATCGCCTTCGACCTGCACCACGTAGGTCTTGGCCTGCTTGCGGCGCGGGTCGGTCAGCCGGTGCGCGAGCCCGCCGTCGTCGGTGAGCAGCAGCAGGCCCTCGGAATCGGCGTCCAGCCGGCCGGCCGCGTAGACACCGGGCTCGCGCACGAAGTCGGCCAGCGTCGGACGCCCGTCGCGGTCGGTGAACTGGCACAGCACGCCGTAGGGCTTGTTGAGCAGCACGATCATGCGCGCGAGGCAACGATCGACGTGCCGACCGCGGGCGCCCGGCGGACCGCGGCGATCCCGGACGGGATCGCCGCGATGCGACGTATCAGCCCTGCTTGGCGGGCTCGGCGGCCGGCGCGGCCGGGGCGGCGGCGGCCTCGGGCTTGATGAAGCGCAGCGTCATGCGGTCGCTCTCGCCGATCGCCTCGTACTTGGCCTTGTCGTCGCCTTCCTTGACGTTGAGGTTCGGCGGCAGGTTCCACACGCCGTTCGGGTGGTCCTTGGTGTCCTTCGGGTTGGCGTTGATCTCGCTCTTGGCGGCCAGCACGAAGCCGGCGTCGGTGGCGAGCTTGATCACGTCGTCCTCGAGCATGTAGCCGCTGCGCGGCTCCGCGGCGCTCGGAGTGCCGGGCGTGGCGCGGTGCTCCTCGATGCCGAGCACGCCGCCCGGCTTGAGCACGTCGAAGAAGCCCTTGAACATGCCGGGCGCGGCGCCCGAGCCGGTCCAGTTGTGCACGTTGCGGAAGGTCACCACCATGTCAGCGCTGCCCGGCTCGCCGAGCACCGGCGCGGAGAGCGCGAACTCGCGCACCTCGACCTCGCCGAAGTTGGCCGCGTCCGCCGCCAGCTTGGCGAGGAAGTCGGCATTCGCCTGGGTGTAGTACTCCTTGGCGCGATCGCTGGACGCGGACGCCGGATCGACGATCGCGGTGATCAGCTTGCCCTCGCCCTTCATCAGCGGGCCGAGCACCTCGGTGTACCAGCCGCCGCCCGGGGTGATCTCGACCACGGTCATGCCCGGCTTGAGTTCGAAGAACTGCAGGGTCTCCTTGGGGCGGCGATGCGCGTCGCGCGCCTTGTTGGCATCGCTGCGGTGCGCGCCGGCCAGCACGGTGTCCATCTTGGCGGCGAACGCCGCGAGCGGATCGGCGGGCGCGGCCGGCTCGGCGGCCGGGGCGGGCGCCGGCGCGGGCGCCGGGGCGGCGGCCTGCTGCTCGGCGGGCTTGCCGCAGGCGGCGAGGGCGAACGTGACGGCCGCGGCGAGGGCGATCTTCTTCATGGGATTCTCCGGGCGGGAGCGGAAGGGGCCCGGAATCTAGCACAGGGCCGCGTCAGGGCCCGTCGCCCTGGCGCGCGCCGGCGTCGGCCCGTCGCGCAGGCGCGCGTTCAGCCGCCGCCGAGGCGCAGCCGCTGCGGGTACGGCGGCAGGTCGGCGTAGCCGCCGGCGCGCACCCGCTCCTGCACGCCCATCCACCAGCGCGGATCGAAGATCTCGCCGTGCTCGGACACCAGCGCGTCGCGCAGTTCCGGGCGCATGCCGAGGAAGCGCGGGAACTGCTCGGGGAACACGTCGTTCTCGTCGACGTGGTACCAGGCCCCGGCGTGCATCTCCTCGTCGTCACTGGAGGCTTCCGGCAGCGCGCGGAAACGGCACTCGGTGACCAGGCACAGCTCGTCGTAGTCGTAGAAGATCGCGCGCCCGTGGCGGGTCACGCCGAAGTTCTTCAGCAGCAGGTCGCCGGGGAAGATGTTGCTGCGCGCGAGGTCCTTGATCGCCTGGCCGTAGTCGAGGATGGCGCGCCGGGCCTCGACGGCCGGCGCTTCCTGCACGTAGAGGTTCAGCGGCCGCAGGCGACGCTCGATGTAGCAGTGGGTGACCACCACGTCGGCGCCGTCCTCGATGATGCTGGAACGGCAGGACTCGAGCAGTTCGTCGAGCAGCACGCCCGCGAACTGAGCGCGCTGGAAGCGCAGGAAGCGGAATTCCTGCGCGTCCACCAGCCGGCCCACGCGGTCGTGGCGGAACACCAGTTCGTACTTGGCCAGCACGTCGTCGCGCACCACGGTCTTGGGGAAGGCGAAGCGGTCGCGGATCACCTTGAACACCACCGGGTAGCTCGGCAGAGTGAACACCGCCATCACCATGCCGCGCTCGCCGTCGGCATGAACCAGTTTCTCGTGCGGGTTGGCCGCGAGGTGGCGGAAGAAATGCCGGAAGCGCTCGGTCTTGCCTTGCTTGGCGCGCCCGAGCACGGTGTAGAGCTCGTCGATGGGCTTGCGCGGCAGCAGGGTGCGCAGGAACACCACCGCGTCGCCGACCGTAGGCAGGTCGGCGTGGAAGTACGAACGGGTGAAGCCGAACACCTGCGCCAGCACGTCGGTCTCGGCGATCACGGCATCCGCGCGGATGCCGTCGACGTCGTTGCGCAGGGCGATGACCAGCGGCTTGAAGCGCTCGTCGCCGAACACCCGGCCGACCAGGTAGGCACGCTGCTCGCGGTAGAACACGGTCTCCAGCAGCTCGACCGCGCGCAGCGGCTCCGGCCCCCAGGAGAGGAAGCGGCGCAGCAGGTCGTCGGCGATGCGCTGCGCGCACACCTCGCGCTGCGCCCACGGCGCGTCGAAGGGATAGTCCTCGAGCACGCGGCGGAAGGTGCGCGCCAGCCCGCCCGAGACGAGGTAGATCTGCCGCGCCACCGGGTGCGTGATGCGCTCGGTGGGCTCGATGTCGAGCGCCACGAACTCCATCGTCGGGTCGACGCCGCGGATCTTGAAGAAGCGCCGGCCCAGCGTGTTGAAGAAGGTCTTGTTCAGTTCCTGGTCGAGCAGTTCGCCGATCAGGTCCGCATAGTGCGCCTTGACCCGCGCCCACAGCGCGCGATCGGTGGCGCGCGGGCCGAGCTTGTGCTCGAGGTGTTCGGTGGTCTCGGCCACGCACTGGTCGTAGAGCCGGATGCGGTCGACCGCGTCGGCGCGCGCGGAAGCCCAGTCGCGGGTCTCGAAACGCACCCTGGCGCGCTGGGTGACGGCGCGGAAGCGTGCGTTGTAGTCGGCGAAGCGGTCGCGCAGGTCGGCCGCGCAGGAGCGCGCGAGGGCTTCGTCGGCGAGCACGGGGAGGGATGCCGTCACGGCGCCAGTGTAAACCGCCCGGGGCGTGCTGCGGCGCGATTTGGCCGCGCGCCCCCGGCGCGCGATAATCGGCTCCCAGGAGATCGCCATGACCACCCCCCGCCGCGTCGAAAGCCAGCTCACGGACAAAGGCTACGTGCCGGTGTACACCACCGCGGTGGTCGAGCAGCCGTGGGCGGACTACACCCCGGTCGAGCACGACACCTGGGCCCGGCTGTTCCGCCGCCAGGCCGAGATCCTGCCCGGCCGCGCCTGCCAGGCCTTCCTCGACAACATGGCCGCGATGGGCATGGACGCGCAGCGCATCCCGCGCTTCGACGACCTCGACGCGCACCTCAAGCGCGCCACCGGCTGGCGGCTGGTGGGGGTCGAGGGCCTGCTGCCGGAGCTGGACTTCTTCCAGCACCTCGCGGCGCGCGAATTCCCGGTCACCTGGTGGATCCGCCGCCCCGAGCAGTTCGACTACATCAGCGAGCCGGACCTGTTCCACGACCTGTTCGGCCACGTGCCGCTGCTGATGGACCCGGTGTTCGCCGACTACATGCAGGCCTACGGCGCCGGTGGCGTGCGCGCGGCGACCTTCGGCGGCGAGCCGCTGACCAACCTGACCCGCCTGTACTGGTACACGGTCGAGTTCGGCCTGATCCGCGACGCCGGCGGCTTGCGCATCTACGGCTCCGGCATCGTGTCGTCGAAGGGCGAATCGCTGTACTGCCTCGACAGTCCGGCGCCGAACCGCATCGGCTTCGACCTCGCGCGGGTGATGCGCACGCGCTACCGCATCGACACCTACCAGAAGACCTATTTCGTCATCGACTCCTTCCAGCAGTTGTTCGATGCCACCGTGAAGCCCGACTTCGGGCCGATCTACTACGGGCTCAAGGGCGCCGAATCGATCCCCGCCGGCGACGTGCTGGACACCGACCGGGTGCTCCAGCGCGGCAGCGGCGAGGGCTGGCTGGCGGACGGCGACGTCTGACGCGCCTGCCAGCGGCGCGGCGCGCGACCGCAGCGACCGGTCGCACGGCCCCGATAGCCCTTGTGGGAACGGCGCGTGCGCCGCGATGCTTTTCGGCCTTGCGGCAGGCCGGTCGCGCTGCACGCAGCGCTCCTACAGTGCCGTCGTGCGGCCCAGGCCGCGCGGCACCGCGAGATTCTGTAGG